>MKWU01001653.1_pt1 | contig 37346 bp, 38 predicted proteins | sample 809101 | NCBI WGS metagenome assembly MKWU01 (sample SAMN05860141, study PRJNA318959) | sponge metagenome | host: Aplysina aerophoba | place: Slovenia: Piran, Adriatic Sea, Gulf of Piran | collected 2013-05-07
CGTTGCGGGCGGTGGTGCCTGCCGTCGGCATCGTCCAACTAGGTTGTAAGCGGGATGGTCTAGAAACATCCCGCTTCTCGTTCTACTCAGTTGATAAAGGTGTCAAGCTAAGTTAGTAATTCCCCTTCTTTAGATCCACTCCTGGAATCTGCGGTGGCAGGTCTGGTAGGTAGGATAGCGTTCGGGGAGGTCAGCTCACTGGGCGCTAGTGCGCATCCAGCGAATCCGTCCTTGGATCCAGAGGATGCCATTAATCTCGGGGGTCTCGTCTGGGGCATCCTTTACTGTCAGATCGTCATCTGTTGGGAATCAGTGGGGCGAGGATGTTCCATTGCTTGTCGCCGAGGTCCATCCGCTTGTTCTACGCTGGAGGTTCACGTCCTCCCAGCCCTCACTGGTTAGGTGTCCGACCACAACCGGAAGAAGGCCCCGGAGTAGGATCTCTGGGATCTGCTGCAGGTGGGTCGCCGCTATAGGGCGATCAGTGCCGCGACCAGTACGGTTAGCGCGACGAGGATCACTAGGCAACCGGGGCGACCCGTGCGCCGGTCGATCATTGGATGCGCCCTAGCCCCGCGGCGGCGCCACGCCTGCGGGCGGTAGGCGAGCCGCCCTCCCCACATCCCGACCCCGGCTGCCCGCGCTTCGGCTTCGTCGGTCCGGTACCGCTCCCCGTACTCGGCGACGGCGAGGCCGCTCTGGACCAGCCACTCCCCCACATCCTCGGCTCGACCGTCCGGGTGCTCGAGGGTGATAGAGCCGAGTATCCGGCCGTACTTGTCCTGCGCGTCCCCGACCACCCGGGCGACGAACCCCTCGGCGACCTTTGCCTCGAGGTGGTCGAGGAGCGCCCGGCTCGCAGCGAGCCCGGCATCGTAGCGGTGGCCTCGGCTATCGATCGCGAGCTGCCCCAGTTCGGGTGCGTCGAGGCCGGCGAGCCGAACCGACCTGCAGTTGGGGAGCCGGATGGTATCGGCATCGAGGATGAGGGTGGGGCGCTCCACGAGAGCTAGCCGAAGTGCCCCTCGTTGAGTCGCCAGTAGGTGTCAGGGCCCTTGGGCTCTTCTCGGTCCTTGGCATAGTCCCAAGGGATCTTGCCGGCGGCGTTTCGGGCGTTCGCGTCTGCGCTGGCGTCCAACAGGGTTGCGATGATGGCGGGGTTGGCGGTGATCGAGGCTGCTCGCTGTAGGGGGGTGGAGCTGAACGCATCCCGGGCGTTCGCGTCGGTCTCAGCTGCAAGGCGATCGACCACCATCTCTAGCGTAGCCGGTTCGAAGAACTCCCACATGTTCCACTTCGTACACCCTGCGGCGGACACCTGCACCGCTATGTTGAAGGCATGTCCCCAGCCGGTAGGTGTCTCAGCTTTCCGCCCTAAATGCCCCCGGTGCACGGCGAGTAGGACCCGAGGAGTCCGTCCTTGGGCTCTCTACCGGGTGAAGCGCAGCCTCACTGCCGGCTAGCTCCCCGCGAGCGTAGTGACCCGGTATCAAGGGCGACTCATGGCGCCTACCGGTCGACCGATCTTCCCAAGGCAGATTCCTTCGCTCGTAAGTTGAGGAGACGGCAGGTGCCGCAGGCTGGTGGGTGCCCCTCCGTTGAGCCCGATTCCGACAGGTGGCTTTGCCCCCGGGGCCACCGGACATGTGCCTGGCAACGAGGGCGTTGTAGCGGTTCAGTGCGGAGAGTTCGTAACCCCCTGCGCCCCGACGTGCTACTCTTGGTCACATGGTTCTCCCGAGTAGCTAGGGTCTTGAGGAGTTCTCGACGCTGGGGAGAGGGGGGCGCGCTCCTATGTGAGCGCCCTAATATCGGGTGACGGCACAGGGCTTGGATCACGAAGGCGGCGTAATTAGGTGTTATTGGATCGCCAAGACAAAACGTCGCAGAGGCGGCTCTTCCCCTGGAGTAGCTCCCGCAGCTATCCCGGCATCTCCACCTATTGCGAGCGCGTTCGTACCCTGGTGACACTTGGGCGCTTCGAGCACATCGTTCGGGTTGCCGACCTGGCAGAGGGTATTGCCAGGGCCAACGCTTTCGACCGGGGCGAGATCCGTGCTACCGTCCTCGCCGCGCTGCTGCACGATGTCGCCCGCGACCTCCCGACCGAGGAGCTTTTCTCCCTCGCGCCGCCCGAATCCGAATTCGAACGGGCGAACCCGCTCTCCGTACACGGTCGGGCCGGCCGCCTCCTCGCCAAGAGGTGGGGCGTGAACGACAGCCGGGTGCTTGAGGCCATCAGCGGCCACGTCTTCGGCGTACCGTCCGGCAACCGAGTCGGCATGGCCGTCTATATCGCTGACATGTCTGAGCCGGGCAGGGGGGCGAACCGTGAGATCCGCGAATTTGCCATGAGCGACCTCTTCCGCGCCTACCGGTGGGCGGTCGATACCAAGGTCCGTCACCTTCGTGCAAAGGGCAAGGCCGTGCATCCGGAGACCCTCAAGGTGTATGAGGAGATTTGCAACCCTAGGTAGCCTTGCGACCGTCCGGAACGCCCGGCGGCTCCAACTGATCGGACTGACCGTCATCCTGATCGGTCTCGCTGGCTTCTGGCTCTCCCAGGATGTGGTGCGTGCCAAGCTCACCGAAGCCCAGCGGACGATAGTTGGAGTGGGAGAAGGCGACTTCGAGGCGAGCTTCATCCTCGCCGGGAGGGACATCCTCTACTCCGGGGACCGCTCCGAAGCGCGCTATAACGAGGAGGGTGAGATCGTTGCCTGGGAGTTTCAGGGCAGCATCAATCCCAACGGCACCAACACCGACATCATCCTCTACGTCCAGGTCGTCAATAGCCAGATCACCCTGGTGCTGATTCCAAGGGATATCTATCTCGACGCCTGGCAGACCCGTATCAACGCCATGTACCACTTCGAGGGCATCGAGGGTCTGAGGCGAAGCGCATCCGAGATTCTAGGAAGGCCGATCGACTACTACGCCGTAATCAACATCGAAATCTTCGAGAACCTCGTCGACGCCCTAGGCGGGGTGGTGGTCGACATCCCCTACCGAATGGACTACGTCGACAACGCCGCAGATCTCGACATCCACTTCGAACCCGGCATGACCTACCTCGACGGCGCCGACGCCTCGAAATTTATCCGCTACCGGAATACGGCGCGGGCCGACCTCGGTCGGCTGGACAATGTCCAGCGCCTCGCCGTCGCCCTTATGGAGAGACTTAAGGAGCTCAACGTCCGGGCGGTGACGCGAGCCCCCGAGCTGATTAACATCTTCTTTGAGGATGTCGAAACCAATGTCAGTCCCGCCCTGGTGCGCCAACTCCTTCCGCGGGCCGGCAACTTCGAGCTCCGTACCGCCACCCTGCCCACCGTGGGGGTGGAGGGGGAGGGCTACCTGACCTACAAGCGGCACCACGTCGAGCGGTTCCTCGCCGAGACGTTCAACGGCACCGAGCGGTCCTTCATCGCCGTGCCGGACGCCACCCTGCTGATCACCAATAGCAGTGGCGCCGAGGGTCTTGCCGAGTGGTACCGCGATCAGCTCCTAGCCTTAGGTGTCCCCGAGAAGCAGATCTTACTCCGGAGCGGCCCATACGACCCGTCGCCGACCCGGTTGCTAGTGATCGGCAGCCACTGGCAGTCTGCCGACTTCTACGCCGAGCTCCTGCACACCCCCAAACATCTGGCTGACCAGCTTCCTGTCGTGGGGGAGCAGGCGGTCGACCTCGAGTTGATTCTGGGCCAGGACGCCTTTCGAAGGCAACCCGCCGGCTTGCCGCTCCGAATCCAGGTATTGCAGTAGACTCCCCCGAAGGAGAGGATTTGACCGAGACCGCAACCGTTCCGAAAGAGGTATGGCTTGTCGTCGCTGCACTCGACGACAAGCGCGCCAGAGATATCGTTGTGCTGGACCTGACCAAGGTCTCCGACAGCCTCGACTATTTCGTCCTAGCCACTGCTGAATCTACCCTCCAGCTCCGGGCGCTGCAGGAGAGTGTGAAGGAGCGGCTGAAGAGGAGTGGAGCGCAACCCCGCGGGATCGAGGGCCCCTCCGAGAGGTGGGTCCTCATCGACTACGGCAGCGTCGTGGTCCATCTGATGAGTCCTGAGGCCCGCGAATTCTACGATCTCGAGGGCCTCTGGATCGATGCGGAGCACCTCGAAGTCGTGCCCGGCTAACCTCGGAGCCTGCGCCCCAAGGGGATGTTTACGTTCCTCAGTTCTCCCCGACCACTCGCCTATCACCCGCGCCCATCGAGCCTCGGAGGTCGGATTGTGAAGTGGGACCGGTCTTGATCGAGGTCGTGAGTCCCCGATGCGGCCCGCTAGCCGACCGATTCACCCCCCTTTACGGAATGAGGCCATCCTCTTGCCCCCTCGGTGGAGGCAGCGACTCAGGCAGGATCCCACCTCTCGGGGTCGGCCCCTTGGTCGACAGGCAGCCGGTAGGCAGTGACCCGGAGTTTCCCTGCCCTGCCGGCACAGCAGGTGACGAGCGGCGGTCCCAGGCGACCTGAGGAGGGTCCGCTTCGCTGCGGTGGCGTGCGGGGTAAGCTCGCTAGATGATCACGGCGGTTGGGTGAGATGACGGTGAGGTGCCGGTGATCGTGGACAGGGCCGTAGGGTCCGGCGGGATCGATGGGGTGGTGACGGCACCGTCGGCGCGGGTTTCGGCGACAATCGGGTTCGGCAGTTGCGAGGTCCCCCGGATCGTGCGACCGTTCCGGGCGGGTCCTAGATGGTCGAACGTCACGCCTGACCTGTGTCGGCGCCGGAGCGCCATACACCCTAGTCCGTTCTGACCGGATGATTGCCCTCCCTCGGGACGGTCTGCTCTCACCCTCCTCACCACGGTCGCGGCTTTGCTGGTGCAGTGACTAAAGCCCCGACCTGGCTCGTAGGGAGGGCATTCCTGTTCGCGGCACTGCTCTCCGCCCTCGGTCTCCCCCACCTCTGGGGGGTCGCGCAGGAGGCTGGATGGGGTGCAGCCATCGTCGCAGGGCGGGTGGAGCATCTAGAGCGTTGGGACCGGCTCGACCCTACCCTGACCGGGGTCGAGCGCTTCGCTCACTTCGTGCAGATGGTGGTTGACGACGCTCATGTGCGCGTCTCGGATCCCGCATCGCCCCTCTACGGGGTCGACGGCCGGCAACTCTTCCTCGACGACCTAGCAGACCTGATGGTGGACGACCGCTTCCTCTGGGGGAAGGGGTTGGTGATGGAGACCGAGCCAGCGCTCCTTGGCCGGGTGTTGGTGGAGACGGTGGCCGACCTCGAGAGTTTTCGCCCCGAGTTGCGGGTTGGGGATGGCCGCTTCCGCCACTTCGCCCTGAGCGCAGTAGCGGCGTACCGGCTGCCGGGATTCCTGGTGGCCTGGGCGGCCCGGGTCGTGGGCAACGACACCGATACCGGCGCCGGCCTGAGCGCCCATAGCGAGGCGGATCTGCTCACCAACGAGATCGGCAGGGAGTTCGCGGCGTTCGTCCGCTCGCGGAGCTTGGCGGAGTTGGCGGACGGGAGCTCGGTAGCGGCTTGGCTTCTGGTCTATTTCGCCCCGGTATAATCGCGGCATGCGGGTCAAGATCTGCGGCATCACCCGTCCTGAGGATGCCGAGCTGGCCGAGAGCGCTGGTGCCGATGCCATCGGTCTGGTCTTCGCGCCAAATTCGAAGCGGCTTATCACGCTGGAGCGGGCGGCCGCCATCGCGGAGCGGGTGGGGCCCCTGATCACTCGGGTGGGGGTGTTCGTCGACGCGCCGCTTGAGCAGGTGCTGGCGGCGGTACACCACCTCCGGTTGGGGGCGGTGCAGCTCCACGGTAGCGAGGACTCGGTGTACGCTGCGGCGGTCCGGAAGGAGACCCGGGTGATCCGGGCGGTGTCGTTCCGCCCCGGCCTTCCGCTGGAGGGGCTCGCGCATTTCCCCGCCGACGCGCTGCTCGTTGACGGCCTCCGTCCCGGGAGTGGGGAGACCTTCGACTGGTCGCAGGCGTCCTCTCTGACGGGGGGGGCACCGCACCTGATCCTCGCTGGGGGACTGGCTCCAGAGAATGTGGCGGCCGGGATTCGAGCGCTCCGCCCCTACGCTGTGGATGTGGCCTCCGGGGTGGAGGCGAGCCCGGGGATCAAGGATCCCGAAAAGGTAGCGGCGTTTGTGCGGAATGCCCGGGCTGCCCTGGACTCGGAGGCGAGTAGCCGACCTCGGCCCTTCCTGAGAGCGAGAACCGATGTCTAGGACGATATCGAAGGAGTTATCCACAGGCGGGAGGGATTATCCACAGGATTGTGGATAACGCCGCCTTATGGCTGAAATCCGTCGGCCCAGACGAAACAAATCGAGGGAATCCAGTCTAGGACGGTATATCTTGGGGTTTGGGGAGATCTGGCACCCTAGCCGATCCTGCGGGTATGAACGAGTTATCCACAGATGCAGTTCGGTATCCGCAGGGCCGAGAGATGCCGTAGAGTAAGGCAAAAATCGGCAGTAGCCGAGGTCGTGGAGGGAGGCCTGTGTTGAAAACCGTAATCATTAGTGATGCCCGTCGTTTCTCCCTCCAGGGAGTCCAGAGAGAGCCCCTGGTGGAGACCGACGACCTCAGCATTTCGCTGCTCTGTTTCGAGGCCGGCCAGCGTGACGAGGAGTCTCGGTTCGAGCAGGGTGTGATATACGAGGTTCGCGAGGGAGAGGTGTTGATCCGCCAGGGTGGGGACCGGGTGCGGCTGGGCGAGGGCAGACTGCTGATCGTTCCTGCGGGCCAGGTTCACACCCTCGAGAATGCCGGTGGCGGACTGCTGGTGGTTGTGGCGACGCAGTCTCGCTGAGGCCGCTGCGGAACCGAGGAGGTGTTGTCTGCGATTCGCCCGGACAGGCCCCGCCGGGGGAGATGCCAGAGGGGGATCATGATCGCCGGCCATCCCTCCTTGACCCCGGTCACTCTCGACGCCTGAGGATCTGAGGCGGTTGTGGGTCAAGTGACCTCAGGAGACGGGTGGCTGGCTCGCGCAGCTGGCCTGCAGCCAGATTCTGGATGCTTGAGGGGTTGGGTGAGGTGTTCCAGGCCGCTTAAGGGCTAGCGACGACCTAGCCAGCGCCGCCCGGTGCTACGGCTCTGCCCTTGTGGCCAGGGTCGCCGACAGGCGACACTGTTGGGCGTGAACATCCTCATTAGCAACGACGACGGCATCTACAGCCCGGGCTTGCGGGCGCTGGCTGGGGTCGCTAGCGAGTTCGGCCAGGTGCGGCTTGTGGCTCCGGATGTCGAGCAGTCGGCCATGAGTCACGCCATCACCATCCTCCGGCCGCTCCACTACTCTCCGGTCCGGGTGGGCGGCTTCGAGGCTTACCGGGTCGATGGGACCCCTGCCGACTGCGTGGCCCTGGGGGCGCACCTCTGGGGCGGTATCGACCTAGTGCTCTCCGGGATCAACCTCGGCCTCAATCTCGGCCACAGCATCTGGCACTCGGGGACCGTGGCCGCAGCGAAGCAGGCGGCCTTTCTCGATATCAAGGCGGTCGCTTTCAGCTCGCCATACGGTGGCGAGGTTCCGGATTATGGGGTGTACGCCCCCTACATCCGCCAGGTCATCCGGTTGATAGCCGAGGACCCCGACCTCCCGCTCCTCAATGTCAACTTCCCGGAAGCCCCGAACGGCCTCTACTGGACCCGACAGTCGGTCCGTCACTACGACGGCCAGGTGGTGTCCGGGACCGATCCCCTGGGGCGGAGCCACTACTGGTTGGCGGTCCGCCCCGTCGAGGAGGTCGAGGAGGGCACCGATCGCTGGGCGATTGAGCAGGGCGGAGTGTCGGTCACCCCGCTCCGGCTCGACCTCACCGACGAGGTGGGGCTGCGGAGGGCGGGGATTGCGCTCGACAAGTAGGGGCCCGTGCCGGCCGTTGCCGGGGTGGGCGCAGCTACGATCTCACCTCGGCGGATTGGGCGTTGGGAGCGGCCGGCAGGCGGGGTTGCAGAGGGCTCCTCAGCGGTGAGCCTGCGGTCTAGATCTGAACCTCTGGGCCAGGTCGGCTCGGGCGATCCCCGGCACGCCCTGACCGTCGGTCAGTTGACCACCGGTTCGTTGCCGGGCTTCCACTTCACCGTGCAGCCTACGGCGTAGGTCTCGGGTTCGGCTATGTCCCCGCCGGTCACGAGGGCCTCGAGGGCGGCGCGCAGATCGGTGACGGTGACGCTCTCCGGCTCCTTGGCGTTGTCGTCGATCCTGCCGTGATAGCGAAGGGTGCGGGCCTCGTCGAAGACCAGGACCTCGGGTGTCCGGACCGCCCGGTAGACCTGGGCGATCTGCTGGCTCTCGTCGTGGAGGTAGGGGAACGGGAGCCCCCTCTCCTCGGCAAAGGTTTGCATCGAGCCGAAGTCGTCATCGGGGTAGCTCTCGGCGTCGTTCGAATTGACCATTGCGAACTGTACACCCCGGGGACCGAACTCGGTCGCTAGCGCTTTGAGCCGGTCGAGGTAGGCATGGACGAAGGGGCAGTGGTTGCAACTCTGCACGTAGACGAACACGGGGGCGTCGAAGTCGGCGAGGCTGTAGGTCCGACCGTCGGTGGCAGGGAGCGAGAAGTCGGGGGCCTGGGCACCGATGGCGAGTACTTCGGGAGAGGTATTCATAAGCGATCTCCTTAACCGTCTTTTGGCTAGGTTCAGCTTCCCTATCTATAGAGCTTCCGGGTCGGAATTAGTTCTGCCGGTAGCGGAGGGGACCTAAGGGTTAAGGGTACACTGCCCGTAGATGCAGCGGTGTACACCTAGGCGACAGACCGCCCGACGATGAATCTAACCTTCCTGGCCCCTACCTTCCTGTGGGCCCTCCTCGGGATCCCGCTCGTGATCCTGCTTCACTTCGTCCGGACCCGCAAGCGTAGGCAGGATGTCTCCGCCCTGTTCCTGTGGAGGCGGGCCTTCGAACTGGCCCGAGCGCGTCGTCGCTTCTCGCCGAGTTGGCTGCTTCTCGCCCAGCTGCTGTTCATCGCCCTGGCTGCTCTGGCACTGGCCCAGCCCCAGCTGAACTTCGAGGGGCCGCCCGACCGGGTTCTGGTCGTCGACGCTTCCGCGAGTATGGCGGCCCGGGACAGCGACGGCGTTAGGCTTGAGAAAGCGGTTCGTCGGGCGGGCGAGTTGATCGCCCGCAACGGCCGGGTCGCGGTCGTCCGCGCGGGCCTCGATGCCACCGTTGTGCAGGCCCCCACCGGGGAGGCGGTCGAGGCGAGGCGCGCCCTCGAGGGGCTGGTAGCGGCTGACCGGGGGGCCGACCTGGTTCGAGCGTTGGCCCTAGCGAGGAGCATTGCGACGGGCGCTGAGATCCACCTGTTCAGCGACCGACCTCCACCCGCTGGAGAGTCGGTCAGCTACCACCCTGTGGCCGGCGACGGGATGAATCTCGGCATCAGCACCTTCGATGTTGGCATCCAGCAGGCCTACGTTGCGGTGGTGTCGACTAGCCCGCGGCCCCAGGAGGTCGTGGTGGAGATCCTCCACGAGGATCGCCTGCTCTCGCAGGCGACCCTGCTGGTCCCCGCCGGGGGTCAGGCCAACGCCACCTTCCCGCTCGGCTTGGAGACCGGTATCTTTGAGGCGCGGCTTAAGCCCCCTGATTGGGACGCCCTCGGACTCGACGATGTCGCATTCGCCGGCAGCGAGGATCTGGTGGTAGTTCTCGACATCCGCTCGACGCCGCTCGTGAGGGCGCTCGACGCCATCCCCGGAGTGCGCTGGCGCGTCACCTCGGTGGCCGACAGAGTGCCTGCCGACGTACGGATCCTTACCGGGGTCGATCCCTCGGAGTTGGATAGGGGGCGCTACCTGCTGTTCCCCGAGCCTAGTCCCGAGGCGCAGTACAAGACGGTCCAGGACTGGGATCAGAGCGATCCACTACTCCGCTTCGTAGATCTACGTGAGGCGGTCGTCGGTGTCGACCTCGCCTGGAATCCGGCGGGGGAGGGGTGGGAGATCCTCGCCCGGACCGGAGATCTCACACCGGTCCTCCTGAGGCTGGACAGCCCCGACCTGGAGATGATCTGGGCCGCGTTCCACCCCAGTCAGACCGATATCGTGTTCCGACCCGCCTTCCCTGCCCTGATGGCCAACATCCTGCGCGCCTTCCGCGGCGAGGACAGGTTGCCGCTCGGCAGCCCGTTGCCGGCCACCGCCGACGGCCGGTCGCCGGAGCGGGCGGAGGTGCCCGGGGTTTACCGGGTGGAGGGGCGGGGCTACACCTCGAGCCTGCTGAGCGCCCAGGAGTCTCGGCTTCCTCCCCCGGCCTCAGCGATCGCACCCGCTAGCGGAGCCGGTCAGGGGCGGGCGGTCGCGCGGTCACGCTCCGCCGCGCCGTGGCTGGTACTGGTGGCGCTGCTGGTGCTGGTGACAGAGTGGTTGCTATGGGCTCGGTCGCGCGGCGAGCCCTGGCTGGCCTTCGAGAGGGGTCGGTAGTGGGCCGGGTGGTCGAGGGGGGTCGCCCACTCCTCGCCGAGGCACCACCGCTCGCCCCCGGACTGTTAGCCTGGGGACCAGGGAGATTTCGAGAGTGATTCGTAGCGACCCGAGCCTTCCGATCGTCGTCGTCCTGCTGCTAGCCCTTGGGTTTGTGACGCTGAGCACGGCGGCCCCTACCGACGCCTTCATCCGCCAACTCGCCTTCCTCGGTGCGGGTCTGCTTTGCTGCGCCCTGGTGTTGTGGCTGGGTAGCCGCCGGCTACTCCGCTACACCTTTCACCTCTACGTCCTCACGGTCGGCCTCCTCCTGCTCACCCAGGTGATGGGGACCACCGTCAACGGTGCCAAGTCCTGGCTCTATCTCGGTCCGCTTCCCGGGTTTCAACCCTCGGAGTTGGCGAAGATCACCCTGATCTTGGCCCTGGCCGCGGCACTCCACGAACGCCCGATCCGCGGCCCGATCAGCTACCTCGTACCGACCATCCTGATCGCGATTCCGGTCGGACTGGTATTCCTCGAGTCGGACTTGGGTAGTGCGCTGGTGCTAGCCATGGCCGGTGTGGGCATCGTGGTCGTGCGCGGAATCCCCTGGCTCCACCTGGTGATCCTGGCGGCGCTATTCCTGGTGACGGTGCCGACGGTGGTTTGGCCTAATCTCGCACCGCACCAGAGGGAGAGGCTGGTCTCGTTCCTCGATCCCTCGGCCGATCCCCAGGGGAGCGGCTATCAGGTGATTCAGTCGACCATCGCGGTCGGATCCGGGGGGCTTGTGGGCAAGGGCTACGGTCAGGGTACCCAGTCACAGCTGGGGTTCATCCCCTTTCAGCACACCGACTTCATCTTCCCCGTCCTTGCCGAGGAGGGGGGCTTTGTCGCCGCCTCGGTCCTGCTGCTCCTCTACGGGCTGCTGTTCTGGCGCTTGGTCGCAGTGGCAGCCGAGTGTTCCCACGAGCGGGACCAGCTCACTATCGTAGGAGTGCTGTCCCTCATCGGTTTCCAGGTTCTGGTGAATATCGGCGTAACGCTCGGGCTGGCACCGGTCACCGGGATCACGCTGCCACTCGTCTCATATGGCGGCACGAGCCTGATCTCGACGCTGCTGGCGCTGACCCTGGTCTTTGTCATCCACCGCGACCGCTACGTCGGCTGGTGAGTGGGGGGAGGGCCGCCCCATGCGCCTGAGAGGGATCCTCCTCACCGTCGCCACCCTCGCCTCGCTGCTGCTGCTAGTAGTCAACTGGCGGACGGCGACCTTCAGCCTGCCTGTCAACTTCCTCCTCTTCGCTGTCGAACTGCCCCTCGGTCTGGTGCTGCTCGGGGTGGCGCTGGTGCTTAGCCTGTTCTTCTTTCTGGCCTCGCTCGTGGATCACGCCAGGCAGCTCAGACAGATCAGCCAGCTCGAGCGCCAGAACGAGACCCTGCGGGGGAGGTTGGAGCGGCGCCGGCAGGAGGAGATCGAGGCGCTCGACCGGAGCCATCAGCTCCGCTGTGATGCCCTCGAGGAGAGGTTTGAGAGGAGCGTCGGCGAGTTGGAAACCCGGCTGCGCGGGGATCTCGAGGCCTATCAGGGGCGTCTCGGCGAGCGGCTGGACACCCTCCTCTCGCGGGTTACGCTCGTCCGTGACGAACTCGCCGCCGATATCGCCGAGGCCGAGGATATGTTCCGGCGGGAGCTTAAGGGGGAGGGGGCCGAATAGCTTGAGTCCGGGGACCACCGCCCGACGGCCTCCCGCTACGGGTGTCGACTCGAGGTGAGGTCTGCTACCCTAAGGAGTTATGGACGGAGTCGCTGACAAAGGACAGCTTAAGAGGGAGATTCTGGAGGCGCTCAAGATCGTGCGCGACCCGGAGATCCCGGTGAATGTGGTCGACCTCGGGCTCGTCTATCGGCTGGAGGTCAGCGACGAGGGTGAGGTCGAGATCGACATGACCCTGACCAGCCCGGGCTGCCCGGTGATGGATATGATTCAGGCCGATGCCGAGCTTGCCGCTATGCGGGTCGAAGGGGTCAAGAAGGCGGCCGTCACCTTTGTGTGGGATCCGGTCTGGACCATGGACAAGATGACCGAGGACGGCAAGAAGCAGATGCGGATGTTCGGCTTCAATGTCTGAATAGGCCCGGTGTGGCGCCGGTAGCCCGCAATTGAGAGCCGGGGGTGGGCACGTGACCCATGCGCGCTGTACCGCCTCCGCCCCGGTCCCCAGATCCTGATGATGTGTTGAGCGCCCGACGCACACCGACCGGCCCCGCCGCTTTGGCTCCCGGGCCCTACCCCTCTCGGTGGTACGGATGTCCGGCCCGGATGGCCTCGGCCCTGTAGAGCTGTTCGAGCAGCACCAGGCGCGCCAGTTCGTGAGGGAGGGTCAGGGGGGAGAGGCTCCAGCGATCGTCGGCCCGCTTAAGCAGGTCAGCGGGGTGCCCCTCGGCCCCGCCGATCAGGAGACTGATCAGGTTGATCCCGCGCAGCTCCAGCCCCGCCAGATGCCTCGCTAGGTCGATCGAGCGCCAGCTCTGCCCCCGCTCGTCGAGCGCTACCAGGTGCCCCTCGGCCCGCTTAAGCAGCGCGGCACCCTCACGCCGGCGACCGACCCCCGGCTCGACGCTGCGGGCGGCACGGACTTCGATCAGCTCCACCCTGCGGACGGCTCTGAGACGTTCTAAGTAGTGGCTGCAACCCTCGGCGAAGAAGCCGCGCTTTAGCGGGCCGACGGCGACGACGCGGTAGCGCACGGCTCTTCTAAGCGGTCGGTCCGGGTTAGGCCTTCGCGACCGGTTCCGGCTGCGCGGTCTCGGGGGAGACCGGCAGGCTGATGCCGAGCTTCTCTAAGAACTCGCGTCGCCGGGTCTTCCGCAGCCCGCTGGCCTCGAGAGTGGCCGCGAGGCGATCGGGATCGAGCGCTGCGCGCAGGAGTTCGAGTTCACTCCCCGAGAAGGCCTGCCCGTGGAGGATATGCTCCTCGAAGGCTTCGAAGGCGAGGGGGGCCACCGCCCTGACGGCCTCCGCCATGACGTCGCCGTAGACCCGGATCTCGTACTGGGCATGCCAATCTAGCCGCAGCTTCAGGAAGTGGAACAGGTTGTTGAGATCGATCTGCCAGTACATCTCGGTATAGAGCGCGAGTGGGAGGTTGATGCGGGCCAGTTCGCGGGCCAGACCGTCGTCTAGGAGATCCTGATAGCTCCCATATGCGCTCTGCTGATCTGCCTCGAGCAGTTCGATTACCCTCTGCTGCAGTTCGGCCGGGACCTCCGCAGCGCTGCCGCCCTGGCGATTTCGCTTTGACTGGCGGCGGATCTCGTGAGGTCTGGGCAGGTAGAACTCGTCGCGCATGATACTGTAGCGACCGCTGATCTCGTTGAGCCGGGCTGTGCGGTGGCGGATCCACTGGCGGGCCACGAAGATCGGCATCTTCAGGTGAAAGGTCAAGATCACCTGTTCGAAGGGGGAGGTGTGTCGGTTGCGCAGGAGGTAGTCGATGAGGGCCCGATCCTCGCGCACCGTCTTGGTCCCCTCTCCGTAGGAAACGCGGGCCGCCTGGACGATGCGGGCGTCGCCGCCGAGGTAGTCGACGAGGCGCACGAACCCGTGGTCGAGAACGGGGAACTCCCGATCCAAGAGTCGGTCTGCTGCGGGGACGCTGATGCGGGCCATAGGGCTATTCTATCTAGAGCCATCGGGAGGCGGGGCGTCGCTCCCGGCAGAGGTAGATGAGAATTGAATTAGTAGTCGAATTCACATAACGGCCTTTTTGGCGTCCAATGGCGGAAAAACCTGCTCTCATATCCCGTTCAGCAATTGACATCGGGTAGCGGAGTGTGTGATACTTGAAACCGGACTTTAGTCTCTGGTTGGGGCCGCATTGTGAGGAGGTGACTGACCCTGAACCGGTCCCGGTGAGACCGAAGTCCCGGTGGCAAGGCCAGAATATCTTTAAAATTTAAGGGCTTTTTTAAGTGAGGAAACACGGAATACTCCTTAAAAAACTTGTGTGGGATATGTGGGCCGAGCCGCCGAGTCACTAGAATTCTTAAAACAAGGGGTTAATTACAGTGAAAAAACTGCTCATTGCACTTCTAGCCGCTGTGCTGACAAGTGGCGCCTTTGCTCAGGACACTGCTTTCCCTGACATCCCAGCGAACCACTGGGCTGCCGACGCTGTTGCCCGGATCACCGATCTCGGCATCATCATCGGTTTCCCCGACGGCACCTTCCGCGGTAACGAAGCCTTCACTCGCTATCAGACCGCCCTGGTGATCAGTCGGACGCTCGACGTCATCACCACCAACATCGAGGCCATGGGTGTCATGTCCGCCGAGGACATTGCCGCTCTAAACGCCGCCTTGGAGCAATTGGCAAGTGACCAGGCTGCGCAGGGTGTGCGCCTCGCCGCGACGGAGAGTGACGTGGCCTCCCTCGGTGACGATGTGATTGCCGACGGTGCCCGCATCGACGATCTCGAAGCGGCCATCAACGGGGTCATGATGAACATGGTCGACCCGATGGTCGTCCAGGAGATGCAAGACCAGATCGCTTCGCTCGGAGTCGCGGCCGCTAATGCTGCTTCCGCTTCCGCCGCCGCCGATTCTGGGTTGCAAAACCAGATCAATGCGCTCGAGGTTGCGATCGACGCTTCCAACGCCGCCGCTTCCGCCGCCGCTTCCGCCGCCGCCGCCGCCGCTTCCCAGTCTGCCGCTGCCGACGCCGAGTTGCGTCGGGCGGTTGCTGCGCTCAGCGCTGCTGCCGACGCCGCCGCTTCCCAGTCTGCCGCTGCCGACTCCGGATTGCAAGATCAGATCGATGCCCTCGGTGCTGCCGCTGCCGCTGCCGCCGCCGCTTCCGAAGCTGCGGACGCTGCGCTTAGCGACGCGATCGACGCTGCCGCTGCTGCTGCCGCTGCTGCCCTCGACGACGCCGCTGCCGCTTCCGCTGCTGGCGACGCTGCACTCAGCGACGCGATTGATGCGCTCAGCGGTGCTGCCGCTGCTGCTGCTGCCGCTTCCGAAGCTGCGGACGCTGCACTCAGCGACGCGATCGACGCTGCTGCTGCCGCTGCCGCTGCTGCCCTCGACGACGCCGCTGCCGCTGCCGCTGCTGGCGACGCCGAGTTGCGCCGGGCGATTGCTGCGCTCAGTGCCGCTTCTGATGATGCCGACGCTGGGTTGCAAGATCAGATCGATGCCCTCGCTGCTGCCGCTGCCGCTGCTGCTGCCGCTTCCGAAGCTGCCGACGCTGCGCTTAGCGACGCGATCGACGCTGCCGCTGCTGCTGCCGCTGCTGCCCTCGACGACGCCGCTGCCGCTTCCGCTGCTGGCGACGCCGAGTTGCGCCGGGCGATTGCTGCGCTCAGTGCCGCTTCTGATGATGCCGACGCTGGGTTGCAAGATCAGATCGATGCCCTCGGTGCTGCCGCTACCGCTGCTGCTGCCGCTTCCGATGCTGGCGACGCCGCGCTTAGCGATGCGATTGCTGCCCTCGCTGCTGCTGCCGATGATGCTGCTGCCGCTTCCGAAGCTGCCGACGCTGGGTTGCAAGGTCAGATAGACGTACTCCGTGTTTCGGTCGAAGCTGCCTCTGCTCGGGCCGACGCTGCCTCTGCTCGGGCCGACGCGGTCGCCGCCGATGCTGCTGCTGCCCGTGCTGCGCTGCAAGGTCAGATTGATGCCCTCGGTGCTGCTGCTACCGCTGCCGCTGCCGCTTCCGAAGCTGCCGACGCTGCACTCGGTGACGCGATTGCTGCCGCTGCCGACGCTGCTGCCGCTGCCGACGCTACTGCTGCTGCCGCTTCCGCTGCTGGCGACGCTGCACTCGGTGACGCGATTGCTGCCGCTGCCGACGCTGCTGCTGCTGCCGACGCTGCTGCCGCTGCCGCTTCCGAAGCTGCCGACTCCGGGTTGCAAGGTCAGATCGATGCCCTCGGTGCTGCTGCTACCGCTGCCGCTGCCGCTTCCGAAGCTGCCGACGCTGCACTCGGTGACGCGATTGCTGCCGCTGCTGCCGCTGCTACCGCTGCCGACGCTGCTGCCGCTGCCGCTTCCGAAGCTGCCGACGCTGCACTCGGTGACGCGATTGCTGCCGCTGCTGCCGCTGCTACCGCTGCCGACGCTGCTGCCGCTGCCGCTTCCGAAGCTGCCGACGCTGCACTCAGCGACGCGCTCGATGCCCTCAGTGCTGCTGCTGCTGCTGCTGCTGCCGAATCTGCCGCTGCCGACGCTGCACTTAGCGACGCGCTCGACGCTGCCGCTGCCGCTTCCGAAGCTGCCGACGCTGCACTCAGCGACGCGCTCGCTGCTGCCGCTGCCGCTTCCGCTACTGCTGACGCTGCGATTCGCGACGAGGTCGCCGCTGCCGCCGCCGAGTTGCAGGACCAGGTCCATGCGCTTAGCCACGATGTTGAAGATGCTGCTGCCGCTTCCGAAGCTGCCGACGCCGAGCTCAGCGACGCGCTCGCTGCTGCCGCTGCCGAATCTGCCGCTGCCGACGCTGGTCTCGGTGACTCGATTGCCGCCGCCGCCGCTGCTGCTGAAGTTGCTCGCGCTAAGCTCAGCGACGCGCTCGCTGCTGCCGCTGCCGAATCTGCCGCTGCTGCTGCCAACAACGCAGCTGGCGTTGCCGACAACGCGGGCGACATCGCCAACATTCGCGAATTCGTCATCCTGCTCCGCCGTAATCAGGTAGCTATCCGCGACCGCGTAGCCGCCCTCGAGGGTGCCCACGCCGAGGCCATCGAAGGGCTTGATAATCGGGTTGGTGCGCTCGAGGCCAACCTGTTCGACCTCTCGGGCAGTATTAAAGTCAGCTACAAGATGGTTCACGTCGGCGGGCCCAATAGCCACTTCGACCTCGACCGCGCCTTCGGTAACGGCTTCGGTGCCCCCGGCCTCTCGACCATCTCGACCGGAGCGTTCGACGATGACGATCCGAAGGACGGCAAGATCGATCGCCAGCCGCACCAGGATGCCGACATCCGGGATAATGAAGAGAAGGGTGTCGACGTCACCTTGACAGTCAACCTCGGCTTCGGTGACTCCCTGGAAGGCTACGCCAAGCTCAGCCTTGCGAAGATCCCGGTCCTCGAGAAGGTTGCTAAGGGTAAAGAGGGTGAAGGCGCCGTTGCCGGTGACTACAACATCAACACCGGCGAATACTACGCGATCAAGGTCGACAAGCTCTACACCGCTGCCAAGGTTGGTGGCATGACCGACCTAGAGGTCACCTTCGGTGAGAAAGCTGGCCTCAGCCACGGCGCCTATGGCAGTTCGTTCACCGACAGCGACGGCATCAACTTCCGCCTTGTCCCCGGCATGGTGGCTCTCAACCCCGAGATCAGCGGCTTCTTTGTTCCTAAAGCCTTGGACAAAGACAAAAACATTGAGGCTGCAGCCGCCCAGGGCCTCGAGCTCCGCCTTAGCCCGATGCAGGGTGTAAGTGTCGGCGCGCACCTCAGCCGCTGGGCGTCCGAAGATACCGACGGCAGTGGAGGAGTTGACACGCAAGATACGGTCAACGCGCTCGTCATAGGTTTCGACGCCGCGTTGAGCCTGCAGCTCTTCGATGTCACGGCCGAGTGGGAGAGAGCTACCCGCTCCGACGATGCCAGCATGGCCGACGACGCCTTCTACGTCACGCTCAAAGTCGACGACATGATGGGCGGCATGATGATGCCCATCCCGCTGCTCGACAGTCTGAGCGCCTCGTACTTCGATGTCGCGGATGACTGGGCGGCCCTGGCGAGGGCGAACTCCAAGAGCTTCCCGTTCAAGGAAGATCAGGCGGGCTTGGTAGCCAACGTGGGTCTTGATCTGGTCCTTGTCGACCTCGACGCCTACGTCACCAGCTACAGGCTCCACTCGACCCAAGACTCTGCCCTCGCCTTGGGTGCCGATGCCACGGCCGCACTCTTCTCTGGCCTTAGCCTCGAGGGCTTCTTCCACACCGTTTCGGTGACCCCGGCGGGTGGGACAGCTGTTACGGTTGACGATGTCAAGACCCACATGAACGCGAATGAGGTGGCGGTCGCCAGCGACTCGCTCGAGCGCGACAAGAACTACAACACCGGCTTCGGCATCACCCTGAAGCACGACGGTATGTCCGCCGATGCGCTGGTGAGTGGTCTCGACCTCAACCTCGGCTACAAGCAGACGGAGGCCGACTTCAGCAAGCGGACCATCAGTGCCGGTGCTAAGGCTACGCTGCCTATCGACATCATCACCGTCGCCCCGTACGGATCGATCGAGTGGGTCACGGACACTGACGCCAACCCCGACAACACGACCACCATCAAGGTCGGTGCCGGCGTGACCACCCAACCGATCGACACCTTCCTGGCGCCTAGCCTCGAAGGCAATGTCAACTACCGGAACACGGCCCACGCTAACGCTACCGCCGCCACCTACTCCGCTAACGAACTCCAGTTCGCCGTAGGCCTGTCGCTGAACGAGTTCCTGTTCGACGAGAGCGTCCTCAAGGCCCGTTACGGGTTCCACCGGGGCACCAACGTCCAGCCCAACATGCGGACCGAGGCCGACGACGATCCGGCCAATGCGACCTACGCCGTCGGTAAAGATAAGGACATGGGCGGTCAGAGCAACGCCACCAACGGTTTCGAGATCATTTGGGACTACCACGGTCTCGAGCTCGTCTACGGCTCGTTCACCACCGACCCGAACACCGCTGTCACCGGCGACCACTCCATCGCCAATTACGTCACCATCTCCTACTCCGTCAACTTCTAAAGCCCTTCGCCTCTCAAAGAGGGCCCCGCCTGCGCGGGGCCCTCTTCTTCGTTCTAGCGTTAAGCGAAGACCCTGAGCGACCGGGGCCGGATCTCGAGGTCGAACTCGCTGGTCGCCGCCATCAACTCGCCCTCGAGGTGGGCAGGTCTGGGGATCCCCCAGCGAAGCTTCACCCGGCGGCCCCGGAACGGGAAGACCTGAGGGTGACCCAAGTGTCTCCCCTTCATCACCTGCGGCAGGATCGCCAGAGCGCCTAAGCGCCCGATCGATCCCGCGATGATCACATCGAAGAGACCGTCCTCTACCGAGGCCTCGGGGGCGAAGTAGAAGCTCCCGCCGACCCGGGGACCGTTGTGGGTGGAGACCAGCAGCGAGGGACCGCTGAAGACCCGGCGCCCGTCGATGTCGACGGTGAGCGGCAGGCAGCGGTGGCGGGCCAGGGTGGCCAGTAGTGCCCAAAGGTAGGCGGCTCTCCCCTTAATGAGTTGGGGAACGTGCTGCATCTGGAGGGTGATGTCGGCGTCGAAGCCGACCCCGACCGCGTTGATGAAGGGGACGCCGTTGACCAGGCCGCTGTCCACCATCCGGACCCGGCCCCGGCGGACGGTGGCGACGGCGGCCGCTAGGTCGTAGCGACCGATCCCGAGGGCGAAGGCGAAATCGTCGCCGGAGCCGGCGGGCAGCAGGCCGAGGGTCCGCTCGCTGCCGAGGCAGGCCAGGGCCGCCTCGTGCACCGTGCCGTCGCCCCCCAGCACCAGCACCCGGGCGTCGCCCGGGAGTGCCTCGACCAGCCGGGTGGCGTGACCGGGGGACTCGGTGCAGAGGAGGGTGTGATCGAGCCCCGCGTCACCTAGCAGGTGCCGCGCCGCCCCCAGTGCGCTGCGCGCCCGCCCCCGACCGGCTGCGGGATTAAATAGCAGATAGACCAAGGTTACATTTTACTCTGTTTCCACCCGGCGTCCACGCTAGAATCGGGCCATGCTGTCGACCTCGGAGCTGTTCTGCTCTGATGACCTCCCCCCTGAGTTGCGCCCCCTCCTCGCAGCCCATCACCCTTGGGAGATCCTCACAGCCCTCGACAGCTTCGTCGCCGAGCAGGGGGATGATCGCCTCGGGGTGATCCATCCGACCGCCGTGGTGGAGGGGCCGGTCTTCCTCGCCGAGGGTGCGGTAATCGGCCCTCACGCTTTGGTTAGCGGCCCGAGCTGGATCGGCCCCGGTGCCGAGGTTGGCCACGGCGCCTGCCTGCGCGGCGGGGTGGTGCTGGCGGCCGGGGCGTTCGTTGGCCACGCCAGCGAGGTCAAGCGCTCGCTGCTCCTGCCCGGGGCTAGGGCCCCGCACTTCAACTACGTCGGCGACAGCGTCCTGGGCCGGGGGGTGAACCTGGGTGCAGGTGTCAAGCTGGCCAACTTCAACACCTTTGCCAACCCGGTCAGGCTCGGCGCGACCGCCCTCAGGAAGTTCGGGGCTGCGCTCGGTGATGAGGTGTCGACCGGCTGCAACGCGGTGCTGGCACCGGGCACGATCGTGGGGCCGCGGACCGTGATCTACCCGGGGGCGGTGGTCAGGGGCCAGATCGGGCCCGACCGGGTGGTGAAGTGCAAGCCCGATCTCGAGCTGGTGCCGCGGCGCCCCCCCACCTAGATGTTCCCTTTGCGCGACGCCAACCCGCGCCACGGCCCGGCGGTGGTCGTCTGGGTCCTGGTTGCGCTCAACGTCGGAGTCTTCCTCTTCCAGACTCAGCTGGAGGGCCGCGATACCTTTCTGTTCATCCTGGAGTACGCCTTCATCCCCAGGCAGTTCTTTGGGGAGCCCGTGCGTGAGTTCGCCACCCTGATCACCAGCACCTTCCTGCACGGCAACTTCGGTCATCTGCTGGGGAACATGTTCTTTCTCTACGTCTTCGGCGACAATATCGAGGACCGGCTGGGGCACTTCCCCTTCCTCGCCTTCTACCTCCTCGGTGGCGCGGTGGCGACCCTGGCCCACGGGCTCTTCGCCGCCGACTCTCCGCAGCCGTTGGTGGGGGCTTCCGGTGCGATCAGCGCCGTCATGGGCGCCTATATCCTGCTCTTCCCAACCCAGCGGGTGCTGACCTTCATCCCCCCGCTGCTCCTCCCCTGGCTCCTGATGGCCCTGTTCGTCCGCGTCCCCCGCTTCTTCCTGATCTGGTTGCCCGCCTGGATCTACATAGGCTACTGGGCGCTGATTCAACTCACCAACGCGACCGGTCCTCCGTCGCGGGGGACCGACAACGTCGCCTGGTGGGCCCACGTAGGGGGATTTGCGGTCGGCCTAGTGGTGGTGAGCCTCTTCCTGAGGAGCCGGAAGCGGCTGGACCCGGACCAGTTCGCCTAGCTAGGCCGGCTCGATCAGTCCGTAGTCCCCGTCATGCCGGAGGTAGATGACGCTGACCGCGCCTGTCTCGGCATTGCGGAACATGAAGAAATCGTGCCCGAGAGCCTCCATCTGGATCGCCGCATCTTCGGGGGTCATCGGCCTCAGCACATGCCGTTTGGTCCGGACGATGGTCGGCTCCTGCTGCTCGTCGGGCTCCTCCTCGACCGGCGGGGGTGCCCCCTCATGCCTCCTGGCGATGAACCGGCCCTTGAAGCGTTTCAGTTGCCGCTCGAGCTTATCGACGACCAGGTCGACGGCGGCGTAGGTGTCCTGACCCCACTCTTCGGCTCTGATCACACCGTGGGGCACGTTGATCTGCACCTCTACCTTGGCCGGATTTACGCTCCGGTGCTCGGCATAGGACATCACCACCTTGGCATCGACGATCCTGTCCGAGAAGCGGTCGAGCTTGCCGATCTTCCCCTCGGCGTAGCTCCTCATGGCTTCGGTGATGTCGACATTGCGGCCGATGAACTGATAGATATTCATGATGCTCCTCTCCTACCGCTATGCCTGGGAGTGCTGCGCAGGCTTAGCCCCTACCGGGGGCTGGCGGGGCGCCCGCTCCTCCTTAGCTTAGCCCGATCTCGCCTGGCTAGGAGGCTGCTGCAGGACATGTACATGTAAGCTGACTTAAGGGGAGGTGGCTGTCGCTATTGCTACACTACCGGCGATGAAGGTCGAACCCCGCCGGCACCTCTGTCCGGCCTACCAAGCGATTCAGATCCTTCAGGAGAAGTGGGTACTCCACATCATCACTACCCTGCTCGGGGGCTCGCGCGGCTTTAACGAGTTGGGGCGCGATATCGGCGGCTGCAGCCCCACCACCCTCGCTCAGCGCCTGTCGCAACTCGAGTCGCTCGGCCTCGTCAGCAAGACCCTGCAGCCCAGCCTACCCCTGCGGAGCAGCTACCAGCTGACCCCCTCGGGGCGGGCACTCCAGAGCGTGGTCGACGCGATCGACTCCTGGGCCGCCGACTATCTGTACAGCTAAATTGCCAGGGACTTGCGCTAATCGCCTCAGTGCTCGGAGGCCGCCGCCGCTCGCTGCAGGGGGACGTTGGCAACGAACACCATCCGGTCCTCCTTCTGCTCGAACTCGACCGTGTAGTCATCCTTCTCCGCCGGGAAGTAGCGGCCGATCACCTCGAGGAGTTCCTCCCTGAGCTCCTCCATCCGGCCGGGGGCGAGTTGGGCGCGGTCGTAGGAGAGGACCAGCTTCAGGCGGTCACGGGCCCGCTCCCTGCTCTTCACCCGTTTGAAGAGTCCGAACATCAGCCTCCTCCGAACAGGCGCCGCAATCCGGCGAATGGGCCCCGCTCCTGCTCGAGCAAGGGGTAGGGGATCTCCTCACCATGGATCCGGCGGGCGATGTCGCGGAAGGCGTGACCAGCGCCGGTTCGCACCCCTCCATCGAGGCTCGCTGGGCTGCCGAGGTTGGTCGACACCAAGACTTTCTCATCCTCAGGCACTACCCCGATCAGTTTGACGCCCAGGATGTCGAGCATGTCGTCGACCTCGAGCATGTCGCCGCGCTTGATCATCTCCGGCCTGAGGCGGTTCACCACCAGCCGGACCTCGTTGATACCGTTGGACTCGAGCAGGCCGATGATCCGGTCGGCGTCGCGGACGCTGGAGACCTCGGGGTTGACCACCACCAGGGCACCGTTGGCGGCGCTGGCGGCGGTGCGGAACCCCTTCTCGATCCCGGCAGGGCTGTCGATCAGCACCCGATCGAAATCCTCCTCCTCGAGCAGGGTTCTCACCGTCGTCTGCATCCGCTCCTCTGAGAGGGAGGACTTGTCCTTGGTCTGCGAAGCTGCGATCAGATAGAGGTTCTCGACCCGCTTGTCGCGGATGAGAGCCTGCTTAAGCCGGCACCGCCCCTCGAACACGTCGATCAGGTCGTAGACCACCCGACCTTCGAGTCCCATGACGACATCGAGATTGCGGAGCCCGACGTCGGTGTCGACCACGGCAACCCTGTCGCCGAGCTTGGCGAGCGCGACTCCGACATTGGCGGTGGAGGTGGTCTTGCCGACCCCCCCCTTACCGGACGTGACAACGATAGCGTTGGCGTTCACTAGTCACTCCTCTAATAGCCCACATCCTAGCCAGCCTAAACTATACCACCCTCTCCGCACGGTCGGGGGCGGCCGAGGCTTGGTGGGGCGACACCGTGAAGAATATCACTATGGGCGGAGTTCAGTGGGGCTGCAACCTGGCGTAGCGGACCAGCAGATGCTTGAGTCCGACCCGCTCGAACTGTACCGACACCTCGGCCTGAGCCCCCTGTCCCTTGATCCCCACGACGGTCCCGAGGCCGAACTTCGGGTGCTTCACCTTCTCCCCGCCCCGGTAGGTCACCCCCGCCCTGCCGGCCTGGCCGCTCGGCACCGAAGGGGGGGTCCAGACCGGGTGGGAGTACCTCCCCCGGTCTGCCGGGGCGAGCAACTCCCGACCCAGCACGTCGACCGTCACTAGGCTCCCCCGGGGCAGATCCTCCAGGAAGCGGCTGGGCTTGGCGTACTCGGTGCGGCCGAAACTCATGCGGGATTCGCAGTGAACCAGGAAGAGCTCCTCTTGAGCCCGAGTCACCCCTACGTAGAGGAGCCTCCGCTCCTCCTCGATCTCCTGGAGGCTGCCGGTCGAACTGCGGTGGGGGAGCAGGTTCTCCTCTAGGCCGACCAGCAGGATCACCGGGAACTCAAGACCTTTGGCGTTATGGAGTGTCATCAGGGTGATCGCCTCGTCGGGTAGCTCCCGGTTGGCGGCCTTCACCGCCCGGTCATCGACACTCGTGAGGAGCGCCGCCTCATCGAGAAAGTCGTGGATTCCGCCCCCTGAGTTCTGCTCCCACTCGGCCACCCCGTTCAGCAACTCCTCGAGGTTCTCAAGCCGCCCCTGCGCCTCGTAGGAGGCCTCGCTCTTAAGCGCCTCCAGGTAGCCCGACTGGTCCATGGCGGCCTTGAGGAACTGGCCGGCTGGCAGGGTTTGGGCCTCTTCGGCGAGGTCGTCCATCAACTTAAGGAACTCAGCGATGCGCTTTGCCGCAGGGGTTCCCCGCAGCAACTCGTCCGCCTGCCGCAGCATGTCCAGGAAGCGGACCCCCCGCTCTGCCGCCGGGGCGGCCAGCCTCTCCTCGCTGATCTTGCCGATGCCACGCTTGGGTCGATTCAGAATGCGGCGCCAGGCCATGTCGTCCGCCGGATTGAGCGCCGCCCGCGCGTAGGAGAGGATATCTTTGACCTCGCGACGCTCGTAAAAGCCGACCCCACCCACGATCCGCACCGGAATCGCGGCGCGCCTGAGCGACTCTTCGAGCACTCGGGACTGCGCGTTGGTGCGGTAGAGGACCGCGAAATCCTCGAAGCCGTAGCCCTGCTCCACCATCAACCGCTCGACCTGCCGGGCGACGAAGTCGGCCTCGCCCCGGTGGTCTATGGCCTGGTAGATTCGGACCCGCTCGCCCGCCCCCTTGACCGGTCGCAACTCCTTCTCAAGCCGGCCCTCGTTGGGCTGGATGATGGCGTTGGCGACCTCGAGCACCCTCCCCACACTGCGGTAGTTGAGGTCGAGGCGGTATACCATCGCATCCTCGTAGTCCCGTCTGAAATCGAGGATATTGCGCACATCGGCACCCCGAAAGGCGTAGATCGCCTGATCGGGATCCCCTACCACCATGAGATTGCGGTAGCTCTCGGCCAGCTGGCGGGTGAGTCGGTATTGGGCATGGTTGGTGTCCTGGTACTCGTCGATATGGATGAACACCGCCCGCTTCTGCACCCGGTCGAGCACGTCCGGATGGTCGTCGAACAGCTCGACGGTGCGGCCGAGGATATCGTTGAAGTCAACCGCGTTGCTGCGCTTCAGCCGCTGCTGGTAGCGCGCGTAGATCTCGGTCAGCAGTTGGATCGGTACCCCCGCGATCATGCGACCGAGGTGCCGCTCGCCTTCGACCTCGAGCAGGTCGGGGCTCCACAGGTTCGATTTGGCGCGATCGATCAGCGCCCGTAGCACCCGGGGATTCGCCCCCTGGAGACCGGGTACCCTTTCGAGGAGTTCCTTGAGCAGGTCGAGCTGATCGCTTTGGTCGTAGATGGCGAAGCCCGAGCGGAGCCCGATCCGATCTCCGTAGGAGCGCAGCACCCGGAGGCAGGCGGAGTGGAAGGTGCTGACCCAGAGTTCACGAGCGGCGTCGCCGGTAAGACTCTCGACCCGCTCCTTGAGTTCGCCAGCGGCCTTGTTGGTGAAGGTCACGGCCAGGATCTGTTGGGGGTAGACCCCGTGCTGATAGATCAGGTAGGCGATCCGCTGCACCACGGTACGGGTCTTCCCGGAGCCCGCTCCCGCCAGGACGAGGGCGGGACCATCGTAGTGGGTGACGGCCTGACGCTGGGCGTCGTTGAGCGAGGCGAGGACGGAGCGATCGGACACGGCCCGGCCATTCTAACGCGTCCCCGGACCGGCCCCTGCCTGACGCCCGTAGCTGCCAGAGGCTGCGACCGGGGGAGCCAGGGGGCGATCTAGTGGCTAGCGTGAACTCCGTCCGGCGGGATAGATTGAGGTGTGGCCGCACCCTTCGAACCGACCGCTGCCGACTTCTTGCAAGATCCCTATCCCACCTACGCCCGGCTGCGGCTGGAGAGCCCCATATTTCATTATGGCCCTTGGGACAAGTGGGTGTTCACCCGCTACCAGGACATCGATGCGCTGCTGCGAGACCGGCGCCTCGGGCGGGTGATCCACCACCTCCAGGAGCCCCACGAGCGCCCTCCGGCCGATCCCGGACTTGCCCCCTTCAACGCTATTCAGCAGGGTTCGCTCCTCGAGCTGGAGCCGCCGGATCACCCCCGGATCCGGGGCGTGGTCCACGAGGCGTTCACCCCTAGACATGTGCGGGCCCTCAGCGGGAAGGTCGAGGCGCTCTGCCGGGAGTTGGTCGATCGCTTGGAGGATCTTCCGGGTCGCGAGGCAGATCTGCTTACCACCTTCGCGGTGCCGCTCCCGGTGACCGTCATCGCCGATCTGCTCGGCGTGCCCGAGGGGGAGAGGGGAGCGCTGCTCCCCTGGTCCAAGGCGATTATCGGTATGTTCGAGCCGGACCGGACCTCCGAGATGGAGAGGGGGGCCGTAAAGGCCGCTGGCGATTTCGCCGCCTACATTCGCACCCTGATTGCGCGGAAGCGCTTACAGCCTGCAGACGACCTCATCTCCCGGATGGTGGCCGCTCACGATGCCGACCCAGGTCGGATCAGCGAGGGGGAGATCGTTGCCAACAGCATCCTGTTCCTCAACGCGGGACACGAGGCGGTTGTGAACGTCATCGGCAACGGCATGAAGGCGCTGCTGAGTCGCCCCGAGCAGCTCGCCCGGCTGCGCGAGGACCCGGAACTGATCCCCGGGGCGGTAGAGGAGATGATGCGCTTCGATACCCCGCTGCAATTCTTCGAGCGGTTCGTCCTCGAAGACTTCGAGTTCGGCGGCCGCACCTTTGACAAAGGCGAGAAGTTCTGCCTCTACTACGCCTCCGCCAACCGCGACCCGGAGGTGTTCGAGGATCCCGACCGGTTCGATGTCGACCGCACGCCCAACCCCCATATCGCCTTCGGTCTCGGCCTGCACTTCTGCATCGGCGCGCCGCTGGCACGGGTGGAGCTCGCCGCCGCAGTCCGCGAACTCCTGACCCGCCTGCCCCGGCTCGAGTTGGCCCAGGACCGATTCAGCTACCACCCCAAGAATGTGTTCCGCTACCTGACGGAGCTGAGGATCGCCTACTAGCGGAGTCGCCGGGGCTACCCGGCGATGCAGTAGACTTGGGCTCATGACCGAGAGGGATACGGCCTTCTACCGGGTGTGGGCTGAGGTTCTTGAGTGGATGCGGGCCTACGCCGCCCTGCGGAGTGGGGTGCTGTTCGAGAAGGAGGCCGACTTTCCCGATTACATCTACCGGATGGAGCGGCCTTACGATCTCCCGACCACAGTGATGAGCGCCAGCCTGTCGGATCTCGAGGGCAGACCGGTGCTCATGCTAAGCGCCAGTCCACGGCATGCGGTATTCAAGGAGGTGGTCCTCCACCCCTTCGAATCACACAGCTACCGAAAGCTGGAACTGGCTGCTGAGGGGAAGGCTCTGGCCGAGGGCAAGCGGGTGTTTACCAGGGAGATGCTCTTCCGCCTCGCCGACGACCTCTTTGGGGTTCCGGTGGAGGTTTAAGGACCGGCTCGCTGCGGGTTTGCTCGGCCCCGGTGCAGAGGTGGCCTGCGAGTTGCACCATCTGCCGAACGCTGACCGCTTGATGGTCCAGGGTGGGGGACCATGCCGCCCTCGGCAACCAAGAGAGCGAGCAGGGAGGCGACCTGTATAGTGGCCGGTTCAGTTGGCAAGGTCGGCGCAGACGCCAGCGGGCCGACGGTCGGAGTCGGGGCGTTGGCGAACTCCCTTGGTAAGGAGGGCCCTGTCGGACTTCAGAGCGAGAGGCGAGATCGGCAGTGGGCGCAGTACTGCTGTGCAGGTACTCTGTGGCCGCAGTCGGGACAGGTCTGTGATCCGAGGACCACTACATGTGCACCTAGCTCGCGGAGTTCGCCCGCAATAAGGGTGGCATCCTCCTCGGTAACGTCCTTGATGGTGACCTCGACGTTGCCCGAGGTGGCGGTGACTATGAAGGTGCCGGAGTGGTAGGGGAAGGGGCCTCGACCCTCGTTTCCCTCCTGGATCGCCTGCCGGACCTCGCGGAAGAACACTTTGAGAGCCTTCTCGCTCACCCCTCTATGCTAGTCGATGGCAGCCGGTAGACTGGCGATATGAGTGGTGAGGGGATCGGCTTGGAGTTGCAGAGGATGGACGCACTGATCGGCAATACCCCCGTGATCAAGCTGCACCGGGTGGCTGGCGAGGGGATGGCCGAGGTATGGATCAAGCTCGAGGGACAGAACCCGGCGGGGTCGATCAAGGATCGGACCGCCCTGGGGTTGATTCTGGACGCAGAGGAGCGCGGTCTGCTCACGCCCGGTTCGGGCCAACGGATTGTGGAGCCAACCAGCGGTAACACCGGCATCGGGCTGGCCTTCCTGGCCGCCGTCCGAGGCTACCGCTGCACCATCGTCCTCCCCGACTCGATGAGTGAGGAGCGCAAGCGTACCCTGCTCGCCTACGGTGCAGAGTTGGAGTTCACGCCGGGACCCCTCCGGATGCAGGGCGCCATCCCCCGGGCGCAGGAGATCGCTGAGGAGACGGGCGCCTGGATGCCGAATCAGTTCGAGAACCCGGCCAACCCCCGATACCACCACCGCGTGACTGGACCCGAACTGTGGCGTCAGCTGCAGGGGCGGATCGACGCCTTCGTCTGGGCTAGCGGGACCGGGGGATCGATCAGCGGAATCGGACGCTACCTTAAGGAGCAGAATCCTGAGGTCCAGGTGATCGCCGTAGAGCCTGCGAGGAGCGCCGTGATCAGCGGTGAGGAACGGGGCCAGCACCAGTTCCAGGGCATGGGGCCGGGGTTTCTGCCCGGCAACCTCGATCTCGACCTGCTCGATGGCGTCCGCAAGGTATGGGAGGAGGACGCCTTCCCTCTGGCCCGCCGACTCGCCCGCGAGGAGGGCATCTTCGTCGGCATGTCCTCGGGGGGGAGTGTCTGGGCCGCGCTCGAGGTGGCGCGCGAACTCGGTCCCGGAAAGGTGGTGGTTGCGCTCACGGCGGATAGCGCCGACCGCTACATCAGCACCGAGCTGTTCAGGGACTAGTGGGTGACAGCTAGGGCCGGTCGCTGTCTTGTGGATTCTGGCCGAAGGCTTCGCAGGCTTCTGCCCGTTCGCCCCTCGCCACCAACTGGATGCACTATATAACCAGAGGACTGGGGGGCGCCCCGTCATACTGCGAGCCCACTCGGTTGTACCTAGGTCGCCACGCGGTTCCGTGACTAGCGGTGGTAACGAACCACCCTCTTGGGAGCGTCGGGTTTCGCTAGGGCGGACGGGTCTAGCGTCGATAGTCGCGCTCGCGAAGCTGCCTAGGTGGCCTCCTGAGGGCATCCCGCTTCGAGAGGAGTAGCGTCAAGATCTGTGTGTCAATTTCTGTCCCGGTAGGGGCCCGTCGCTACTCGAACAGAGGTGGGCTCGAGGCCACCATCTCGGCTCCCTCAACTCGGTCGAGTCGGAAGGTGAGCACCTTGCGTTGCAGGTGGCAGAAGGCGCGGATGTGGGTGCCGTTGAACCGATGGACGTCCACCAGGCGCTCCTTGGTGCCGTAGGTCATCCTGACGCTCGACTTGCGCCGAGCCGCTTCGCGAAAGATGCCCTCGAAGGGGCTCTCGGCGAAGCTGACCGCAATGACCCCCCTGCGGTCCCCGCGCCGGTAGAGGAGGTGTCCCCGCTTCTTGGCATACTCGTAGAGGTCCCGGGTGAGCCGCACATCCTCGAGGCAGTAGCGCTCGAGCCTCTCCCAGTCGCCCTGGCGGTAGTATTCGAGGGCGTCCAATCCGGAGCCGAGCTTACCGACTCCGAGAGTCTCCCGAGCGATGGAGTCGAGGCTGACCCTGTGCCCGAGCGACCTCTGGGCCTCGACCATCAGGTCTCGGGTGGGGAGTTCGAGCACCCAGTCGCCCAGCACGGCGGCGAGCACGGGCCAGTCGAAACCGATCAGGTTGAACCCCACTACCCGTTCGGCGGCTCTCAGAGCTGCCGAGAGACGCTCAAACGACTCCGAGGTCGGACTCTCCGGGTCCCGATAGGCTTCGAAGCGGTCACCCTGGTAGTGATAGACCCCGACTACGCTCACACCTAGGGCGGCCCGGTTGTGGCTGCCCCCCACCTCGTCGAAGGAGTGTTTCGTCTCGAGGTCGACGACCAACTCGTTCATGCCGCCTGCTCCAGACCGATGATGGGGAGCAGCTTGCTGTGCAGGTGACCGTTGCTGGCCACCAGGACACGGTCGCCGAGCCGGTAGGGTTCGCCGCCGCCGTCGGTTACGGTTCCCCCCGCCTCCTGGATCAGCAGGATGCCGGCAGCTACGTCCCAGGGGTTGAGTTTGAGTTCCCAGAAGGCGTCGAGCCGCCCACAGGCTACGTAGCTCAGGTCGAGCGCAGCCGCCCCCGGCCTGCGCACGCTGCGCACCTTGGGCAGCACCCGTTCGAAGACCCTTATATTCTCGGAGGCGGACTCGGGGTTGTAGGCGAATCCGGTTGCAAGCATCGCCCTGTTTAGCGCGGTCTCGCAGGTCACCCGTATCGGCCTGCCGTTGAGGTGGACCCCGTGGCCGCGCTCGGCGGTGAATAGCTCGTCACGGCTGGCGTCCATCACGACCCCGACCTCGAGCCGCCCCTCGATCTCGAGACCGATCGAGACGCAGAAGAAGGGGAAGCCGTGGGCGTAATTCAGGGTGCCGTCGAGCGGGTCCACGATCCAGCGGTGGCTGGCAGCGTGATCCTGCCCCCCCTCCTCGCCGAGAACGGTGTGGTCGGGGTAGGCACTTAGCAGGATCTTCCTGATCCGCTCCTCACAGATCCGGTCGACCTTGGTGACGAGGTCGGCGTCGGTCGACTTTGTCTCGATTTCGAGGTCGCCGCCTAAGTGGAACTTCTGGATGCGGGCCGCTTCCCGGGCGGCCCGGATGGCGGTGTGGAGAAAGGGGGGCGAGGTCATGAGGCCATGATACCGGCCCGGATGGTCTTTGGCTCTCAGCCAAGGGTGGTGTGACGGCGTGGCTGTCAGGGTAGGCACCAGGGGACCTTGCAACCTCTGGTAGTGGTGAGGCGGATCAGCCGAGTTCCGCCAGGCGAAGGTCGCTCGCTCCGGGCTCTTCGTAAGCGGCAACTCTCTAGCTCGGTATGATAGATCATTGAGGCTTATGGAGGATCTGGTGACCCAGAGACGGCTTGAGCGGGCGCGGGACTTCATCTGGCGGAACGCGCGGCTGATCGACAGGCACCTCTTTGCCTATCTGTTCGATGACGGTCCGCGGGGACCGATCTTGGCGGCTCTCCGGGCCTACCGGAATCCGGACGGCGGCTTCGGCAACGCCCTCGAGCCCGACAAGCGCTGCCCCGACAGCCAGCCGGTCGACGGTGAGGTCGCCCTCTGGCTCCTCGACCTGATCGACGGCTTCGCTGATCCGATGATCCCCGAGCTATGCGACTGGTTGGGCCGGACCTCGACCGACTCCGGGGGCCTGCCCTTCGCCCTCGAGAGTGTGAATGACTACCCGCACGCCCCGTGGTGGGAGGTGCCTGCCGGTCCCCCCGCCTCGCTCAACCCGACCGCAGCCATCATCGGCCTGCTCACCAAGCATCGGGTCGACCACCCCTGGGTGGAACGGGGGACCGAGTTCTGCTGGCGTGCCCTCGAGGCGGGCCAGCCGACGGGGTTCCACAACCTGATGCCTGTTATCACCTTCCTCGAGTATGCCCATGACCGGGCACGGGCCGAGCGCGGGCTGGAACAGATCCGGGCCCACCTGCTCTCCTCCGACGAGATAGAGCGTGACCTCCAGGCGAAGGGCTATGTCCACCCCCCGCTCGACTGGGCCCCCGCTCCGCGCGGCTTCAGCTATCGCCTATTCCGCAGAGATGAACTCGCTGCAGGCCTCGAGGCGCTGGCTGAGGCCCAGTGCGACGACGGCGGCTGGCCGATCAAGTGGCCTACCGTTAGCACGGCTGTCGAGCTCGAGTGGCGGGGGAGGGTGACCATCAACGCCCTGCTCACGCTCCGCGCCTATGCGGAGGTGGGGCTGCCCGGGCCCGGCTGAAGGCAGGGTCAGAGCCTCGACAGTTCTGCTGCCGCCAGCCTGGCGACGGCTAGGGCCGGGGTGGGCTCGTCGCCGGCCTCGAGTGCCCAGACTGCAGAGAGCCCAGCGTAGGCCAGAATCCATTTGAGCAGCCGCGGACGCTCCAGCCCCGCCGCTTCAGCGACGACCTGTGACTGCCGCACAAGCCGCCCAGGTGCCGTGGCCGTCGCCCGATCGGGGTTTAGGAAGGTGTTGGCGAAATCGAAGCCGCGCTCGCCGACGAGGCCCTTCGGGTCGATGGCGAGCCAGCCGTGAGAGCCGAAGGGCAGGATGTTGCCGTGGTGGATATCGCCGTGCAGGGTAGTTAGCTCGCGTGGAGCGGCCAGCAACTCCTGAGCCGTCGCGGCGGCTCGTTTCAGGATGCCCTCGGTGGCTCCTTCGAGTGCCCGGAACCATCGGGGCAGTGGTACCCGCTCAGGCGGGGGGTCGCGGCGCGGCGCGTGAAGCCGGGCAGCGACGCGGCAGATGATCCGACTTGCCTCGTCATCATGACCCCCCTTCGCCAGCTCGACCAGCTGGCCCCGGTCGTCGCTGCGCTCTAGGAGTAGCACGTCCCCCTCGTGGGCCAGCACGCGTGCCGCTCCATCTCCACACCACCAGACCATGAGCAGTCCGCCCCGACTCTCTTCAGCTATCTTGGCGATCTTGAGCATGGCAGGGGTGTCGCCCCGGCGTACGGGGAGCAACCGGCTGCTGTTGGTGATGATGGGGTCGCCGTCCGGTTCGAGCTGCCAGCGCTCGAGGTGCTCGTCGAACACGATAAGGCTAGCCTTTCATGGCGAGATAGTCCGGCTGGCTATTCGGCGAACCGGGCGCTGAGCCCCCCGTCGATCACAATCTCCGTGCCCGTTAGGTAGCTGGCCTCGTCACTGGCGACGAAGGCGACCAGGTTGGCGACCTCCGCAGGTGCGGCGATCCTGCCGAGGGGCTGGTTGTCGAGGACCCGTGCCCGGAACGCCTCGGGGTCCTCCTGGCGGTTCAGGAAGTCCTCGACCAGCGGCGTCCCCACCCAGCCGGGGCTGACCGCGACCACCCTGACCCCCCGCCTGCCCCAGTCGAGCGCCAGGCTCCGGGTCATGCCCACCAATCCCGACTTCGCCACTGCGTAAGGGAACACCCCATAGGTGGTCATGGTCGCGTGGACGCTCGCGATATTGACGATGACTCCCTTGCCCAGCTCAAGCTGGGGGAGGGCGTACTTGCAGCAGAGCCAGGCCCCCTTGAGATCGACGCCCAGGGCGCATCCCACTCGCTTGAGGTCATCTTAGTAGCGTCATAGAAGAAGGTGGTTCCGGCGTTGTTCACGAGGATATCGAGCTGTCCGAAACGGTTTAGGGTCGCCTCGACTGCGGCCCGCACCGAGTCTTCGTCGGTGATGTCGGTGCGGACGGCCATCGCACTCAGCCCGGAAGCGGCGATCTGGCTGGCGGCCCGAGCGCCAGCGCCCTCGAGCAGATCGGCGACTACTACCGATGCACCCTCCCGGGCCATCTTTTCGGCGATCGCTCGGCCGATACCCTGCGCCGCCCCGGTGACGAACGCGACCTTGCCTTCCAGCCGCAGGCTCACTTAAGACCTCCCGTCGATCCCCTCTTCAGGGCCAGGGGGCGTGATCATGGGGGAGCTGCCGAAGAGCTGGTAACCCCGTATAGCCCGGGTCATCGGCTGCCATCATAGCCAGTTGGGACTGTTGTTGTGCCGGGGTGCAGATCTCGGACTTTGGCAGGCGCCTTAGCTCCCTAAGGGGGCCCGGCAGTTTCAGGGATGCTTTGGCAGAGTCGAACTCGACCTCTCGCGACAGCAGCCGACCGGTCCAGAGGCCGCTGCAGAGTCTGTTCGGGAGTCGTACTGTAGATTGTGCGCCAGGAGTGGATGGGTGGGACCCCCCACCTCTTCGAGGCGAGTCCCGGACGGTCGTACCCTATCAGTATGGAGTAGCCGGTCGGATCGGACAGGCGCGAGGAGGTTGCCTATGTTGACGCCCGAACAGGTGCAGCAGTTCCGCGAGCGGGGCTACGTAGCCGTGGAGCGATTCTTCGATGGGACCGAGTTGAGCGCCATGCTCTCCGAGCTCGAACGCTTCCGGCGCGAGGGCTTGGGCCGCAACGTCGCGACCGATGGCGATGGGAGAACCCACTCTGCCACCGCAGTCAACTACCAGATCATCCCCTTAAATGACAAGAGCGACCTGTTCCGGGCGCTCCCGTTCCACGCCGACGTGCTCACGGCTGTGGGACAGCTCATCGGTGAGCCATTCATGCGTCAGCTCGATCAGATTTTCCTCAAACCGGGTCGGAGTGGGGCCGGCACCGACTGGCACCAGGACAACGCCTACTTCGAGATCAGCGACCCCACCATGGGGACCGCCATGTGGATCGCTCTCCACGACGCCACCCTTGAGAATGGCACCCTTCACGTGGTGCCGAATAGTCACCGGGAGGTGTTCGAGCATGAGCGGGACCCAGGGAGTGATCACCATATTCGTATGAGAGTCGATGAGGAGCGGGCGGTCCCGGTAATCCTGCCGGCCGGGGGGGCGGTCTTTTTCAACTACGGGATCGCCCACGCAACCAAGCGGAATGACACCGACCGGGAGCGGGCGGGTCTGGCATACCACTTCCTGCGGACCGACTACCTGATCCCGGGTTGGGAGAGTAGCTGGGAGTTAGTCCACCTGACGGGCCCGGAGGCGAGCGGGGGGGAGCGCGAGTACGGTACGCGGGTGGCAGGGTCTTGGGCGGACGAGGTGAGGAGGCTCACGGAGAGATAGGCTCAGATCCTGGCCCAGACCTCCTGCAGACTCTTTGCCGTAGCGGCACAGGCCTGATCGGCGGTCAACTGCTGGAGTTTGGGGCTGAAGGGTTCGACGCCGACGGGTCCGTCGTAGCCGATCTCCGACAGGGCCCCCAGGAAGGTGGCGATGTCGATCACGCCGGTCGCGCCCGGCAGGGTGCGGACCTGATCGAGTTGCTCGTCTCTGGGAACATCGGGTGCGTCGTTTAGGTGCACCTCGACGACTCGCTCCGGGTCGAGGCCGCGCAGATCCTCCACGGTCTCGTGCGCGGTGTGCCAGTGGAAGCTGTCGAGGAGGAAGCCGGTGTTGGGTCCGACCGCCGCGCAGAGCTCCTCCATCTCGGCCATCGTGTGTGCAAACGGGTAGCGCTGGCTCGACCACAGGGTCTTGGGCCCTACGTACTCGAGACCCAGCCGGATCCCGTAATCTGCGAGCACCTCCGCAGCGGGCCTAAGTCGGTTCGCGTGGAGGTCGAAGTTCTGGCGGTAGGTGAGGACATCGGAGCAGGGTACGATCCAGGTGGAAGTCCTTAGCACGCCCAGCTTAGCGGCCGTCATAGCTAGCTCCGGCAGCGCTGCCATTCCGCTGGCGTAGTGAGCCTCGTCGCTGCGGAAGTCGACAGGGAAGCCCCAGGCGGCGAGCCGGACGCCGCGCTCGGTGGCGAGGTCGGCCACCTCAGCGACACCGAGGTCGGTGGCCTCGCGGATGTCGATAGTGCAGCCCTCAAAGCCGTGCTTCGCGGCGAGGTCTAAGGCTTCTGGAAGTTTCACCCGGAGTCCGATGGCGTCGGGGAGGAGGGTTGGGTACATGGGGGGTCCTTTCGCTGGGCTGGTTATGCGGGCCCGGTATGGGCTGGTAGCGGCGGATGGGAGGGCGTCTATCGTGCTCCTGAAGGCTACCTCTTCTCGAAGTGGACTCTGGCGATATCAACCGCCCCGTCAGCGTTAAGGACTTGTGGCCCCGCTCGGGCTGGGTAGCGGGTCTGCACCTGCGAGACTTCGCCGGGGAGCCTCGCACCGCTACTGAGGGTTGGGTGCGCCTCTTCGAACTCTCGCTGCCACTGAGCCGAGGCGCTCTGGGTGGAGAGGTTAGTGCGGTGGCTTTGGCGGCGCGCCCGCTGACAGCTTAGCGAGAGGCTGTCGAGGTCGGGCTGCACCTTCAGCGGGGCTCTCCTCGCCTGATCCAGGGGGTCGGGAGAGCTAGGTCGTTTCGGATGCGGTCGCTGAACTGACCGGTATGGTGCTGCAGGTGCCGGATGTTATAGAACTGGAGCTCGAGCTTGCTAAACGGCAGCCAGGCAAAGCCGGAGTCTCCCTGAGCAAGGTCGAGCGCGTCGACCGCCGCCGGTACTCCGCTATGGACACAGGTGGCGTAGTCGAGAACGTCGGGCTTGCTGAGCACTGCTAGATCCTTGCACGAGAGATCGCCATAGTTGTCTTTATGCAGAGGCGATGGCGTGAAGGCGGACTCGGACGCCTGCAGGTAGAGGTCGGTGTAGAAGAGGGCGTGGTAGGCCACGTGCCAGAAGGCATTCTGGTAGCGCGGGTCGGTCCAGAGCTGGTCACTGCACTGCTCGATGGTCGACTTGAGCATGTCGAGCGCGGCCTGGTACTGGCTGGTAACGGCCTCTTTCAAGGGCGACCTCCGGGGGCATGAATTCGGCTGGTAATCGGCCTCATCATATCCGGCCTGAGCGAGCTCCTTAGGTCCTGTGTGGAGCTTGGCACTTCGCAGAGGGGCGCTGTCGCTCGGTGCTAGCGGTCCCTGGAACACGCCAAGGGGCTAGAGCTCCTCCTCGGCCTCTAGGTAGCTAAGAGTTTGAACGGAAAGTCATTGTTCCCAGGAGCAACCGAACTTTCCAACCAGTTGACATCTTGCTACCCGCCGCATCAGAAACCGGCAGATGGCCAGCTTCACCCAAGCTACCGAACTGGCAACAGTTCGAAGGGCGGATTCTCGCTTTCGCTCGGATCTCGAAGTCCAAAAACAGACTCTTCGGGTTGGCTAGACGCCGACAGCGACCCAGCCAGGCAAAGGTCCTTAAAGACGGACTCTTCGGGTCAACCACCCAGCGACGAGATAGAACGGTAAAGCCCTAAAGACGGACTCTTCGGGTCTCTCCCTTGGGTTTGACCACGATCTCGAGTAGATCGGAGAGTCCCAACTTCTTTGACCTCCCCGCTAGTTTCGGACCCGCATAGCCACCATCGGCAAACAGCTTCT
>MKWU01001654.1_pt1 | contig 37338 bp, 34 predicted proteins | sample 809101 | NCBI WGS metagenome assembly MKWU01 (sample SAMN05860141, study PRJNA318959) | sponge metagenome | host: Aplysina aerophoba | place: Slovenia: Piran, Adriatic Sea, Gulf of Piran | collected 2013-05-07
AAGATCTCGCAATCCGGGAAGGTCTTTTCGTAGGGACATCGGAAACAGGTAGGGGGGTGGACGTGCAGGAAACCGTGCAGCGTGGGTTCGAACATGGTCTTGCGCCGGCGCGTGCCCGTGGCCGACAGGGCCCCCATGGTCGCGCCGTGGTACCCGTGAAATCGGGAGATCACCTTGAACTTGCCCGGGTTGCCGGTCTGCCGATGGTACTGCCGCGCCAGCTTCATGGCTGACTCGGTGGCCTCCGAACCGCCCGATAGCAACTTGATCGTGTTCAGGTCCTCCGGCGTGACTTCCGAGAGCCGCCGGACAAGCTCGATGGCCGGGGGGCTGGTGGCGTGGAGCGGAGGCGCGAAGGCCATGGTGTCCAGCTGCGCCTTGATCGCCTCGATGATCCGCCGGTTGCCGTGGCCAGCGTTCACGGTGAAGATGCCCGATATGCCGTCCAGGATCCGCCGCCCGTTTACATCCTCGTACCAGACCCCGTCCGCCTTCCGAATGACGAGGGGATCTTCGATGAAGGTCTCCATCTGGCGCAGGTCAAGGACCAGCCGCCGGAGGGATTCGGGCGCTGTGAGCGTTTCGGTATCCATGGCGATTCTCTTGAAATCGGGCAGACCGGGGAACGCTGGCAAAGGACGATCGGGGGAGACCGTCCGGAATATGGCCGACGAACGGAACAGCCGGTCAATGACGACGTCCGCTCCGGAGTATGGCCGACGACTGGAACACCCGGTCGATGACGACGTCCGCTCCGGTATATGGCCGACGCCTAGTACAGCCGGTCGATGACGACGTCCGCTCCGGAATCTCCGATGACCACCCGCGGGATGACCCCTTCCATGTCGCCGGCCTGCGGTACGCCGGCGTTCCCGTCCAGGTCGATGCGCGCGACAATGGTGACTTCACCGGTGAAAGAAGGGCCCTGGACCGCCTGGTCCGCACCGGTCAGCGTGTACGGCATGGGAAACCGCAGGCTCCTGAATCGCTTGACGGCAAGGGGCGGGCCGGCCTCGCCCCGTCTCGCCATGACGTACATGGTCTCCGAGCCTCTGAGCCGTGAGAAAAGTCCCGGCGTGATGTCGATGGTCCCCGAAACGCTCTCACCGCTTACCGGGACTGCGGTGGGTTGTCCTTCCTCGAAGCTTCGGCCGGCTATCCGGCTGCCATCCATCGGCTGTTGCCGTTCCACGAAGGATCTGCCGGACGTCCTTCCGCCGTCTTCGGGCAAGGGACGCAGGTTCTGATCGCATCCGCACCAGATCAGCAGGCCCAGCAATATCGATTCAAGATGGAATTTGCGCATGGTTCAAATGGGATTCGACCGCCGGGAATACTCCGTTTTGCGGGTGTTTTCATCGTCCGAATACACCGGATAGTCTAGGCGAACCACCGGTTGTTGTCAACCTCTATGTACCTGTTCGCGGTAGAATAAAGTGCTTGACTTGACCCGTTGCGTAAATCTAACATGGGACTTCGTCGTCGGCTCCGTTCTCGGGGAACGGCCGGCACGATAGTTCAGGCAAGCGAAGCACGAACGCACCACTCCTTTGCCGTGCCTGCCGCGGGTGGTATGGTCTCGCCAGATTCCACCTTCTCTTTGCGATAAACCGGGTATTATACGCAACGGTTCCCAAGAACCAGGGCGGAACAGTCATGCCGCAGGGTACGATAACCAGGCTGAACCACACCAGGGGATACGGGTTCGTCAACACGCCGGAGAACGAGGACCTGTTCTTTCATCGATCCAATATAATGGATGCGCAGTTTTCTCTACTGCAGGTCGGCGACCAGGTGACCTATACGGTCCAGTTCACTTCCCGCGGTCCCCGGGCCGACCAGGTTCAGGTCGAGAGTCCGTCCGTGAAACTCCAGGTCAACCTGGCCGTGAAGGACCTGCGCGTGTCCGCGGCATTCTACACCGAGACCTTCGATTTCAAGGAACTGTCTAACAATCCCGGCTATATCCTCCTTAAACGGAACGAACTGGTACTCGGACTGAAGACGGACGAACTGCTCTGGCATCCGGACCCTGGGGAACAGCCCGATGCTGCGCTCGTTCGGGGCGTGGGGGTCGAACTGGTCCTGGAAATCTCGGATGTCGGCCAGTTCCACGCAAGGATGCAACAGGCCGGCGTGACCATACACGAACCGTTGAAAGAACAGCCGTGGGGCGCCACGGACTTCCGCATGCTGGATCCGGACGGGTACTACTGGCGGATCACGTCTCCCCGCGACCGCGATGTCGTCCACGCCGAAGAAGAACCGACGGAAGGTGAACCCGCGTGAGACTACTGGGAATCGATATCGGTGGATCGGGTATTAAAGGCGCGCCGGTCTGTCTGGAATCCGGGAAACTGGAGACGGAACGGTTCAGGATCGCGACCCCCAAACCGGCCACCCCCGATAAAGTCATCAAGACCGCGGCGGAAATCGTCCGGCACTTCGACCTCGAAGGACCCGTGGGTTTCGGCTTTCCCGCGGTGATCAAGAACGGCACGGTAATGACCGCGGCGAACATCGACTCGTCCTGGATCGGCGTGAACGCCGCCGAACGCATGGCGGAGGCAACGGGCCGTCCGGTCGTTCTCGTGAACGACGCCGATGCGGCGGGTATGGCGGAAATGCGCTACGGCTCGGGCAGGGGCAGGGACGGCGTAGTGGTCATCGCGACCCTCGGAACCGGTATCGGAACCTCCCTGTTTGTCGACGGCAAGCTCGTGCCCAGCACGGAATTCGGCCACATCGAGATGAAAGGACACGTGGCGGAGAAATACGCCGCCGACAGCGTGCGGAAGGAGAAGAGGCTGGGCTGGCGGGCATGGGGCAGACGCGTAAACGATTACCTCTGCAAACTGAACGAGCTGATCCGTCCGGACCTGATCATCGTGGGCGGCGGCGCCAGCAACAAGTACGAAAAGTTTTTCCCGTGCTTCACCGTGGATACCGAGGTCGTACCCGCCCGGCTGAGGAACCAGGCCGGGATCATCGGGGCGGCCCTGGCCGCGCAGACTGCCGCGTGACCCGCGAGAACGACGAAAGCGCCGTACATGTCCATTCTCACCAAGTCGAAACTGTTTCCCCTGCTGCCCGACGGCGTCCGCGGACGCCTGACCGAGAACCACCGGCTTTCCCCGTCCCGCCGCCTGAAGAGCAGGAAACAGGCCGGAGAGTTCATCCTGGAACGGTGTTTCGTTTCGGTATACTCCGGCACCGAACTTCCCAGTATCCAGGAAGCCATTGACGGCAGTGCCGACCGTTCCGGTCACGGGGACCGGATAAGCACGGGACAAGGCATCGCCAGCATCTGGATGGGCGACCTGACAGAAGCCGTACCCTGCCTTGTCGGCACGTTCGTGAAGCGAAAACCCACGCTGGTGGCCCGGAAGCACTGGGCGGCGCTGCTGGCCATGGAACGGGAGGGTTTCCAGGGCGCCCGGGAAAGCAACCGGATATCCCCGGCGGCATACCACCTGGCCGACTGCATCGAGCGAGACGGCCCGGCCACGGGTCAGACCCTCCGCGATCGACTCGCCGAATCCCTTCCCATGGACAGGCGGACATTCCGCAGGGCTTTGCTGGAGCTCGAGAAACTGTGGTTGATCGTTCCCGGACGGATCGAAAGGAGCATGCACGACGCGGCTTCATGCGTATGGGAGTTGACGAAGCGATGGGTGCCCGCCGAAACGGCGAGGGAAGCCGTGTCCATGACCCGCCGTCACGCCATGCGCAGCCTGCTCCTGGGCGCCGTGGATTCCGCGGGGGCCGTCGACGAGAAGGCGGTCTACCGCTGGTTCGGCTGGCCCCGGTCCATGACGGGCGTCCTCTTGCAGGAAGCCCTGTCAGCGGAAGCGTGCTACCGGATAGACGGCCCCAATCCCGTGATCATTTCGAGCGACCTGGCCGAAATCTGGCCGGTAGCCTAGCACGGCCGATCAGACCGGCGGCGGTACTTCCGTCCGAGTTGCGGGGGAACGCCCGTCCGATCGGCGGCGGTACTTCCGTCCGACCTACGGAGGAACTTACGTCCGACCAACCGCGCATCCCCACGGCCAACCTGTGCGCCGAAGCCCATCCGTAAGGAACCCGTCCCGATATGCGCTTATACCACGATGACGACCAGGCCCGGCTCTGGCTGGGCGACGCGCGCAGGATGGACCCGATCCCCGACGGGTGCGCCAGCCTGGTGCTGACCTGTCCGCCCTGGTGGGACGGCGGCGACTACGGCCACCCGGACCAGATCGGCTTCGGCCAGACCTATTCTGGATTTCTGGCCTCCCTCTCCGAGGTCTGGGCGCATTGTCGACGGTGCCTGATGCCCGGCAGGGCGATGATCGTCTGGATCGCCGATCTGCTCTGGCGGGAAGAACCGGTCGCGCTTGTGGCGGACGCGCACCGCGGTCTCCAGGAGGCGGGATTTCTATACGAGGCGACCTGGTACTGGTTCGATCCGCGGAAGGAAACGAGGAAGGAAGAGGCGGATGCCCGCGTGCCGCTGGGATGCCGGCCCAAGACGCACGCCGAGACCATCCTGGTCTACCGTAAGCCGGGCGCCGCCGAAGCGCCCGCGCCCGGCGTCATGCAAAAAAGCCGCGTACCCGTGAAAGAATGGAGGGCGGGCCGCCAGGCCGTGTGGACGCCCGACGAGAACCTGGATCCCCCCTACCAACGCCTGATTCGCCTCTGGTCATACGCGGGTGAAACGGTCCTGGATCCCTTTGCCGGGCAGGGCATGATCGCGCTGGCGGCGCGTGCGCTCGAACGCCGCAGCATTTCCGTGGAACTGAATCCCGATTCCTGCCGGCAGATCGTCTCGCTCCTCGCGGAGCCTCACATGCCGCGTTCGTCCAGCAGCAGCCGCAGGTAGGCGACGGCCTTCGGTACCGCCGTCTCCTCGGCCTCGACGTCCTGCCCTTCGTAAACGACCGACATCCAGCCATTGAAACCGACGTGTTTCAGGATCCCGAGAATGCGTGGATAGTCCAGCCACGCTTCCTCGCCGGACTGGACGCGGTAGAACTTCGCCCGGACGTGCGCGGCGTGGGGCGCGCTTTTCTCCATGCTTCCGTAGAAATCGTATGCGGGATCGGGATTGCCTCTCGCTCCCGATGCGCCCGGTGACCCTGCGTACTGGCCCGTGTCCAGTATATGGGTGAAGGAAGGGTGGTTCACTTCGGTGAGAATCCGCACGACGTCATCGCCCGTGCGGGTCACGCACCCGTGGTTGTGGTTGTGCAGTCCCACGGCGACACCCCGGGCGGCCCCGTGGGCGACGACCTCCGAAATCGCGTGGATCATGCGGGTCCAGGTGACGTCGGCGGGCATATCGTCCCGGTCCCACGCGGCGAAGATGCGCACCATCGGTACGTGCATTCGCGCGGCCACGTCGATCCAGTGGTTTACCATCCCGATCTCCTCGGCGATCTCACCGGCCGGCTTTCCGAAGTTGTTGCTGATGCCGAGATAGGAGACGGCCAGCCCTCGCTGCAGGCATCGCATGCGCACGTCACCCAGGTACGCGTCGTCTTCCGAAGCCAGCGCCCGGGTATGGATGTCGATCCCGTCGAGTTCCATTTCCCGGGCACGGTCGATGAAGTCAAAAAGGTCCATGCGGCCTTCTGAAATGGCGTGACCATAGCTTAAAGACATGCAACCGAGTTTAATCACTGCGCGTCTTCCTCTCTCCCGCCGGACGGGCCGTCGCCGGACGGGCCGTCGCCGGACGGGCCGTCGCCGGACGGGCTGTCACCGGATCATTGGTCGCCGGACGGGTTTCCGTCCATCGTGCAGGACTGCTCCAGGAAATAGACCATCACATACTCCTCCGCCGTACGCTTGGGGCCGGGCAGGTTTCGGATCCGCCGAGCGTGGGCTTCGAGGTGGCGCTTGACGAAGAACAGGTAAAGCTGGGTGACGAAGTCGGTCGCTGTATGATTGTAGAGATACGTGGGCGACAGGGAAAGGGTGGTATCAACGCCCGGATAAGCCGCCGTTTGATGGCCTTCCGCCATTTCCCTGTTTATCGATTCGAGCTCCTCGGTGGACACGCTGAACAGGAATTCGCGAAAGGCCTGCAACTCCTCCGGCGGACAGGTTCTCCTGGAGAAGTAATCGAGGAACTGGATGTCGCCGCCGGCGCGCATCAGGGCGAAGATCTCGGACACTCCCATGAGGGTGCCCAGTTGCACGGTGGTCTGCCGCCGAGCTTCCCAGGTGGTCTCCAGCACGGGCAGGAAGGCTTCGATGCGCCGGGAAAACCGGTCTTCCCAGAGCAGGGTCAGGGCGGTAGCCGCCTTGGTTCGGACGGCGCGGCCGAGACTGTCGTCGCAGACAATGGCGGTTAATAGCGATTCAATCACCTTATTGTGTATGCTCTGGCTGATCCGGTTGCCGATTGCGTCTTCCACGGTCGTGAAATCTTTCCTGCCGCCCAGCGCCTCCTGGGCGACCTGGTGCAGCAGCCGGAACAGATTGAGTCGCGCCATGACATACACCTGCCCGACCGCGGCACGCATGGGCAGCAGCATGTCGACCGTGAACAGCGTGGCGTTGGAGAGCGCTTCGATCAGGGACGAGGCGTCTCTCCGCTGCTGGCCCAGGGACTGGCTCTGCAGCAGGGAGGGATAGGCGTTCATGACCTTTGCAAGGTCATTCAGCCGGGCGATGGATTCACAGATCGCCTGGTCGAGGTGCGCGGCGTGGGGATTTCTGCTTTCCTTCAGCGAATCGGTGATATCACAGATCAGCCGTTTGTCGTCGTGCGTCAGGACGGGCGTATCGAGGGTGGTTGTGTCCAACGTAGTTTTGTTTACCCCGCGCGCGGGGGGCGCGCTTTGCCTGCTATTCCAAGTAGAATACCTGCTCCAGCGGCACCATGTTCTCGTCGGCGTGCTTGCCGCCGAGGTTCTCGAAGTAGGGTGCCATAAACTCCTGCCATCGCGCGTTGACGTCTTTTTCGGCCATGGTGGCCAGTGCTTTCTCGAAATCCGGTGTCTCGCAATATCCGAAGAGCAGCCCGTCCTCGCGCATGAAAAGCGAGTAGTTGTGCCATCCCGCTTCGCGCAGGGCGTCCAGCATTTCGGGCCAGACCTCCCGGTGGTGCTTCTTGTAGTCTTCGATCATGTCTTCCTTGACCTTCAGGATGAATCCCACCCTTTGCATGGCGATCTCCTTCAAGCTTCGCGCATTATGCGTTGTAACTGACTTTTTCTGTCACGCCTTGTACTTGTAACTGACTGTCTCGATGTTCTCGTGGTCCGACCTGCGGGCCCGCTCGAGGGCGTAGGACGAGACCGGGAAATAGTAGTGGGTTTCGGCGTTGAGCGAAATGAACCCCTCGGCGTAGGCGACGTTTCCCGCGCTGCCGAAAGCGCCATCGGAGGTCTCGATGCGTTTCCGCGCGTACGCGCCGCCGTAACCCTGGCTCACGAGGGCGTCAAGCGAAGCCAGTTTCTTGTCGACCACGTCCGTGATATCGATGAAAACGTCGTTGTAATATCCGCCGCGGGCGTCCCACACGTTGCGCGGCAGACTCGCCGCGCCGCATCCCCAGTAAAACACCTGCGCGACCTGGTGGGGCGGACGCCGGTCGCCCGGGTCGACGGCGCCGGCCAGTCCCATGGCGAGCATCACGATGCGGCCGGCCACGGCGTGGGGGTTCCACGTGCCCCCGCCCTCGTCGGGAAAATGGGTGAGGATGATATCCGGCTTCAACTCCCGCAGCAGGCGGGCGAGTTGGCGTACGATCGGCTTCTCGGGCAGCAGTACCGCGTCGTCGGCGCCCAGGAAATAGACGTCTTCCACGCCGAGGGCGCGGCAGGCCGAGCGCGCTTCTTCCGCCTTCACGTCGGACCGTTCCGCCATCATCTGTTTCAGCGTTTCCCCCTCCGGCACTTCCTCCGCGTGGAACATCTCGTCGCTGATCACCTTGTCGTGCACGCGGGCGCCGTGGGTCAACACCACGCAACCCACCCAGTCTCCCCTGGCCGCATGATGGGCCATGGCGCCGCCTGACTGGTCGAAAATGTCAGCCGGATGAGCGCCGATGGACAATATCCGAAGCCGATCACTCATGTAGATACACTCATTCTTCAAAAGGGCGCAATCAACGGGTGTTACGGGTATGTTGTACGCTTGACTGTGGCCGATAGAAAGGCTTTCTTGTCCCAGGCTCACCGGCGGGCCGGAAGGTCGGAGACGACGAGGGATTCCGGATTCGGCGGCGCCTGTAGTTTCGATATCCCGGAATATAGATCGTCGCACCTGCCCGTCAACAGGATTTTCCACAGGGCGCCCATGCTCGCGCGGCTTGGCTCACGCTGGAAAGCGGCCGGTCTGCTTTCCATTACCGATTTCCGTTACCTCTGGATATCCAGCAGCATCTGGTGGCAGACGCGCTGGATGGATGAGCTGATCGTCGGCTGGGTCGTGCTGGAACTGACCGACTCGGCCGGGATGGTGGCGCTGGTCAGTTTCTGCCGCATGGCGCCGTTCATGCTCTTCGGCCCTTTCTTCAGCACCGTGGTGCGGTACGTGAGCTACCGGTGGCTGATCGTCAACGCCCAGTTCATCAACTGTACCGTCAGCGGCCTCTTCTGGGCCCTCGCCTTCTTCGGCGATCTCGCCTTCTGGCACATCGTCGTCGGTTCCATCCTCATCGGTATGGGCAGCGCCTACGACTGGTCCTCCCGCCGGGCGCTCATCCCGGACCTGGTGGGCAAGGACCGGACGACGGACGCCATGGTCATGGAGACGGTACCGCAGAACATCTCCCGGCTGATCGGGCCGCTCATGAGCGGCATCCTGCTCGAGTTTACAGGTACGAAGGGCGGATTCCTCGCCCTCTTCCTCCTTCAGATCGTCCAGATCGCCGTCATCGTCCGGCTTTCCTCCGACACGGATCGGACCGACCGGAAGAAGAGCCGGCTGGCCCCGTGGAAGGACCTGCTGCTCGCCTACCGGTATTCCCGCCGGAACCCCCGGATCTCGGGCGTGCTGATCATCACCTTCCTCATGAACGCCTTCGCCTTCTCCTACCAGGTCCTGCTGCCCGTTTTCGTGCGGGACGTCCTCTTCCTGGGCCCCATGGAACTGGGCCTCCTCGGCGCGGGCACCGGGATCGGATCGATCTTGGGCATCGCCCTGATAGACCGGCTGGGCAGGTACTACCGGGAAGGCATCATCTTCACCGTCAGTTCCCTGCTCAACGCCGTGGCCACGCTGATCTTCGCCCTCTCCATGTCATTTTCCCTCTCCCTGGCCATGCTGATCCTGGTGGGCATCGGCCAGACCGGGTTCAGCATCATGCAGTCTTCGATCATTCTCCGCTACTCCATAGACGCCATGCGGGCCCGGGTCATGGGCCTGCTTGTGCTCGCCATCGGCGGAGGTCCGCCGGGACGGCTGCTGGTCGGTTCGCTGGCCGGCGTCGTCGGCGCGCCCCTTGCCCTTGCTACGTGCGCCGGGGTGGCCAGCATGGGCGTTGTGAGTGTGCTGTGGCGGTTGGGGGGAATGCGGAAAAACTGACGGGCGCGGGAAATTCTCGGACTCGGTATAAACTGACGGGCGCGGGAAATTCTCGGACTTGGTATAAACTGACGGGCGCGGGAAATTCTCGGACTTGGTATAAATTGACGGGCGCGGGAAATTCTCGGAAGCGGAGAGACTGGTGCGGAGGGACGGCCGCGGCTACCTGAGCCAGCCCATGCGGTCCTTGCGCCAGCCCAGCCTGTCGAGGTGATCTGCCCGGATGGTCTCGATATGCCGGGTGTGCAGTGCCTGCTTCTCCTCGGTCCACCTGTATTCCTCCAGGCGATCGGCATCGAGCTCGACCCCCAGCCCGGGTCCCTCGGGAACGCGCAGGCATCCGTCCTCGTAGCGCATCTTGCCGCCCTCGATCACATCGCCTGCCCACTGGTTGTAATGGGCGTCGATTCCGTGCAGCGACATGGGCATGGTCCCGTTGCCGTGTACGATGTGGTAGGGGATGTTGTAAGGGAAGGCGAAGGCGGCCACGTGGAGTCGAATGGCCGTGCCCGGACCCAGTTCGTAGGCGCTGTGCATGCCCAGTTCCATGCCCATGAACCGGGCGGTGTCGTAATAGCGCTTCAGGGCAAGCGGCCCCGCGTAGGCGTCCGGCGCGGAAACGTCGGCGGGCACGTGGCGTCGCATGACATCGAGATCCAGCGGCTGATCCAGGGTCTCGTCGCCGTAACGGCCGGAAACCGGGGCGCCGTAGGGACGAGGCGCCGCGTCCCGCTTCAGCGGCGGCAGCCAGACGTGTGAGGATATGGGGATGCTGCTCATGTGGCGCAGGCGATGGCCGGCGCGGAAGATGTTCTCGAACCGGCCGCCCACCGGTTCCTCGATCCATTCTATCCGGCAATCGTCGACGCCCTGCATGAACCTCAGCGCCTCGTTCTCGCTCCAGGACGCATGGGGATCGACGCGGATGTCCACGTCGTAACCCACCAGGTCGCGGATATTGTGGACGAGTTCGATATACCGCACGGGCTCGAAATCGCACATGGACAGCTTGATAATGCGGAAGGTATCGTCCTCCATGAGCGACTTCACGTGCCGGGGATAGGTGTCGAAGGTCACCTCGTTCTCGCCGTTGACGTCAGGGAAACGGTACCAGGTATAGGCCGCGATGGGGATCTTCGTGACCACGGGCGTATCGAGGTCGAAAACGTCACGAAGGTACCGGTAAAGGGGCTTGCCCGCGATCTTGCCGGCGAAGTCCCAGTAGGCGAGACCCAGCAGGCCGCGGATCGCCGGATCAAAGGGGTTCTTACCCAGGACCTGGGAACGCAACTCGTCGGCCTCGCTGGAAGAGCCTTCGGCCACGCCCACCAGGCCCTGGTTTGTTTCGAATTCGGCGAAAGAGAACCCCTCGGCAGACCCGTCCCAGCGCTTCGTGCCCCGCCACGGCATCAATACCCGCCAGGTCCGCACGTCCGTGATCCTCAACCCGGCCGCCCGTCCGTTTTCGTTAATCAGATCCTGCCGGGCCTTGATGTCCGCCACGTTCTCCCGGTCGAAGGCGGCGATGGCGTCTACGTCATACATGGTCGTTTCCCTCTTCGTATGGATTCAACGTCTCCACGCCGAGCCGGTCATAAATTTGCGGATTACCGGTGACCACAATCAACCGGTGCAACACGGCCGTCGCCGCGATCATGGCGTCTGTCATCCGGGTATTCCATCGCCGGTACAGGAGCCTTCCCCACACGCGGAAGGCGGCCGGATCCATGGGAAGGATACGGTGTGTATCGACCATCTTTCCCAGCCAGGACTCCAGTTCCGCCGCTTCGGAGGCATCCTTTACGCGGGAGAACTCGATACCCGTCTGGATCTCGCCCACGGTCACGGCGGAAAGATACACATGATCGGGGGCGACTCCAGAAAGCCACCCCAACACACGCTGGTGCGGCTGTTTTCGGCGTAGTTCCGATACGACTTCCGTATCCAGGAGATACATGGGTTTATTCCGCGCTCGTCGCGCCCCGTGCCCTGCTTTTTTCACGCAGTGGCGTCAGAGAGTCCGTGCGCGCGTCGGGCGAGAGCAGCAGGTCTTTGAGGCCGGTTCTGGCTAACCGCTTCATCTGTTCCCACTTGTCGATGGAAACCAGGACCGCCTCCGCGACGCCCCGCCTGGTCACGATCTGAGGACCCTCTTCCCGGCTCGTTTCCAGGAATTCGCTGAACTTCGCCTTTGCTTCCTGGACCTGCCATGATTTACCCATTACATCGTCGCTCGAAATATAATGAATTTGGCTGGCATTATTATGACTAGTCATATAACTAGTTATTTATCTGCTGTCAAGAAAACATTGCTCATAGCGATCGAACCCGAAGCATTCGCTACGGCGAATTCCGAAGCGGTTTCAGATACGGCTTGCGTGTTATCGTGTTTGGGAATTTAACGTGGAGAGGGGGAGTCGCTTAATCTACTGGGAGTCTTGCCGCCAACGCTGGTGTGCTGCTTGTTCGCACTCACTCCAGCGGCGCAATCTTGCCGGGTGGAGCCAGACGACTGGCCCGGCCCCAGGCTTCTTGAAGTTCCGCTTTGATGAAGCGAAGCCCATTCGACGACCAGATCACGGGCACGCGGCGGCAGACGTCCGTGGAGAACTGCCAGACTGTCAATACCAACCAACGCTTCGTCCCCGCCATATGACGCGTGAAAGTGAGGGGGTCCGTGATCGGCGAAATACATACGTATGACGATTCCGTAGAACCGGCAGAGTTCAGGCATTTTCGGTCAGCGTCCGCACACCGGGAACAACCTCTTCCACAGACTTGCCGGTGAGTGCCAGATACAGCGCATCCGGGCAGAGTTCAAGGTCATCTTCCCAGGCAATAGCTCCGTGAGAAGCTATATGGGCTTCCTTGAAGCGTTCAGGATCATTCCACGCTGTAAACACCCCAATCCCCACTAGATGGGAAAGATCCACCTCTCCGGCGGACCCATCGGAGTACTGAAGCCAGAGGCGGTGCCCTTCACGGGCTTTCACCTCGGTTGGACGAATCATTGTTTCCTCCTTGCTTCCTCTCAACCCAACTGAGTCGGTTTTTCTCGGTCGTCGCGACAGGTCACTGCGCAGGAAACCGGGGGTCGGAAGCAGGTGCTCGGTCGAAGACGTACCTGGGTTTCCTTCTGAAATCCCAGCGTCCCATGGACCGAACACTTCCCAAAGATCGATACAATTGTAGAATACGCATCCGGCCGTAGTCAGTCAATCCTCTTAGTATGATCTGGCTGGTCCCTGACAGTACCGCGCAGTCACTTGGGCACGCTCGAATCAGACACAGAGCATGTCCCGTTCACGTCCCGGTGATCGTGCCTGTAGCCAAGACTTAATTACTTGCACAATCCTATCAGCGGTGTTTTATTCGGTTTTCATGCGTAGCGGGTACGTCCCATGCGCGAACCCTATCTCTTAAACTCATCTTTTATAACAACGAAGTATCGGAAACGGCATGACCACCGATACCATCCCCCTGGGTGGCAGGGTCGTTGAACCGGCGCAGATCGGCGAATGGGTCGATACGTTCAACCGCCATGGCTTCCTTTTCCTGGAAAGCGTGTTGCCGCCCGACTGGTGCGAAGCCCTGCGCGCGGACCTCGACCGCGGCCTGCGCGAGAACCCGAACGGCCTGAATTCAGTCAGCGAGAACATGGCGCTGTGCCACCGCATGTTCGAATTCAGCGAGACGAACCGCCGCCTCTTCGACCTCGAACCCATCGTCAGCTTCGCCGAGGCGCTTGTGGCCGAGAACTGCCACGTGATCCACAACAACTCCTTCGTCACCCGTCCCGGCGGTTTCTTCCGGTGGCACCAGGACGACGCGCCGCATTTCCTGCTGACGGATGGAGAGCCTCCGGAGAACATTCGTCTCCCGGTCCTCTTCTTCACGTGCAACTACTACCTGACCGACGTCACCGAACCCGAACACGGCGGTACGGAGGTCATACCTGGATCCCACCTGTTCGGACGCCCCTGTCCCGATTCGCTGGAAGGGACGGAGTGGGAGGACCGGATTCACTACAACCTCGGTCCGGCCGGCAGCGTCGCCATGTTCAACAACCAGGTCTGGCATCGCGGGGGGCCGAACCGGAGCGACCGGACGCGGTACATAACCCAGATCACCTACGCCCGACGGGTGATCGGCCACAAGTACTACCCCTTTATCAATTACACCATGCCCGAACACGTGTACCGGGATGCCGATCCGCGCCGAAAACGCCTGCTCGGATTCCTGGAACACGGCGCGTACGGGTGAAGGCGCGCGGCCAGAGCTTGTTTTACAACGGAAAATCCACGCACAGGACGGAATTCGTAACTCGAGGAGATTTGAATGGGAACGATCCGCCAATCCATCTGCTTCGGCTGTTTCCAGCGAAACGGAGCCACCCCCGAATCTGTGATCCGGGAAGCCGCGCGAATCGGCTACGCTTCCGTGGAGATGCTGCCCCGGAAGCTCTGGAACCAGGTCCGCGACGCGGGCATGGACATCGCCATCGTAGTGGGGCACGCGTCCCTGCCCGATGGCCTGAACAAGCCGGAGAACCATGACCGCATCGAGGACGAATTGCTGGCCAACATGGACCTGGCCGTCGAGTACGGCATTCCCGGCCTGATCTGTTTCTCCGGCAACCGGGAGGGCAGGTCTGACGATGAAGGCCGCGACAACTGCATCCAGGGCCTGCTGCGCGTCGCGAAGGCCGCCGAGGAGAAGGACGTCACGCTGAATATGGAACTGCTGAACAGCAAGGTGAACCATCCGGACTACCAGTGCGACTACACGGACTGGGGCGTGTCCGTCTGCGAGGGCGTCGGATCGCCTCGGGTCAAGCTGCTCTACGACATCTACCACATGCAGATCATGGAGGGCGACCTGATCCGGACGATCCGGGACAACATCGAACACATCGGGCACTTCCACACCGCGGGGAACCCCGGCCGGAATGACATCGACGAAACGCAGGAGATCTATTACCCGCCCGTCATGCAGGCCATCGCCGAGACCGGATACTCGGGATTCGTCGGCCACGAGTTCGTCCCGGTTGGCGACCCCCTGGCGGCGATGCAGGCGGCCTACGACACCTGCAACGTCTAAAGGGAAGTCAGGCGATCTCAACGGCCACTTCCGCCAGGATGCAAGCGGCCTACGACACCTGCAACGTCTGAGCGGATTTAACGCGTAGTGAGCGCTTTTATTGGCACCGGTTGCGCCATTCAAGAAAGGATCCCATCCTGATCGTAGATACGCACGTACACGTCTGGGAGATCGACCCACCCCGGTATCCGGTGGGACCCACCGCCCCGACATGGACATCGGAGCCGGACGAACCCGGCACGGCGGATGAACTGGTCGCCGACATGGACGCCAACGGCGTGGACATGAGCGTGCTGGTGCAGACTTCGTGGTCGACGTGGGACAATGGGTACATGTCCGATTCCGTGGCCCGTTTCCCCGACCGGTTCGTGGGGCATGGCCTGATCGACCCGCAGGATACCACCGGCAACGCGGAACAGGTCCGCTACTGGATGGCGGAAAGGGGCCTCGTGGGCTTCCGATTCCATCCCTTCTACTATCCGGAAGAGCAGATCCTCGTTGCTGAAGGCAACCGGCCCATGTGGGAGGAACTCGCTTCGCGGGAAGCCGTGGTCCAGTTCCACATGAAGCCGTGGGACGCCGGCCAGGTCGACGAGATCGCACGGCGCCATCCCAATTTGCCACTGATCATCGATCACATGGGATATCCCGATCCGGACGGCGGCATGGAAGACTTCCAGCCCATCCTGCAGCTGGCCCGTCATGAGCGGATGTTCGTGAAGATCTCAGACGTGAAGGGCCGGTCCATGGCAGACTTCCCGTTCCGCGACGTTCATCCCTACATCCGGGCGCTGCTGGACGCCTTCGGCGTGGAACGGGCCATGTGGGGAACCGGTTTTCCGGGCCATCACCGGGAGAAGCACAACTGGCTTTCGCTCGAAGATGAGCTGCGCCTGGTCCGGGAGGGGTACGACTTCCTGAACGACTCGCAGAAGGACCGGTTGCTGGGGGGAACGGCGGTGGAGGTATGGGGGCTGGGGTGACTGTGCACAGACAATCCGGAAATAGGGAACCTCAGATCAATGAGCATTTACATGCAAATCTCGATACAGTCGTACCGGATTTCGACTATATGGAATAAGGAAGTCAATACTGGGGGATGGCTGACCTGATTGGGATAGTCCCTTCAGGGCCCAGTCGTTCCCATGAACCGGGTGCGTGGAACGCGTCCGGTTTATCAGAAGGAGGTAAGAAAATGGGGGCGACCCATGTCAAGGTCAGGGTCACCAACCCCGCGGATGCGCAGAAGTACTGGGAGGGGATGTTCCTGGTAGACACAGGCGCCACCGACACCCTGGTCCCCGGTCCGTACCTCGAAGGTATCGGTCTGAAGCCAGAGGCGACACGACTTTATGAGCTGGCGGACGGCAGCGAAATCTCGGTGGATGTCACCGTGGCAATGCTTGAACTGATGCGCGAGAAGGTCGGGGGTACGGTTATTTTTGGCGAACCTGGTGCCGAACCATTGCTCGGAGTCACCGCACTGGAATCCGCGGGCATTGTTGTGGACCCGGTCAATCAACGTTTGAAGAAACTCCCGTCCGTCCGGTTGAAAGCGATAGCGTAAGCATCCCGCACGCACATGTACATGATATCCTGGCTTACCTGAGAGCTAGCCCGATAGGTGCTAGACCGTGCGACAGGGTACTCCCATGGTCATCGACATCCACGCCCACGTCTTGCGCTGGCCGGTACTGAAGAAGTTCAACAACGGTCTTCCCCTCATGTCGGCCGAAGAGCAAATCAGGCGCATGGACGAGAAGGGGATCGACAAGGCGGTCATCCTGCCCCTGACATCGGCCGAAGTGATCGGAGAGCCCCAGAGCATGGGCGAGGTCTTCGATATCTGCCGCCTTTACCCGGGAAGGTTCATCCCCTTCTGCGATTTCGACGTGCGGCGATACGACCTGAACAGCCCGGAGCGGTTCCTCGACGTGCTGGAGCAGTACGTGGCCCGCGGCGCCAGGGGCGTTGGGGAACTGACCTGCCGGGTGTACTGGGACGACCCCCGGCTCTGGAATCTCTTCACCGCGTGCGAGGACCTTGGACTGCCGGTGACTTTTCATACCTCGCCGCCTGAAGCGGTCACCTACGGGTTGATCGACGAGTTGGGTTTCCCGCGTTTCGAAAAAGCGCTGCAGCGGTTTCCGGACCTGCGATTCTTCGGCCACAGCGCCTCATTCTGGAGCGAGATCAGCGGCGACCTGACGGCCGACCAGAAGGAAGGTTACCCCACGACGCCCGTAGCGCCAGGGGGCACGATTCTCCGGCTGTTCAGGACCTATCCGAACCTGTGCGGCGATCTGTCCGCGGGCTCAGGGTTCAATGCGCTGACCCGGGACCCGGCTTTCACCTACGAGTTCCTGGATGAGTTCCAGGACCGCCTGATGCTGGGGCTCGATCACACCGACGCCGAACTCGACTTCCAGCACATCGAATGGCTGCGGGCCCGGCGGGACGAAGGACACATCACCCCCGAAGTCTGTGAGAAGATCCTCTGGCGAAATGCCGACCGGATCATCGGGTTGGGCATCGCCGAGTGACATTGACGGATCTGGATCCGGAACGTCGTTATGTTGGGGTTGGACATCGCGCATGGGGTCTGAGCGCCGGCCCGGAGCAGATGTCTCAGGCCGGCGCACATGATTAACGCGTTAAACGCCTTTTATCGTTTACACGCGTCGCAATAAAGACAACATTAAACACATCACCACTTAACACTCCACCCGGAAAACCACATACGAGGCAGCCATGAGCGAGGCTCAGAAGGATGCCCGCCCGGATTCTTTCGGAGAGGAAACCGAACTCAAACGTGACCTGGGTCCGGTTTCGGCGACGGCCGTGATTGTCGGTTCCATCATCGGTTCCGGCATCTTTGCGGGTCCCGCCATCGTGGCCGGATACGCGGGCACTTCAGGCTGGAATCTCATGGTCTGGGTCATCTGCGCCGTGATGGCCTTCTGCGGCGCGGTGACTTTCGCCGAACTGGGCGGCCTCATGCCGCGCTCGGGCGGGGTTTTCGTTTTCCTGAGTCAAGCCTACGGGCGGCTGTGGGGTTTTCTCTTCGGGTGGACTTCGCTCCTGGTCATACGTCCCTGCGACCTGGCGGCCATCTCCATCGTCTTCGCCACCTACCTGGGTTATTTCGTCACGCAGTTCAGCCCTTACCCGGACTGGGCCATGCGGGGCATGGCGATCATCATCCTGATCATCCTCGCCTTCATCAACTACGTGGGTGTGCGGTTCGGCGGACTCGTACAGAACCTGTCCTCCTTCCTCAAGGTGGGCGGGTTGCTTCTTATGGTCGCACTGGCCTTCGGGATCACGCCCGACACGAGCCAATTCGAACCGGTCTGGCCTTCCGATTCCACCCTGACCATCGGTTTCCTGAGCATGATCAGCCTCGGCATGATGGCGTCCTTCGGCGCCTACGACGGGTGGGACGCGTCGACTTACGTGGCCGAGGAAATCAAGAATCCGAGACGCTGGGTTCCCCTGTCCATCATCCTGGGCCTCGCCATCACTACCGTCGTCTATCTGCTGGTGAACAGCGCCTACCTGCTGGTGCTGTCCAACACGGGCGTCGCCGACAGTGAACGCGTTGCCTCGGAAACCATGCAAATACTCATCGGACCGATCGGAGCGATTTTTATCGCGGGAACCGCCATGATCTCCACATTAGGCACCGTGAACGCAGGCTTGTTGACCGGGCCGCGGGTCTTCTTCGCCATGGCCCGTGAAAAGCTGTTTATCTCGTGGGTGGGCCGGGTCCACCCGCGCTACCGCACGCCAGCCAACGCCGTCATTTTCATGGCCGCGCTGGGCATCCTCAATATCATCTTCCTGGGCGACTGGGGCGCCATCATTGCGGCGCGCACCGGCTCCCTGTGGCTCTTCTACATAACGACCACATTCAGCGTATTCATCTTCCGGCGCACCCGTCCCGACGTGCCGCGGCCCTACCGTACCTTCGGGTATCCCATCACGCCCGCGATCTTCGTGCTCATCGGCGTGATCTTCTTCACGTCCATCGTCATCAGCGATCCCGGGCACACCCTGATCGGGTTGACCATCACCGCGTTGGGCATCCCGGCCTACTGGATCTGGACGCGGAGCGGACGGTCGGAGGAATCAGGCAAGGAAAGCTGATTCGCACCTGGCAGCCTTCCGGCACATCACTCACTGCCATACTTTAACCACGATCGAAACGACACCAGCCAACAGGACTGCAAGTAACGAAAAGCCCACCCTTTCTATCGTCCCCAATCTCTTGTCGATTTGCTCGATAATCCCCTCTAGTCGGCTTATCCTGCCTTCATGGCTCAATGATTCGGACATTGATGTATCTGCCTTTCTTCAGCGGTGTCCATAGTCAATATACTTCATCCAGATACTTCAATCTGAAGTCAGAAAACCAGCTCGAACCGTAAACCATAGCCTATGCTTACACCTCGGGGCAAGGGGTTCGTTCCTGGTCCAACAAAGTGCAGGTCGTGCCATACTACCGGTATAACCGAGTCCGCTATCAAAACAGTGTGAAAAACGGCCCGGATCTCGTACACTCAGGGCCCATTATTTTTAATTTTACTATATTGATCAACATTGTTATTTTTCTGTTGACAGCCCATTTCAAGGCCGATATCATGAGAGTCGTTTTACGATTCTTCTGTTCTAATGTCTTCTGTCGTAAAGTTACATATTCGGAGCGTAAAAATGGCGAAAGCGGTCCGCAGACCCCGTCGCGAGCAGCCGGAACCCACCTGGGACCTGGTCCGGAAGCGCAACTACGTGGAGCGGCTCAAGCACGAGAAGGCGCCGATGGAGGTCATAAACGACATCCCGGACCTGATCGACCAGGGCTACGAGGAGATTTCGGAAGAGGACGTGGTGCGCCTGCAGTGGTACGGCCTGTACCACGACAAACCCAAGGTGGGCCACTTCATGATGCGGGTCAAGTTGCCGGGCGGCCGCCTGACGCCGCACAAACTGCGCACCATCGGCCGCGTTTCCCAGGATTTCGGCGGCGACTACGGCGAGTTGACGACCCGCCAGAACATCCAGCTCCACGGGATGAAACTGAACGACTTGCCCGAGATCTTCGAGACGCTCAACCAGGCGGGACTTTCGACGAGCGGGGGATGTGGCGACACCGTGCGGAACATCACGGGCTGCCCGGTGGCGGGACTGGCCGCCGATGAACTGTTCAACGCCCGCCCGGTCATCGAGGCGGCGGCCGATTTCTTCTACGGCAATCCCGATTACTGCGACCTGCCGCGCAAGCACAAGATCACCGTCTCCTGCTGCCCCAACCAGTGCAACGCGCCTGAAATCAACTGCATCAGCCTGATGGGGCTCGTCCGCGAGGGAAGCCCCGGGTTCGCGATCCGCATCGGCGGCGGCCTGTCCACCTGGCCCCGGCTTTCCAGCGACCTGGGCGTCTTCGTCCCCGCGGATGACGTGATCCCGGTGCTGCGCGCCATCATCGATACATGGAAAGAAGACCTCAAGTACCGCATGTCCCGGGTCAAAGCCCGGCTGAAATTCATGGTCGCCGACCTGGGTCCTGAAGCCTATCGGGAACGGGTGGAAGCCCGCCTGGGGTACCGGCTGGCCGATGGCGCGGCGCCGGCCCCGCCGGAGACGGAGCACGACCACACCGGGATCCATGAACAGGTACAGGAAGGACGGTACTACGCCGGCTTCCCCGTGTTCCTGGGGCTGTGCACCGGCACCCAGATGATCCGGCTGGCCGACCTGGCCGACGAATACGGCGGTGAATTCCGCCTGACCCGCCGCCAGAACGTCATCCTGACGGACATACCCGAAGACAAGCTGGAATCGGTCACCGGCGCGGTGGCCGGCATCGGCTTCCCCATGGATGTCAACGACCTGCGGGGGACCAGCATCGCCTGCACGGGCGAGCCCTTCTGCAACTACTCCGTCGGGGAGACCAAGACCCGGATGGCGGAGATCGTCGAGCACATGGAACGGGTCTTCGGCGACAAGGCGAGGGGCCTGCGGCTAAACCTGGACGGCTGTCCCCACGCCTGCGCCCACCACTGGATCGGCGATATCGGGTTCCAGGCCACGACCCTTCGAGAGCGGGGAGAGGGCGGCGAGCGGTTGCGGGGGTACGACCTGTTCCTCCGCGGCGGCCTGAGCGGCCAGGCCGGCATCGGACAACCGGTGCTGCGCCGCGTGCCGGCTGAGTCCGTGCACCTCTACACCGAAAGGCTTTTTCATACTTACCTGGATCAGAAAACGGACGACGAGACCATACAACACTTCTTTCACCGCCACAGCGATGACGAGTTGTCCGCGATCGCCACGGGGCTCGAAGTCGCCGCAACAGTAACAGGAGAGGAATGACCGCCATGGACCGCCCGGAACACCTGGACCGTCAGGAACGTTCGGACAGCCCGGAACACCTGGATAGCCCGAACAGCTCGGGCAGCCTGGACAGTCTGGACAGCCCGGACCGCGACTACCTGGATGAGTTTGAAGCCGGACAGCTGGCCATCGAGTTTGACGGGGAGTCCCCCGAAGCCGTGATCGAATGGGCCCTGGACCGCTGGGGCAGGCGCGCCGGAATCTGCACCAGTTTCCAGGCGGAAGGCATGGTGCTGCTGGACATGGCGTGGCAGATCGATCCCAATATCCATGTATTCACGGTAGACACGGGCCGGCTGCACCAGGAGACCTACGACTTCATCGACCGGGTCCGGGACCACTACGACATTGATATCCAGGTCTATTTCCCCGACCTGCTCCAGGTAGAGAACATGGTGGGCGCCCACGGCATGAACCTTTTCTACAAGTCCGTGGAATCGCGGTTCAAGTGCTGCAACGTACGCAAGGTGGAACCGATCCGCCGTGCCCTCGAGGGGCTGGACGGGTGGTTCACCGGATTGCGGCGCGATCAGTGGGCCAGCCGGGCGAACATCCGCAAGATCGAGATCGACCACGACCATGGCGGACTCGCGAAAATCAGTCCCCTGGCCGACTGGACCGAGGAAGAGGTCTGGGACTACATCGAGCTTTACGACGTCCCGAAGCACCCACTGTATGAGAAGGGCTATACCAGCATCGGCTGCATGCCGTGCACGCGGGTCACAAAGCCCGGCGAAGACTCGCGCGCGGGACGCTGGTGGTGGGAGAAGAACGCGCCCAAGGAATGCGGGATGCACTGCCCGGTGGAGACCGGCGGCTTCGAGCACGAAATGGAAGCGCTGGTGGCCGAGGAGGCAGAAAAATGAGCAACGCGGCGACAGATATCAGGTGCGCGGTGATGGTGGCGTCCGGGGAGGCCGCTAGTGAATAGTATGGCGATACGCTACCTGCGTTTATTGCGAAAGATCGTCCGTGAATCCGCCTGGCGGCTCGGCGGGTCCGAAGAGCGCTTCCTGGTATCGGGTTTCGAAAGCGCCGGCCAGGCTGCCAGACAAAAAGTGAGAAACGATCCTCCCCCGGAAAGGACCGGACGTGCCCGAGACTGAATTCGAATTGACCAGGCTCGACGAACTGGAACGGGAACTGCTGCTGGAAGCACTGGATGCCTTTACCTCTTCGCTGGCCGATACGGAATCGAAATTGCCCTACCTCGCCCTCCGCCGGGATATTGAAGAAGGCGGAGTTTCCCCCGAAAACGTCCCCTGTCTTGAGAATCTCCTCGAACTGACCCTTCAGTCAGGCCGTGCAAGGCGGCGCCAGAGTCCCCAGGCGGAGAAGCGGCTCCTTCGGCTGTTCCATGGCACGCCTCGGGGCGGCGCCGTCAAGCGCGCGGTACGGGAAACCAACGAGGCCCTCGCATCCCTGAAGGGACAGGTCCTGGACACGGTCTCCTTCACCCCGAATACGCCGGGCGCCTACCGGCTCCTCATCGACACGGATGCGTGCCGGGTCGACCTCGAGATCACGCGCCAGGGCGTGTCGGTCAAGGGCGTCGAAATCGGCATCTGATCTCCAGTTCGATATCCGTTCGGGCACCGCCCGAAAAAAGTTGGCGCGACCCGCGCCGGAAGTATATTAGCCTTCAGGCAGGCGATCGATCTTCTCCTCCAGTTCACTCCCCGGGAACGTACAACCATGGGCTATCCGCGCTTCAATGGCCGTAGGGTGAAAGTTAAACCCCTGGCGGAACGGGTAAGCAAGCACGGCATCGGCGAGATCCGCGTCGATCCCGACGGTCCGTTGCTCCCGGCTTCATCCAGCCAGGCCGCACAGATCAGGACGATAGCGGACCGCATGCGCGCGGCCCGTTCCAGCGGCGCGTCCGTCATGTTGGCCTATGGCGCCCACCTCGTGAAGAACAGGCTCGCTCCCGTGGTCACGCGCATGATGGAAGCCGGCTGGATTACCCACCTGGCCACCAACGGCGCCGGCGTGATCCACGACTGGGAGTACGCCTTCCATGGCCGTTCCGAGGAAGACGTGCGTGGTCACGTCGCGAGAGGATGTTTCGGCACCTGGGATGAAACGGGCCGGCATACGGCCCTGGCGGTGCTCGTCGGCGCGGTGCACGGCATGGGCTATGGGGAATCGATAGGAAGGATGATCGTCGAGGACGGGTACGAGATCCCGGACATGGCCGAACTTCGGAAGGCGCTCGCGGACTGGTCCGGCGATCCGGAAGACGACGAGGCCATGCCCGCCCGCGCCGACCTGCTGCAGACCATCGTGCGCCACGGAATTGAGCCGGGCCGCCACGCCGTGGAACACCCGCACAAGGCGTACTCGCTTACCGGAAACGCCTGCCGGCTCGGAGTTCCCCTCACCGTGCATCCGGGGATCGGGTACGATATCGTCTACATCCATCCGCTTGCCAGCGGCGGCGCCTATGGACGAGGCGGGATGATCGACTTCCAGGTCTTCGCCGAGGGCGTCTCGCGCATCGACGGCGGCGTGTTCCTGTCCGTCGGCTCCTCCATCATGGCGCCCCAGGTATTCGAGAAATCCATGTCCATCGCCAACAACCTCAGGCGGCAGGACGGGCTCGGACCCCTGCGGCCCTTCATCGCCGTGAACGACCTGACGGAGGAGGACTGGGACTGGAACGCCGGGGAACCGCCCATGGACAATCCGGCATACTACAACCGCATGGGCAAGAGTTTCAGCCGCATGGGGGGTGAGATGATCTACACGGCGGCCGACAACCGGGTGTTCATTCCCCATCTGTGTCGGATGCTGAGCGAATGAAACAGATCCGATGACGCGGTACGGCATATGCGTCCGGGTCGCGTCCGGGTCGCGTCCGGGTCGCGTCCGGGTCGCGTCCGGGTCGCGTCCGGCATATATATATATATCAAATCAGGATTATATGTTGATTTTTATTTCGATCAACATTGACAATATAATATATCGTTCAAATAACAACACACCACCTACCTGTTTATTCGGTTTGCCCTATGGACCCCGACTCGAAACGGCCACAAAAAGGAACCGGACGTGTTACTCGAGGCGTTTGGCGCCCAGAGGCGTTAAGCGCCCTTAGACCAGCGCACGCTGCCAAACCCGATCCCCATCAAGGAGACCCGAAATGGAAGCCTGGATTTTCGTCCACAACCCCCTCGAACGATACCTCACCGATTTCAAGCGGATCTTCGACGCGTGGCAGGAAGGCGGCGTCACCGGCATCGTCGTGGGCTATCTCCACTTCGAACTTGACGACGGAACGAGAATTCCGGTCTTCGGCAGCGACCCCGCCGTGTACCGGTCCTTCGGCGTAGATCCGCCCGCGGAGACGCCCCGCGACCGGGAGAAGGAACGCCTTTTCGCCGCCATGCTCGACGACGCGGCGAACCGCGGATGGCACATCATCACCTTCGGCGCCGGCCTGGGCGGAGGACGTCTGCCTGTGGAGGAAGATCCATACGGCGCCATCAGCCACGCCGCGGCGGTCCAGGACTCCATGAACGCCCTGCCCCAGGCCCATGGCTTCCTGATCGACGGGCCGGGCGAACAGCACTACGAGCTCGCCTTCCACCACGGGGGAGAGCTTTTCGAGATCCGGCCGGGGGAGGACGAGCGATTTGGTGCGCTGGGGTATGACCTCGACCGGCTCCAGCGGGGTATCGAACACCTGTGGACGCGGTTTCACCAGTTGACACCGGCCGAAGTGCGCTATCGCGCGCCCGGCGGCATGCTGGCGGGCATGCAGCTTTTCGACATCAACGAGGATGCCCTGTACTGGCTGCGCGCACGCCGGGAAACGGCGCTTGGATTCATGGCGGCCACGCATGAGCAGGTCGGGATGCTCAACCGGAAGGTGGAACTCGGCGGCATCCCGCGCACGGCGGCCTTCTCCTCCCTGACCTGCCAGGACTATCACGCCATGGCCTCGTGGTTCGACTTTATCTTTCCCAAGCACTACTACTGGCACCGGGGCTTCGACGGCATGTACGGGACCGTCTCCCGCTGGGTGCAGCGACTGCGGAAGTGGAACCCGACGCTCACCGAGGAGGACGCATTCGACGTGGTCAAACTGCTCTTCGGCATCGATCTGCCGGGCGTGCGCACCCTGATGGACATGGAGATGGGGTTCTCAGACGAGTTCTTCTCCACCATCGTTTACGGGGAAACCCGCCGGGCGCTGGAAGCCATCGGCGATACGGACAAGTGCATCTGCTGGGTCTCGACCGGGCGCGCGCCCCACGCGGGCGACGCCATGCCGGCCCGTGACCTATACGGCATCTTAAACGCCTCCAGGGAAGCCGGCCTGAAGCGCTTTCTCTTCCATCCCGATCCGGATATCGGCGCGCCCGAGTGGCATATCCTCACCAACTTCTGCGGTAATCCCTGGCAGGAGTCTAACGACGCAGTCTACTGGCCGCCCGACACGCCGAGGCTCGACTCCTTCAGCCACGGACGAAAGCCCACGCGGACCGACTAGGGAGCCCGTGGTAAGGGCGCAGCTCAGACGCAGATCGGCCAGGGAACGAAACGATGGCGCTATCGGATTTCACGGGACCGGACTACATCGACGCGTGGACGAAGGACCTGGACCGGCGGTGGCCCGAGCGGTCGGCGATGGTGGATTGCGTCGTGCGGACGCTAGGCGGATGGCAGGATGAGCGGCGCGAAAGAGATCTGCGCCTAAGAGATCTGCGCCAGGCGGGATCGCGCGAGAAGAAGCGTCACGCGGTGATCCGCCTCCTGGAACTGGGGGTCGGCGCGGGAGGACTCGCCGAAGCCGTATTGGACGCGTTGGCCGATGCATCCGGTGAGGGGTCGCCCGATGCCGTCGAATACACGGGGATCGACATCGAGCCGGCACTGGTAAGCCATGGGGAGGCGCGGCTCATAGCGGCCGGACACCAAGACACACACCTGATTCGGGCGGACCTGAAGGACGGCAACTGGATCTGCGGGAACGGCCCTTTCGACGCGGTCTACTCCCTCCAGACCCTCCACGACCTCGGCGGCGTCGAAGCCCTCGAAACCGTCTACCGGCAGACCCACGGACTCCTCGCGCCCGGTGGCATCCTGGTCAATGCGGATTTCGTCGTGCCCTTCGAGAAAGACGATCCGGAACGTCCCCGGCGGTTGCCCGTCGAAACGCACCAGGACCTGCTGTCCAGCCTGGGTTACGTCGATTTCAAGTGTGAACTGTTGCAGGGAAAAATGGCGTGCATGTCGGCCAGGCGGCCGTAGACTTCCCGGGAATGACTTCTTACCTCCAGCCCTGCCCTCAAATCCCCAGCTTCTTCCGGGCTACCGGCTCCCAGCCAAGGAGCATGCGGGCCTTGGCCATGTTCATTTCCTCTCGCTGCTCATCTCCTGAGATGAAGAACACCTCGCAGCGGCCCTTGCCGGGTTGGTCGAGGAACCTCAAGCCCGCCAGATAGGCCTCGGCCATGTCTTCCTCGTCGGTGTAATATAGTTTCGGATCTCCGGGCGGGTGCTTGATCCGGTCGATGTACATGGCCCGGCTGCAGGGTCCCGTGATCCGGTAGACGAGGAGGTTCATGTCGTACTCGCGGACGAAGTACCGGCAGATCCGCTCCGTGAGACCTTTGGTCAGACCGTACACGTTCGGACCGTCCAGGGGCACCTCTTCCTCGGAAGGATACCAGGTCCGGTGCCGGTTGTGCACGCTCATGGTTCCGGTGTAGATACCCCGCGTGACACCCATTTCGAAGGCGGTCAGCAACAGCACGTGATGGCCCAGGCAGTTGACGGTGTAGTTGTCGATCACCTGGTCCATGGTATGATGGCGATCATGTCCGCCCTGGCCGCCCTTCATCGCCATGGTAATGAACCCGTCCATGCCGTCCAGGGCCCCGCGCACCGCGTCGGGATCGGTGATGGACCCCTGAATGTATTCGATATCGTCGTGCCGGGGAGGATTGAGGTCCAGCACGCGCAGGCTATGGTGTTGCTGGAGATAGGGCGTGACGGCCGTACCGACGAGACCGGAACCGCCGACGAGGAGCAGGTTCATGTAAAGGACCTTTAGGAGGACGCCTCGGCCTCATTCAGGAGGTCGCCTCGGCCTCGGCCCTGGGCGTGATCTCCGGTCCCCGGGGCGTGTCCTTGATATCGAAACCGGCGGCGATGATCTGGTCGCGCAGTGAATCGGCGTCCGCGTACCGCTTTTCCGCGCGGGCCATCCGCCGTTCCTCCGCCAGCGCCATGATGTGATCGGGGACGGCCGCCTCTACCGGTTGCCACTCGGCCAGGCGCAGTCCCAGAATATCGTCGAACCGCGTGATCGTGGCTTTCTTGAGGTCGTCCGGCAGATCGCTTCGGACCAGGTCCCAGGTGACGGACATGGCGCGGGGCATGTTCAGATCGTTATTCACAACCTCGGTAAAGCGCTGCATGTAGGCCTCGTCCGCTTCCGCGGCGGGATCGCCCCAGCCGTGGACCGCCAGCCGGAGCCGGTTCAGCTGCCGGGCGGCGCCTTCGATGCTTTCCCACCTGAAGTTGAGCTTGGACCGGTAGCTCGCGCTCAGACAGAACAGCCGGTAGACGAGGGGATCGTAACCCCGGTCGATCAGGGTCTGCACCCGCAGGAAGCCGCCGGCGGATTTCGCCATCTTGGCGTCTCCCAGTTGCAGGAAATACCCGTGCATCCAGAAGTTGGCGAGGCGCGTGCCGTGGCTGGCCTCTGTCTGGGCGATCTCGTTCGCGTGGTGCACCGAGATGTGGTCTTCGCCGCCCAGGTGGATGTCGAACCAGGGACCGAGGTACTTCGCCGACATGGCCGAGCACTCGATATGCCATCCGGGGAACCCGACGCCCCAGGGACTGTCCCATTCCATCTGCCGTTTCTCGTCCGGCGGGCTGAATTTCCACAGGGCGAAATCGGTCACGTTGCGCTTTTCCGCCATGGCGACCCGCGCGCCGGCCTCCAGCCCCTCCACGTCCAGCCGCGCGAGGTAGCCATAACCGGGCTGCTTCGACGTGTCGAAATAGATCCCGTCGGAGGTCCGGTAGGTGAACCCCTTCTCTTCGATGCACTGAATCTCCCGGATCTGCTCGGCGATATGGTCGGTCGCCCGGCACCACGTATCCGGCGCCAGGATGTTCAGCCGCTGCATGTCTTCCTTGAAGACCCCGGTATAGAACTCGGCGATCTCCCAGGCCGTCTTCCCCGCTCGCCGCGAACCTTCTTCCATCTTGTCCTCGCCGGTATCCGCGTCGGAAGTCAGGTGTCCCACGTCGGTGATGTTCATCACTTGACGGACCTTGTATCCATTGAATTCCAGCGCGCGCCGCAACAGGTCGCCGAAAATGTACGTGCGCATGTTGCCGATGTGCGGGAAGTCGTAGACCGTGGGACCGCAGGCGTAGAGGCCCACCTCGTCCGGGGACAGCGGTTCAAACTCGCGGAGACTTCGCGTGTAGGTGTCGTACAGCGTGAGGGGCATGGAACGTGACTCCGCTGGATCTTCTCCGGCTGCCTGAATCCGTATCGAGGTTCGTCCGGTTTTTCGTCGATTTTTCCATGTACCAGATACGCAGGGGGACGGTCAAAGTCAAGCGGTATAACGGGGAAACAGCCGTCATCGTGGGGGTTCGTTTTTAAGATTACAGTTACAGAACCTGCTAAGTTTCTGGTAAAAAGAAGACTAATCCTACCAATACAGAAAACGACAGGAAATGCAAGACCACGGCAACGCGTAATTCCCGCCTGTTTCTATCCCTGTAGACATTCGCTGCCCGTATCCGCCCTACTGGTCCGTCGCGATATCGTCCTCCCAGTCCAGCGTCTTGAACCAGTAATCCCGCCGTTCTTTCAGCCATCCGTCCTCCGTGCGCAGCATGATCCAGTTGTCGAAGAAATTCAGGGCGTCCGCTTCTCCCTGACGGATCGCGATGGCCTCGGCGCCACGGTCCAGGGGTTCATCAAAAGGGATGAAGAGCCGGTCGCTGTTGCGCAGGACCTCGTGTTCCGGTTTGGGCGAGGAAGCGATCACCGCTTCGGCGTTGCCGTTCAGTGCTTCCTGGAAGGCGAGGATGTCGTCGTCGAACTGCTGGATGGTAGCGCTGGGGAAGTTCTTCCGAGCGGCCTGGACCGAAGTCGATCCGCGGCGCACGGCGATGGTGATCTCGGCGCTGTCGTAGTCCTCTTTGCTTACCAGGTTCCCCGCCAACTCCCTGCCGGCGGCCAGGAGCAGTTCCGAATGGGAATAGGGCCGGGTGAAGTTTACGCTCAGGTTACGCGTCGGGGTAATGGACATGCCGGCGATGATCACGTCGAACTTGCCAGCCAGGAGTCCGGGGATGATCCCGTCCCATGCCGTGGGAATGAACTCGATCTCCAGGCCCGCGTCGGACGCCAGGCGGTTGGCTACATCGATCTCGAAACCCACCAGCTCCCCCTGCTTGTTGCGCATGGCCCAGGGGACGAAGGTCGACACGCCGACCCGTATGGTTCCCCGCTGTTTGATCTGGTCGAGCAGACTCGGGCGGGAAGTCTCCGTGGCGGATCCACAGCCCGTAACGATCAGTGCGGCCGCGCAGATGGCAGCCAGGATATACTTGCTCTTGTAAATCATGTGGAGGGATCCTCTCACGCTCCGTGGTGGATGATTATACGTTGATTTTATGCCCGAATTCATGATGACTGACTGTGCGGGATTTCGTGCTTCGATGACAGATTACCACACGGGACCCATCGCCCCTTCGCCGATTCGCCGCAATCCGGGGGCCAAGCGTCCCCTCGCCGATTCGCTGCCTCCAGGGCTGAGCGCCCCTTCGCCGATTCGCTGCCTCCGGCGCACCTGCGCTACTGCGCGACAGCCATCGCCCCCTCGCCGAAGATAACGGGAAAAGTACTCCCCGCCCGGGATCTGGTCGCCGCGTCCATGAAGCATATGCTGAAGGCGCGCCGGGCCGTACCGGTGCTGTTGGTACCGGAACTGTGCAGCATCCAGTTGTGCATGAGGACGGTCTCGCCGCACGCGACTTCCATGTTCATGGGTTCATGCTCTGCGACGACCGCCGCCGCCTGTTCCTCCGTCAGGAATCCGGACCCGTGGCTCGGATTGACGAGGCTGCGATGGGAACCCGGAATGATCTTCACGCAGCCGTTCGCCTCGACGGCGTCGTCCAGCGCCGTCCAGAGCGTGACGAGCGGGTCGCGGTCCAGGTCGGTCCAACGGTCCTGGTGCCACACGAGGGGCGTTCCTTCCCCGCTCGGCTTGTTCATGAACATCGCCCGGAAGCAGGCCACCGGCGTATCCGCTCCGTAGACCCTCTCGCAGATCTCCTCGAAGACCGGCTTCCGCATGAAGGAGTGATACACAGGATCCAGTTCCAGGTCCTGGATCTTCCGGTAGCGCAGTGTGGCCCCCTTGTGGCCCCTGGACTGGGGACCGGGCTTGTCGCCACCGCGCTCCGGGTCGCGGTCGAGCTGCATCATGACCCGGCTGTAGTCGATATCGGCCCTGCCCAGCATGATGTCGTCGATGCGCTCCTGCAGCCGCTCGAGTTCTCCCGGCTCCATCACGGTGCCGAGCCGCAGGTAGCCCTGCCGTTCGAATACCGCCCACTGGTCCTCGGTAATCCGGGCATTCATGGTTTTCGCTCCTGTCTCTCAGCGCAACGGCCGTGGTGTGTCCTGTGTACTAAGCCACGCTGTATTGGCCCGCTAGAGCAATCGGTCAAAACGAAACGCTTCATTGTCGATAGTCGTCGGCTGTCCCAGCGCCGTCTCGGCCATCCATTCGCCAAATGCGCAGGAAAACTTGAACCCGCCTCCGCTGAACCCGCAGCCCACGGTAACCCGGTCATAGGCCGGGTGGCGGTCGAGCACGGGCAGGTAGTCGTCCGTGCTGGTGTACATGCAGATCCGCATGGCGGTGAGCGGTCCGTCGGCGTCGGGTATGTAACGGCGCAGGCACGCCCGGGCCTCCTCCTCGTCTTCGGGACGGACGCCGCGGTCCAGTTGGTCGGGATCCGCAGTCTCCCCGTAATTGTGCAGGGCCAGCTTGAACCCCGGATGGTCGGGCATCATGGGGAAACCGTAATACTCTCCGTCCCGCTCCGGCGCAGGGATCTGCCAGATGGGCAGCGATCCCACGTCAAAGGAGGCCGCGTTCCGCGCGGGCCATACCCAGGCCAGGGGCTGGCGGCTGACCGTCAGGGAAATGCCCAGGTCCGCGATCAACGGCGCGGTCCACGAACCGCTGCAGAAAACGACCTGATCCGCGCTGTAACAGCCACGGTCGGTCTCGACCTCCACGCAGTCGTCCGTCTCCTTCCACCCGGTTACGGTCTCGCGGCCGTGTAACTCGGCGCCGCGGCGCATCGCCTGTATGAGATGGCTCGCAATACCCAGTTCCGGACGCAGCAGACCGCCGTTCGGATCGTAAAGGCCGTGGTAATCGGAGGTCAACGTGAACTGCGGGTACCGATAGGCCAGTTCGTCGGCGGTCAGGACCTCGTGCCTGACCTTGCCCTGCAAATGGTCCCATGTGCCGGATTTCGCCATGCGCAGATAGCCGGTCGTCACCAGGATCTGCTGGCCGGACTCGCCCTCGAGCAGCCGCCATAGTTCAAAGGACCGGCCGATGAAGGGTTCGAAGGGCGTATCCACGTATACCGCCGTCTTGGTGTGGCGGGAATAACCGTGGGAACTGCCCTGGGCGTGAGGCAGATCGAAGCGTTCCAGTCCGAGGACCTTCGCGCCCCGGCCTCCAAGATGGTAGCACGTGGCCGAACCCATGGCGCCAAGACCCACTACGATGACGTCAAAGTGTTTACCCATCCTGCTCCCTCTGCTCCATGTGTCGCACCAGGTCCGGGAAAAACCGCAGGAAGTGCTCTTCCATTTCTCCGTAGTTGGCCTCGAGTTCCTCCACCGACCCCGCCAGCGTGTTGGGCCGCCGGAGACGCATGGACAGGCCATTCAGCGCCCGGCCGACCCCGGAAGTTTCATGGTAGCCTCGCAGCCAGTCGTGTTCAACCATGTGCCGGATCACCCTGGTCATGACCGGCGGCATTTCGCCTCTATAGTCGCGGAGGGACCCGTAAGTCCGGTCGATGAATTCGGTCAGCGGAACGTCCGAGAAGTTCGGCCAGTTCCGCGCGAGAAAATGGTCGTAGCACACGTCCACGATGATTCCGGCGAATCTCCGGCGGCCGCTGCTGATGAGCGCCTTGCTCTCGCGCACCACGCCGTGGCCGTCGGTGAAGCGGTCCACGGCCACGTGGCTTCGCATGCCCTGCATGACGGCGCCGTTGTACGGCTGCCGGTCCACCGGTCCCCGCACGAAATCGGCCATGAGGTTCCCCACGCGGGACTCGGGCGTATCTTCTGCGAAATACAGGTGGGCCAGGAAGTTCATGGTTTGTAGAGCCGGGTCTCCACCAGGATCTCGGAATGCAGCGTCCGGTGCACGGGGCAGCGGTCGGCGATCTCGAGCAGCCGCGCTCGCTGTTCATCCGTCAGATCGCCGATTAGTTCGATTTCGCGCTCGATGCGGTCCACCTTGCCCTCGGCGGTCTCGCACGTCTCGCAGTGGCTGGCGTGGATCTTCGCGTGGGTGAGCCGGACGACGATCTCCTCCAGCGGCCAGGATTTGCGGTCGGCGTACATCCTGAGCGTGATGGACGTGCAGGAGCCAAGGGCCCCGAGCAGGAGGTCGTAGGGTGTCCCGCCGCGGTCCGTACCCCCGACCGACTCCGGTTCGTCCACGGTAAGGTGATGGCCCGAGGCCACGACCTCTGTATAGTAGCGTTCCCGTCCCGTCCGCACCACCACCTGGCTCCCCGCTGCTTCGGGTCCGGCGTCCGATGCGCCGGGCACGTCCAGGTACCGCGTCGCCCAGGCCGCGGCGGCCCGGCCGACATAGAATGCGTCGGCCTCGTTCGAAAGCAGGTGGTCCGCCTTGTCGAGGGAGAGGAAACTCTTCGGGTGGAGCGCTGCCTGGAATATCCGGGCGGCGTTATCGATACCGACTGTCTGGTCGATCGGCGAGTGGCACACCAGCAGCGCGCGGCGGAGCCCCCGGATGTTCTCCTCCATCCGAGTCTCCTCGAGATCGTCGAGGAACTGTTTTTTGATCAGGAACGAACGGCCGGCCAGCGAAACGGTGGCCTGGCCGGTCCGCTCGATGGTCTCCCGGGCGTCCGCAATCAGGTGCGTCACGTGCTCCGGATCGGCCGGTGCGCCGATGGTCACGACCGCCTTGCAGGAAGGGATCGAGCCGGCGGCCTTCAGTACGGCCGCTCCGCCGAGGGAGTGGCCGATCAGGACCTGCGGCGCCTCGTAATGGGCCTCCAGGTAACTCGCCGCGGAGACCAGGTCGTCCACGTTGGAAGAGAAACTGGTTTCGGAGAAGTCCCCTTCGCTGTCGCCCAGGCCGGTGAAATCGAACTGCAGCACGGCCAGGCCGTGGTCGGACATCTCCTGGCTGATGCGCCGGACGGCGTTCAGGTTCCGGTTGCAGGTGAAACAGTGGGCGAACAGCGCGTAGGCGACCGGCCTGCCGTCGGGCGGCAGGCTGAGCCGCGCGGCGAGCTGGTCGCCGTGGTCATTGGGAAAGCTGATCGGCTGAACGGGCATGACAATCCCCGGTCCGCGTTCGACCCGTTCCTACTCCAGCTGACTGGTTTCGTCGGACAGGCGTTGCAGGACGTTCTCCAACTGCTGCAGCGAAGCCCCGTAACCGGACCAGTCGCCGGTCTGCAGGTAGTTCTGCGCGTCGTCGAAATGGGCTACCGCCCGTTTAGCCAGTTCATCCAGCGTGGCACGACGGGTATGGATCACCTCCTGGCCGTCGACGATCGTCCTGGTCTGCCGGGCCAGCGTGCCTTCGTCGAATGAGAAGATGGACGAAAGCGCCTGGTCCAGCGTCTCCCGCATGGCGATCCGGTTGCCGTAGGCGACGATCACGCGCTTGAGTTCGGGCAGCCCGCCCCGGCTGGACCGTTGCCGGAGGTACAGCGGTTCGATGTAGAGGAGCGACTCCTGGATCGGCACGACGATGATGTCGCCCCGGATCACCTGCGAGCCTTCCTGGTTCCAGAGGGTAAGCTCCTTGGCGATATCGGCGTCCTGAGTGATCCTGGCCTCGATCTGCATGGGACCGTAGACCAGCTCCTGTTTCGGGAAGTTGTAGACCTGTATGCGGCCATAGAGCGGTTGGTCGCAGTGGGCCGCCATCCAGCCGATCATGTTCTCCTTGTTGGCCGGCGTGAAGGGCAGCAGCAGGAGCAGTTCCTCCTTGTCCATCTGGGCCGTCTTCATCACGGCGTAGTACGGGTACACCTGCTGTTCCTGTTCGGCGTAGACCTGCTGGGGAACCGCCCACATGTCTTCCTTGTTGTAGAACACCTGGGGATTGCGCATGTGGTAGATACGGTACATGGCAGCCTGGATGGCGAACATGTCGCGCGGATAGCGGATGTGGTCCTTCAGCGTCTGCGGCATCTCGCTCAGCGGCCTGAAAAGCGTCGGGAAGATATTCCGGTACGTTCGCACCAGCGGATCCTCCTCGTCCACCAGGTAGAAGTCGGTCTCGCCCGAGTAGGCGTCGATGATCACCTTCACCGAATTGCGAATGTAATTAATGTTCTGCAGCGTAGGCTGGTTCTGGACGAACCGCCGTTGCGGCCCCTGGTTGAGGCCCGGGATATCCGACTGCGGTCCGGTGCCCAGGTCGCCCGTGTCCGGCATCTGCAGAAGCCCGCTGAAGCGTTGCGAATAGGGATAGGAACCGGTCGTCGTATAGGCGTCGATCATCCAGTAGAGCTTCCCGCCGGCGATGATCAGGTAGGGATCGTGGTCATAGTCCAGGAACGGTGCGACGTTCTCCACCCGGCTTTGCAGGCGGCGGTAGAACATGACCTGGCTTTCTTCGGTGATGAGCGGACTGATGACGAAGTTGGCCTCGCTGAAATACCGGGCGAAGGCCAGGCGGCGGAAATAGGAACTGAGCTCCACGCCGCCGTCGTCCTCGTACCGGCTGAACTTGTTCTGGTCGCCTTCCGGATAGTCGAATTCCTCCTGCGTGGTCTTCACGACCGCGTAGGCGTCCATGTTCTCGCCGAAGTACAGCTCAGGACGCCGCACGGCAAGGTCGTCGCTGATGGCAACGGGCGGGATGTCCTTCACGAAGAGGTCCGGCAGTCCCTCGGGTGTGGATGTGTTCACCGGACTGAGGCAAAGACCGTAACCGTGCGTGTAGAAGAGGTGCCTGTTCTGCCACGTGGGCGACGGGATCTGGTTGTAGTTCAGCTCGCGCGCGGCCAGCATGACCTGTCGGTACTCTCCGTCGATCAGGTACCGGTCCTCGTCCACGTTGGAGAAATCGTAATAGGTCCGGATCTCCTGAAGTTGCTGGTAAGTCCGGCGCAAAGGACGCTTGTCCTGGATCTTCAGGTTGTTGATGGTCGTGATGTTGGACTGGATATCCTCCGACGTGAGGTTCTCCTGAATCTGGAAGGGCACCTCGTCGACGCTGTCCAGCCCGTAGCCTTGCAGCGTGTAGTTGATGGTATGCTGAATGTAAGGCGCCTCGCGGTCGTACTCGTTGGGAGCCACCAGGAAGTACTGAACGAGTCCGGGATATACCGAACCGACGATCAGGGACGAGGCGATCATGCCGCCGATGGCGATGAAGGGAAGGTTGCGGCGCTGCGAGCGGAGCGCCATCACGAACAGGCCTGCGCACGCGATGGCCACGAAGAGCAGGATCCACAGGGCGCTAATCCGGGCGTGCAGATCGGTATAGCCCGCGCCGAAGGCGAATCCCGATTCGGAGTAGAGCAGGCGGTACATGTCGAGCCGGTAGCCCCAGGCCATGAGCAGGAAGACGATGGCGCCCAGGACGCAGACGTGGTTCCGTGCGTAGGAGCGGATCTGTATGCCGCGTTCCTCGATGGTGACGGCGCCGCGGTAAAGGTAGTACAGGGTTACGGCGATCGCCGAGGCCACGACCAGGAGCAGCAGCCAGAACCGGACGAAATGGAAGATCGGCAGCGAGAATACGAAGAATCCGATGTCGAGATTGAATATGGGGTCCGTGGCGCCGAAGGCTTCCTGATTGAAATACCGTAGCATGCCGTCCCAGTTTGCCAGGCCGATCAGACCCATGATGGCGGAAATGACCAGGATGCCGACGATCGTCACGACCTCGATCAGTTTCGACGAGGAGAAAAGCTGTTCGAGTTCGGACATTTCCTCGTTGAAAAGGTGCAGTTCGGTGAGGCGCGTCGAGAAATACCGCGCCAGGTAGACATTCGTCCCGAGGCCGACCACCGCGACCAGCCCGAATACCAGTCCCGTGAAGAACTTTGCGCCGATCGTCGTCCAGAACACGTCGTTGAATCCCAGTTGATCGAACCAGAGCGCTTCTACCCAGATGTTGGCCCCGAATCCGCTGAGAATCCATAGTCCGATAACGACGATGGCTGCAATGAAGATTAAAGATCTGAATCTACCCAAAATATCGCTCCTTGCCCGTTGTGTTGAGGACGATACGTGGAGTCACAGAACCCGCGCCCCCGGATTGGTCCTGCCTTGTTCTTAAAGCTCTATGCTCTTATAATCGGTTAAATCTATCTGTCTCTAACTTATACGTGCCTCAATCCCGCCACAGCTATTCCTTCATCCAGCATCATGGGACGGGCGGCCTGGCGTATGCGGGCCCTGACCCCGTCATCGGTGATGTACTTGACCTGGTTGATCCCATCGATGCGAAACATCATTTCGAGGCCGGCCTGACGCAGGGCGGCCGTTTCGGTGCCTTCCGCCAGATAATCGCCCATGCCGTCCGCGTACGTGCCCCACAGCCGTTCAACAGCGTCGAATACCCTGTCGGCGTTCCGCGGACTGTTGTACGCGTGCAACAGGTAGTGGGCCATGATGAAGCCCGCGTCCTGGGCCGGGTGCCCGTAGTTTACGAATTCCAGGTCGAAGGTATGGACCCGCTCCTCCGCGACGATGACGCTGGCCGTCCAGAAATCACCGTGGAGCAGCGCCTGTTTCGTTTCCGTGAACGTCTCCGCCAACCGGCGGGCGACGCGGTTCAGATCCGGATCTTCGACGAAATGGAAACAGTACTTGTACCTCAGGCCCTGCATGTCCTCATTGTCGAATCGCGCACGCAAATTCGGGGCGGCCCAGGTCTGGCATGTGCGGAGACAAAGGAACCCCGCGGATTTTGCCCGCCACGCCCGCGTCGACGCGTCCCCGCTCCAGCTCGGTTTCCAGGGACGGCCGCTTTCCCAGGTCGGACATGACCAGGATACGCCGCTCGT
>MKWU01001655.1_pt1 | contig 37309 bp, 34 predicted proteins | sample 809101 | NCBI WGS metagenome assembly MKWU01 (sample SAMN05860141, study PRJNA318959) | sponge metagenome | host: Aplysina aerophoba | place: Slovenia: Piran, Adriatic Sea, Gulf of Piran | collected 2013-05-07
GCATAGTCGTTGAGGAGCAGGGCGCGGTTGCCGGTGCGCACGGCCTCAATGAAGACGCGGTCTTGCTTAAACCACGGGTCGAATTCCTCCGGCGCGTACACGACCTCGCCATTGACCTCGATCCGGTCGTACATCCACAGCGCCAAATATCCTCCCTCGTAAAAAACAGTGAAGCGTGGCTCGTCGCTCGGAGCAGCGGGCGTGGTGGCGAGAAACGTCGAGGTCATAGTCGCTCCGTTTGCCAACAAAAAGTTAAACGAACACGACAACGGCGTGTTGTACCGAGAAGGATGGTAGTAAAACGCTTGAGCTTGGGTAATGTCGAGGCCGCTCATAAAGCGCGCATAGTCAACGGCGTGTACCCCCCAGTCGAAGGCCGAGCCGCCGCTCTTGTCCATCTGATAGTCCCAATTGTCCGGATCGGGAACCTCGGCTTCGAGCAGCGGCAGACCAGCCGTGCTCTGGAAGCGGATGTGGGTGATGGCCTTATCCGCGAGCAGGCGGCGGGCCTCCTGAAAGAGCGGGCGATAGCGCTCGCGGAAACAGACTGTTGAGATAGCGTCTCCCTCGGCGACCGCATCGGCAATGCGCCGCGCAACAGCCATGCTGGTCGCTTGCGGTTTTTCGCTGAAGAGGTGGATACCCTGCGCTGCGGCCGTGGCTTCCACATCAGTGCGTGCAAAGGCCGGCACGATCGAATAGAGTGCATCGAGCTGCTCTTCCGCGAGCATTTGGTGAGGGTCCGCATAGGTGCGGGCGATGGAGTATTTTTGCGCGGTGGCGGCGAGGTTGTCCGGGTTGGGGTCACTCGCGGCGACCAGCTCGCCGTCGTCTAGCTTGCTCAGGTTGGGCAGGTGCGTTTGGTTAGCGAAACGGCCGGTGCCGTAGATGCCGACGCGCACCGGGCGATTATTTACAGGCATGAGTGAATCCTTTGTTGATAGCTTTTATACAGCGGAGTGAAATGGGCAAGAAAAGGAAAAAGGAACTCATGCGCCAGACCGCTCGGAGGCGGGTCGCGGAGCAATCTGAGGCGTCTGTTCTACGCTCGCCCCACCCTCGCTGCTGAATAGGCGAACGCGGAATATTTCAGCCCCGTGGAACCGATTGCGACTGTTCACACGAGTAAGTACCTTCGCGTCAGACAACATCCACTAACTAAACGACCATGACAAGTGACTTTGTAGATGCAAGAACGTTCATCGGCAAAACTGTCGATGTTACCATAGATCGACCTCTTGGCTCCAAGCATCCTGAAGCAGGCTTCATCTACTCAGTCAACTACGGATTTCTCCCGAATGTACCGGCACCCGACGGAGAAGATATGGACGCTTATGTCCTCGGCATTTTCAAACCGCTAGCGACGTTCACAGGCAGATGTATCGCCGTCATTCAACGATCTGACGACGATGATGACAAGCTCGTTGTCGCGCCTGTCGGCAAGGACTACTCCGACGAGCAGATCTTCGCTTTAACGGAATTCCAAGAGCGGTTTTTCGAATCATCCGTAACACGTTAGGAAGGAGACTCATGCCATTCAAGATCGCCGACGATCCGCAGACCGATTATCGGGAGTTGGTAAGAACCGCCTATAACCGGTGTGCGATGAATTACGCGGGGCAAAAACGTACTACGCCTGGAGCGGAGCTCAACTTGATAACTGAGCGTCTGGCACCTAGTTCAAAAGTCCTCGACGTTGGATGTGGTGCTGGTATCCCAGTCGCCCGACATCTTGCGGGAACGTTCAGCCTCACCGGAATGGACATCTCCTCGAACATGATAGCTCTAGCCAAGAAAAACGTCCCCTCCGCCAAATTCGTCATCGCCGACGTAATGGAGACCGAATTCCCCGCATGTAGGTTCGATGCAATCGTCAGCTTTTACGCCATCTTCCACATCCCAAGACAAGAGCATCTAAATCTCTTCCGTCGATTCGCACAGTGGCTCCGGCCCGGTGGCCTACTTCTGTTTACGATTGCTAGAAAAGACGACGGACCTGGATATACTGAAGACGACTTCTTCGGCGAGACCATGTACTGGAGCAACTTTGGCCCCTCGACCTACAAGAAGTTGCTTACCGAGACTGGGTTTCAGATTGAACAGGAAGGTATCGTAGGAGGAGGATTCGGAAGCGCTGATGCGCCGGAGGAGATTCACCCATTTTTCTTCGCCGTCAAAAGAGAGAGCTTGTAGACTAGCAAGCGTTGTGAATTGAACAAATTCGCCACAATCGGCGCACTCATTTACCTAAAAGGGTAGGCTCTACCAATGACGCTAACAGGTCGATGTCTTTGCGGGGCGGTCAGCTATATAAGCGACGCGGAGCCCCAATCTGTAACCTATTGCCACTGTGACGACTGCCGCAGGGTTACGGGCAGCGCTTTCAACGTTGGAGTCGGTGTACCAGCTTCCACATTTCAACTGAGCGGTAAAACCAAGGGATACGAATCTACGAATGACGAAGGCCGCACAAAGGTTCGCGAATTCTGCCCAGAATGTGGTTCACAATTGTTCACACGTTACCCCGACTTGGTGTTTATCAAGGCAGGCACCCTAGACCATTCCGAAGATCTGCTACCCACTCGCGAGATCTGGACCGAAATGGCAGTCCCATGGTCCAAGATTCCCGACGGCCTAGATAAATTCCCCCGATCTTCGACGTGGGGAAGTTCGCAACCCGGCACACTTTAGGAAATTCAGATGAAAATTTCAGTAGTCAGCAGTAGTTCCGATCCCGACAGTCACAGTAGGGTGCTTACCGGAAATGAAGATCGCTAAACCACGTTATCTCTATCACGGAAGTCCTGAAAAACTTGATCGCATCGAACCTAGGCCGGCGCGAGGAGTGGGACCAGAAAAAGACCGTTTGAACGCTGTCTATGCTACCCATATTCAAAATCTTGCTATAGTATTTTCCCTGCCGTTCATCCCCAACGAAAATAATAACCTTAGCTTTCAAGTATCATTTCAAGCGGACGAACCTGAGATTCACTTAGCAGCCGGTTCCCTCGACACGTCCAAACCTGGATTCTTGTACACCGTACCGTCGGCCTCTTTCGAGCAGCTCGACGACGAGCAGTGGGTATCATATAGCCCCGTTGAACCATGCGGCAAAGTTCGGATAAATCCAAAGGACTTTCTCCACTGGCTGCGGTGAGGGAAGAAGAGAATAAAAAATGAAACGCGAACACATTTTCGCCCATTACGAACAGGACGCAACCCGGTATTGGGAGCTGAGAGAAGGCGGCTATGCCACCCCGCTGAGTGTGTGTCAGGGAACGGCATGCCTTTGACACGGTCGAGTATTCGCAGCAAGTTGAATCATTTCAAAAGCTGCGCGATTGACAACTATCTCCGCTTGAAAGGCCGCTGCAAATGCTGATAATCGACACGCACTGCCACGCCGGTAACAACTGGTTCGAGCCTATCGAGACACTTGAATTCGAGATGGACCGCAACGGCGTTGACAAGGCCGCCCTCATCCAACACGGCGGCACCTACGACAACACCTACCTCCTGCAAGAGGCCGCCAAGCGACCGGGCCGTTTCAAAGTTGCGGTCCTCGTCGATCCCGAGTCCCGCGATCCACTCGGCGATCTTGCGCGGCTCGCAGAGCAAGGGGCTGCCGGTGTGCGCATTGCCCCGAGTAGCCAGTTCGCCAATGCTGGTCCTTACGACATGTGGCGCAGAGCCGGCGAACTCGGCCTCGTAGTCTCCAGCATCGGCAACGCATCCCAGTTCGCGGCCGACGATTTCTCGCGCGTGCTCGATGCATGCCCCGACACGCACGTCAACCTCGAACACCTCGCAGGAGTGGGCATTGCCGAGCCGCCCTACGCCGATTACGCCAAAGCCCTACAACACGGCGCACGCGACAACACCAGCATCAAAATCCCCGGCTTGGGCGAAATTTGCGCCCGCCCACCGCGCCTGCTGCCCAAACTCGAATTCGACCACGTGCCGCCACTTTTCGAGATGGCCAAGGACGCATTCGGCGTGCAACGCATGATGTGGGGCAGCGACTTCCCGCCCAGCGCCGGCAGAGAGGGCTACGCCAATACACTGCGCGGGGTCATCGAGCATCCGGCCTTTGCCGACGGCGACGATATCGAATGGGTCATGGGAAAAACCGCAGCGCGTGTGTGGGGATTCTAACGAGAAAATCTAACTTTCCGGTAGGAAATAATAGAGCGACATGGCTAAAGAAAAAAAGAAAACCTCGCGCCAAGCGTACGGCATCACAGTACTCAAAGCCGCTCACCCTCAAGTGCGCGCCAAAAAAAAGAAGCACGAGCCCGGCATCCACGGCAACAAATTCTGGAATTCGAGTTGGTGCGTGATGGACTTCCTCTCGCATCAGGGCCTGCCGCCAAAGGCGCGGGTTTTGGATATCGGCTGCGGGTGGGGCCTCGCCGGGATATACTGTGCCAAAAACCACGGTGCCCGCGTCACGGGAATGGACGCGGATGCAGCGGTATTTCCCTACTTGCAGCTACACGCCGAGATCAACGACGTCGAGATAGAGACTTGGCGCTGCAAGTTCGAGAGCGTGAAAAAGAAACACCTGCGGCAAACCAACCTGATCATCGGAGCCGATATTTGCTTCTGGGACGAAATGGTCTCGCCGCTCTACAAGCTGATCAAAAAGGCGATCGAGGTCGAGGTCGGGCAGATCATCATCGCCGACCCAGGCCGCCCGCCCTTTCAATCGCTGAGCGAAAAGGTCATAGAGAAGCTCGGCGGCGAGCTCAAGGAGTGGGAAATCAACGGCGAAGTCACAGCCGACGCGTACCTACTCATCGCGGGCACGCTGCCCTAGAACCAGTTCTCCTTATCCACCACATTCACCAGCGCCTCGCCGCGGGCAAAGCGCTTGCTATTCTCCACCATCAGGTCGTGCCGGCGCTCGTTCAGATAAGGACCGGCCGCGGCCACGTGCGGGGTCATCAGGAAGTTCGGAGCCGTCCACAGCGGGTGCTCCGGCGGCAGCGGCTCCTGCTCAAACACGTCTAGGGCAGCACCGGCGATCTGGCCCTCGCGCAGGGCTTGGTCGAGGTCGGCCAACTTGACGTTCGCGCCGCGACCGATGTTGATGAAGTACGCGCTAGTCTTCATCTGCTCGAACCGGGCGCTGGTGAAAAAGCCCTCGGTCTGCGGCGTCTGCGGCACAGTGATTATGACGAAATCCGCTCTCGGCAAAAGTTGGTCGAGCGCGTCCGGGCGGTATAATTCGTCAACGCCCGCAGGCGGCGACTCAACGCGAGGATCGATACCAACAGTCGTCATGCCCCAGTTCTTGCACTGGCGCGCAGTCTCTGCGCCAATCCCGCCGACGCCGACGATCAGCGCGGTAGCCTCGGGCAGGTAGGTCGAGGGGCTTGACTCGCCGCCTTTGCGCCATTGGCCATCGAACTGATCGCGGAAGTAGCGGTGCATACCGCGCGAGAGCGCCAGCACAAAGGCCATGATATGGGCTGAGATGTGGTCGTTGAAGATGCCGCGAAAATTAGTCACCACCACGTCGCTGGCGATGAGTTCCGGGAAGTAATACCCCTTGGGCGGGCCGGCGGCTGGGGCGGCCAGCCACTTGAGTTGGGCGGCGGCGGCCAACAGCTCTGAGTCCAAGGTGCCGAAACAGGCTTGCGCCGTGGGCAGAGCGGCTAGGGCTTCGGCGCGGCTTTCGCATTGGACGATCTCCATCGTGGGGACCGCCTCGGACATGACAGCGGCTAGCTCGCCAGCGGGGGACAGAAAGACGAACTTGAAAGACATGTGGCTCCTTTCGCTAATTTGCACAGTGCTAGGGCAACTCTGGCGAGGAATATATCGCAAGACATCTGAGACGCAATCTCTCCCGCTCCTGCCAAACCGTTCACTTTTGTCGGCATCATGCGTATATTTCTCGCTAGACGCAGCATTGCTACTAGACCCTTGATCAACGGCTTTGGTCATGCCTACCTATTTTCCAATAACACCCGCTGAAATGGATGCCTACCGAGAGGCGGCCCGCCAACGCCACATCGCCGAAAAGGCGCATCTGCGCGAGCGCCGTCAGCGCGCTTGGGATCTGGCGCGACAAGCCGCCCGCCTACTAGAGGAACACTTCAACGCCAAGCGGGTGGTGCTCTTCGGCTCACTGGCGTACGAGGACAGGTTCAACCCTTGGTCCGACGTGGATATCGCCGCTTGGGGCCTCCGGCCCGAGGACACTTGGCGAGCACTCGGAGCGGTCCTGGACCTCGACCCGGATATCGAAGTAAACTTAGTCGATATGGCCTGTTGCCGTCCCGCCCTAAAAGCGGTTATCGAGCGCGAAGGAGTTGATCTATGATCGCCCGCCACATCGTCAGCGCCGAGCGCATCCGCAGCGAATTGGAAAACATAGAGGAGGTCGTCACTCGGGTCCGCAGAGCAGTGGAGGCCACCGCAGGAGACTCGGTGGATAGCGACCTCTATTGGGACGCAACCGCGCTCAATCTGCACGATTTCTACACCGGCCTAGAGCGCCTTCTGCGCCATATCGCCGCCGAAGTGGATGGACATGTACCCGCAGGTGCCGAATGGCATCAAGAGTTGCTGCGGCAGATGGCCACCCAACTACCGCGAATCCGGCCGGCCGTGTTTTCTAAAGAGACCATCAAGCGCTTAGACGAATATCTGCGCTTCCGCCACGTGGTGCGCCACGTCTATGCCTTTGAGTTTGACCCGCAGCGGATAAGGCCGCTGGCCGAAGCGCTAGCAGGCGACTTCGCCCGAGTCAAGAGCGAACTGGCGGTCTTTATCGACTTTCTCGCAGGATTAGCCGACGCCGACTAACACGCCCCTAGGGTTGCGGTGTGGCGAAAAGGTTTGCATCCCGTGAAAAACCCAACATGCACCCCAGAGGCCCTGCTCTACAAGAAGGTCGCCTTGCCCGACGAGTTCGTCCGCGAGCGCACCGGCGGGGACATTCGCATCGGCGACCTGACTGGAGATGGGCAGGTCGATTTCCTCGTGTACAATGCTCTCGGGGGCATCAAGCCCTGCTTTCTAGGAGCCTTTTCGCTCGCCGGCGAGCCGCTTTGGTCAGTGGGAGATCGGGATTTTACCGCACTCGACGCGGACGGTCCCGAACGCCTCGCGACGATTTCTCCCGACCGCCCGGGGCCAGTGGCTATCTGCGACATCGACCAAGACGGGCAGCAAGAAGTCCTCTGCTTCCTCGTCGATCCCTGCGTGAAACGCACCAGCAAGTGGGACCTCGCAGACATCCATATCGCCATCCTCGACGGGCGCACCGGCGCGGTCAAACGCTGTGCCGCGCCCGAGGAACTAACGCGCTGCAATGCCTACGCAGACGGAGAAATGCACATCTCCAACTACGTGCATCAGCGGCTGCTAATCGCCAACTTCTCCGGGCACGACCAGCCGCGCGACTTTGTCGTCAAGCTAGGCTGCGATGTCCTCGCATTCAACGACCGGCTCGAAGTGCTGTGGCACTATCGCAGCAAATGGCATCTCTACCCAGAGCACGCGGCGTACATTCCGGCCGTCGGCGACTTGGACGGCGATGGGCGCGACGAGGTCAACGGCGGGCACTTTGGCCTCGACCACGACGGCAGCGTGTTGTGGGAAACCTTTTTAGGCGACCACGCAGACAGCGTGTTGGTGGACAGGTGGGGAACAGAACCAGCGGCCATTGTCTCGGGCGGCGGCCAAGTACTCGACGGCAGCGGACGACGCCTGCTGCACTTGGGGGCGGACGTGGTGCCGCACGGGCAAGAGGTGCGCTGCGGCAACTTGCGGCCCGAGCTACCCGGCCGCGAATTGGCCATCCGCTACAACGGTCACCACGCAGACGTGATGATCGTCGCGCAAGACGGTGTTGTGCTCAATCGCTTCCAGGTAGATGAATCGCCCAACAACACAGGGATGGAAATCGTGCGCTGGAACGGGCCGGAGCAAGGAGATTTGCTGTACAGTCCAGCGGCCCTCTTTGACGGATGGGGCAATAAGGTCGCAACCTTCCCCGAGTTGCCCGTGCCGACCGGCGGTAAAATGGGCTGGTATCACTGCTTTCCAGCCGATGTATGCGGCGACGAGCGCGAAGAAGTGGTGCTCTACGATCCATACAGCGATGCCGTGTACATCTACACGCCCGCGCCGCTCGACGAGAGCCGATTCGACCGCTACCATCACGGCCCGCGCCAGTACAACGCCCGGCTGCTCGATTGACGAGTTGATTTAACATGAATCCTGTCCATCCCATAAATCCTGTTCCCCTACCCCTCCTCATCCCATAAATCCATGTCAAAATTCCTAATCGTCTCCATCGACTGCTGGCGCTACGACGCGCTGAGCCGGACGAACCCAAGGATCAACACGCCCAAATTCGATCTGCTGACGCGGGACTACGCCTTTGCCGAGCGCTACTTTGTCACCGCGCCGGCGACCCGCCCTTCGCACACCTCGCTGTTCACCGGGCTGTATCCCTTTGAACACGGGCTTTTTGGGCAGACCTACCTGAAGATGTTCGCCGACGTGGTCAACCTGTTCGACCTTTTTGCCGCGGCTGGGTACAGCGTCCGGGGGTTTTCCGAGCGGCCAGACGTATTCCGCTTCCTCGACTTTGCGCCTTTTATCGGGCCAGTTGATCCAGCAGTCACCCAGCAGCACTTGGGGTCGCTCGAACGCCTGTGCGCCGAGCTGATCGAGCCGAGTGGGCCACAGTTTAAGTTCCTCCACTTTTGGTACACGCACGGCGGCTACGGCTTGGGCGACATACCCCATCCGCCCAATCTAAGTCAGTTGGTGGCATCTGGTCAGGTAGAAGAAGCGCTGCGCTACTACCAAGCGGCTGTGACCCACGTGCTGGAGTTTTCCCTCGTCGAACTGCTCAAGCGAATCGACCTCGACGAGTGGGCGGTCTTTATCTGCGGCGATCACGGCGAGGGATTTTGCGGGGAGGTTATGGCGCACGGCGACCGGCTGCATCCCAACGTGGTTCACGTGCCCATGCTGGCGCACGTGCCGGGCGGCTTCTCCTTTCCCCGCGACGGAGCACTTTCTGCCATCGACCTCTTTCCGACCATCGCGGCATTGGCCGATCTACCCGTTGACTACCAAGGGTTCGGCCAGAACTGGCTGAAACCGAACGCAGCGCTGGCTGATCGCTGGGTACTATCTGAGCTAGACAGTCTATACGGCATCGGTTTCCTCAGTGCCGACAATCTGCGCCTGCCCGCAGAGCGCGTCACGTCGCCTACGGCTATCGACGGCGAGGAAATAGCGCGCTATGCCGCGGGCATCCGCGAATGGTGCCTGTGCGATGGACGGCAGTTCTACCGCGAGGACGAACAGACGGGCGCATACGTCCTGCGCGACCTACGCCACGGCGACGACGATTTGGTTTGCGCGGACCCATCGCACTACCGCGCGCAATATCGCGCCTTGCGGGATCGCTCCGCCTATCAACAGATGCAGGCTCAAGGAGCAACGGCTGGCGAGGCCGCAATACTCCAAGAACGCCTGCGCGCCCTCGGGTATCTAGATTGACCGCCGTGGCTAACCTATTCGTCTTGTTGCTCGTCTTGGCCGGGTGCGGCGAGGACGCTGGCTTGGATAGTACCTCAGGCGACTGTGCAGGCAACGTTCTGCCGGGTAGCCACATCGTGCGCTCGCGCGAAGACGCGGATGCGCTGGAGAAGGAAGGGAAATGCAATTACACCATTGCTGGCGACCTCGAAATTACGCGCCTAGACCTCGGCCTTTTTGAGGGCTTGAACCAACTCAGCGCTGTAGATGGCAACCTCACCATCTACGACAACGACGACCTCAAAAGCTTTGAGGGTCTGAACGACCTCGCCTCTGTGGGCGGAGACGTCACCATCCGCGACAACGACGACCTCGTCGATATCGAGGGGCTATCCTTCCTCAGCACAATCGGCGGCCACTTCAGCATCTCCCACAACGACAAGCTGACCGCCGTAGATGGTCTAATCAAACTCAAAGCGGTCGCCGGCAACGCGCGCATCGACAACAACAACCAATTGGCCAATATCGACGGCCTGTTCGGCCTCACCACAGTCGGCGGCAGCTTCACCATCGCCTTCAATCCCTCTCTTGAACTCATAGAGGACCTCTCGAATCTCAGCAGCGTGGGCGGCGATTTCGTCATCGAGGACAACTTGTCCCTCACCGCGTTAGAAGATGTTTCGTCTCTAAGGGAGATTGGCGGCAGCTTGCGCATTGGACGCAATGCCGAATTGGACATGGTTGAGGACGTATCCAGCCTAACGGATGTCGGCCAAGACCTGAGCATTTACAGCAACTCGCGACTGACGAGCATCGTCGGGCTGGCGAGTCTCAGCCGCGTTGGCGGCAACCTCAACATCTACAACAACGAAAAACTGACCACGTTGACGGGGCTGGAAAGCCTTGCGCAAGTCGCCCAAGACCTCAACATCTACGAAAACGAAAAACTGGCTAGTCTCGCGGGGCTGGCCAATCTCGTCGGCATTGGGGGCAACGTACTCATCGTCGAAAACGGCAACTTACCTACGAGCGAAGCCCAAGCCTTGGCCGATCGCGCGGCAGCGGGCGAGGTGTCCATTACCGACAACGCGGATTAGCCGAGAAGTTAGCTACCACCCATCCCCGTAATAACCTGCTCCACCTCGGCCACGGTCGTCTCCTTGGGATCGATGTCATCGGCGACGACGCGGCCTTGGCGCAGCACCACGATCCGGTCCACAACCTGGAAGACGTGATGGATGTTGTGCGCGATAAAAATGCAAGAGTGGCCCGAGTCGCGGGCGTTGCGGACAAAGCGCAAGACGCCTTGCGTTTCAGCAACGCCCAAGTTGTTGGTCGGCTCGTCGAGAATGATTAGCTCGCTGTCGAAGTGCATGGCCCGCGCAATGGCCACGGACTGACGCTCGCCGCCCGACAGCGCGCCGATGGGCGTCGTCGCGGGAATGTCCTTTTCAATGCCCACCTGCTTGAGCAAGGTGCGGGCCACATTCGCCATGGCCTCTTGATCCATGCGCCCGAAAAACGCTGGGCCTTTCAGGGGCTCGCGGCCCAAGAAAAAATTCCGCGCAATGGACAACTCCGCGACGAGAGCAGAATCCTGATAGATGGTTTCAATGCCGTAGTCAATGGCGTCGGCTGTGCTCTTGATGTCGGCTTTTTCGCCGCGTATGAAGATGTCGCCGCCGCTGGCGGGAACGGCCCCGGAGAGAATTTTGATCAACGTGGATTTACCAGCCCCATTGTCGCCGAGCAAGCCAACGATCTCGCGTTCACCGACCGTCAGATCGACATTTTCGAGGGCGCGCACTCGTCCGTAGGACTTGCTGATGTTTTTCATCTGGACTAGTGCCACAACCATCGCCTAGTACCTTTCCTGTCGCCGGCGATCAACCCACGAATGCAGAGCCATCATTCCCAGAATAATCGCGCCGATAAAAATGTTGTACGCCAGTCCGGGTACGCCAATGAGCACAATGCCGTTGCGCATCAAGCGCAAGATGAACACGCCAAGCACCGTGCCGATAATGGTGCCGCGTCCGCCCGTCAGGGCCGTCCCCCCAATCACTACCATGGCGATGACTTCCAGTTCATAGCCCGTGCCGCTGTTGGGGTTAGCCGCAGCCGTGCGAATGGAGCTGATGATGCCAGCAAAACCCGCCATGACGGCCGAGAGCACAAACAGCTTGACCTTGGTGCGTTCTACGGCCACGCCGCGAGCGCGGGCGGCTTCGGCATTGCCGCCCGCAGCTTGCAGCCAATTCCCCATCTTGGTCTGCGTCAGCAAATAGCCGAGCAACAGCGCCGCCGCCACAAACCAAAACAGCGACATGTACACGCGCAGTTCGCCCACGTTAAAATCCCCGACCAGCACCTCGGCGAGCAAGAGATCCGCAGCATCCCAAGTCCGCTGCGGAAATCCACTCGTCACCACCAGCGCACTGCCCCGCACGACCAACAACATGCCGAGCGTCACCAAGAACGAGGGAATCCGCAAGCGCGTGACGAACAGGCCGCTGCACAGGCCGATAGCCGCAGCCGTACTTAAGGCGAAGACAAAACCGATCTCAATGGACGTGACCCCAGTGTTGTACAGGGTCCACATGAGCACCGGACAGAACCCGAACAACGAACCGACCGAAAGATCGAATTCGCCGGACGTCATCAGCAAGGTCATGGCCAGCGCGATCAGCCCCAATTCCACCGTAAAGGCCAGCATGTTGCCGATGTTGCGCGACGACAGAAACGCCGGATTGATCTGCCAGAAGACAAAAACCATGACGACCAGCAGAACAAACGGACCGAATTCTGGCCGCGAAAGAAAACGTTGTACGACTGAGTTCATCTACTCGCTCGACAGGATATCGTCGTAGATCTGGGCCTTGTCGGCCTCGTAGAGCGCGCCAGTAATAATGTCAAAACCAGGCGGAATGCCGCTGGCGGCCATGGACGCCAACGACAGGGCCATGTAACTAATCGCCAACGGATCTTGCCACATGGCCGCGTTGACGTAGCCGCTGAGGACTTCCCGAGTGGTGTCGAGCGAGTTGCCCCAGCCGACGACGGGAATGTCGCCGGGAGCGAAACCGGCTTGGTTAAAGACGCGCTTGATGCTGCCAGTGACCAGATCTCCGAGGCCGATTATCGCGTCGATCTCGTCGCCGTTGGCCGTCATGTAGTCAACCATGCGGGAAATGACTTCGGCTTGGTCGAGGGTCGCGTCGGTGACTTCCCACGTAATGCCCAACGGCTCAAAGACACTGGCGACGCCCTGTTCCTCTTGGACGCCATAGGTCGCGCCTGGCACTTCCACCGGCATCCAGACGAAATCGCCGGATTTGACGTGGCCCTTGTCAACCAAGTACTGCGCCCACTGCCGACCGGTTGTCACCAAATCGCCGCCCACATAGGCGTCAAAACTAGCGGTGGGATCGGGCGTATTCATGTTGATGATGGGAACATTGGCGTCGTTGGCTTCCTTAGCCACTTGCACCAAACTACCCGGGTCAGGACTGCTAGTGACAATGCCGTCGGCCCCAGCGGCAATGGCGGCGCGCACAGCCTCCTGATGGGAAGCCACGTCGCCATTGTGGAAAGACGTGTTGACCTCGTGGCCGGTATCTTGGCTCCATTGTTGCGCCCCGGCTAGGAAATACGTCCACACCGGGTCGGCAGGCGAGCCGTGCGAAATCCAGTAAAAGGTCTTGGCCTCGGCTTGATCCGCGACGAGCGGACTTAGCGCTAGCAGCACACTGATCAGCATGACAATCCTTGCTTTAAACATCGGCGTTCCTTCCTGTGTAAAAAGTATGCTCGGCAGCAGTTCGCTAGGGCGGGCTATTTTCACTCTATTCGCTTCGGAGAGTCTGGATCGGAATCAACGAAGCTGCCACAGCCAATCGCACAAAGCCAATGTCAGGGAGCAGTCGGGGCCTTAATTTCGCGATCCTCCGGCTCACCAGCGGGGCGTGGACAGAAGTATCGGAAATCACATGCCGCACATGTCGCCTCGTCCTCACAGTTCGGAGCCCAAGCCTGAAGAATATCGCGGCCTGCCGATTCCGTCACGACGTCTTCTTCAGCTTGACGGACAACATCATCGAATGACGATAGAGCACGCTCAATGCTATCTGAAGAGATCTGAATAACTCGGATGGCCCTACGCAGACGAAACGCGAGTGATAGTTGACTTGTATCCATGCCCTCCCGCCACATTCTGACAATCTGCTCATCTTGAGAGCCAGCTTCAGGCACTACGTCAGTTGAATCGTTAGCCAGACCCCGCCTAATCGCCTGCATCTCTGCTCCACCGGGTGTCAACTCGTTTATGTAAATCAGAATGCCAGCAGCCACTTGAAGGGCATCGGGCTGCCGTGCCCTGAGCCAAGCATAAGTTTGAACCTGCCAATCTCCCTGCTCCCAATACGCTTCATCAGTCAAGGGGCGTCTCGCACCTTTATAATCGACGATAACCTCGAATGTTTCTGGCAGGTTTGGGCAAACTTGCTGAACGTACTGACGAATAAGATTGTCGTCAGAGGCTTCAGAGAGAGTTACGTTAGTCAGGACGTCGATAACGCCGTGTACTTCATAGTTATCGCAGCGAAGATCTTTCTCACTATCTGGTACAGGTCTTGTTCCGATCACTTTGCGCTCTGTAGAATCGATAAGTGGAAACAAGTGTCGTCCGAGCTCGTTCACCGCAACCTCAATGCGACGGTATGCCGAGTCGCGAGCATCGGCACTTCGAGCTTGTTTGCCCTGCTGCCGGAGAGCGTTTTCCACTGAGTCAGCAAATTTGCCAATATCGTGGTTCTCCCAGCTTGGCGAATCTTGCCGCCATTCGCGTTTTGTGCATGGCCAAGGAAAATCAGGTGGCTGTTGGCCCTTCTGACGCAAATCAGCCCAAAACCGATAGGACATTTCTAGTGTACCATGTAAAAACTCGCCAAACCAGAGTTGAACCGGCCTTGATGGAGGCAGGGCACTGCCATTGTGGTATCGATACTGTAGGCGACAGCGCAAGTAGGATAGCAAGTCGCCTGTAAGCGAATAAGATGGAACAATATGCTCTGGTCGTTTGACTTCGAGTTCCATAGCCAACTCCCGGTGGTGCGTTGGAATTATATCAGCAAGAACGGAGGTTCAACTAGTACTGGAGGTCGAGAGGTACTATACTCCTGCCTCCAAGGCCAGCTGCCATCCCGACGCCAACCTAAGGCGATATTCGGAATTGTCCTTCCGGTAAGATCGCTTCCGGTTCCATAGCGCAGACAACTCGAGTTTCCCACGAGCATCAGCACGGACTGGGGACGGCTATAGGCGACGTAGTAGAGTCGAACCAAGTCATCAAATGTGCGATCCAATGCCCTACGACCTCCGCGTAGGGGAGCAGTTAGATACGGTTCAACGTCGTTCTCTGCTCGCGCTACGTTTGATTCTTGGTCAGGAAATCTCAAAAAACGCTGTGTCCTATGATTGGTCTTAAAGCGACTTCCAACATCAACGATCACCAACGGGAACTCCAATCCCTTTGCTTGATGAATCGTCATAAATTGCAACCTATCCCGCGGAACGCTTGGTATAATGTCTTCATCAACATCAACCTCGTTTTCTGCAATCGGTATAAGTGCGTCGCGAACGAAGCTTAATCGGCTTAAACGTACATGGTCGCCATTATTAGCCGTATTCTGTAGAAGTTGCATACTATAAGGAGAGGCCATACCCGCACTCGCAATGATGCGCGTGATGGCCTCTAGCCATACCTGATGCTCGGGACTACGTTGAAATTCAGGCATCCAAGAGATCACCTTAAAGATAAGTTCCAGAACTGGCCAGTCTTGGGGAAAAGCCTCCATTACCTGGCCCAACGCGGCATTTTGCCAATCTTCAATAAAACCTTTGAGTCCTAGACCATCATTCGGGGCCGGGTTTGTATCAACAAACTGTTGAGCTCTTTGACTCCATTGATTAAGAAAAAATCTCGCCTCACTAGTCGGTCTCACGTCATCAATTGTTGTGTCGTATGGATCGACTGACAGAAGGAGAAGACCCAAGAGAACGCCTACGTCTGGGATACTTCGCAGTGCTTGACCCCGTGGATTAAAAATCTGGAGATCATTGGCTTCCATTCCGTCTCGTAACATGCCAGAAAATCGTATCTGTGCTTCACTGTTGTAGTGATTGTAACTGGCTTCTTCAACAGAGTGAGCGAGAAATACTGCATCTCCTAAACCTCCGTCTTGGGATAGTTGAATATTCTGACCTGCATCTCCTACATCAAATCTTCTCTGATTGATCAATGTATAGAAAAAAGTCGCGAGATCATTCGCCAGTCTTTCTTCTGACTCTCTAAACATGCCCAAGACAGGAATTTCCTCTATTACGCTGGTTGCTACAACCAAAGGCTTTGGAGGGTTAATTCGTGCGGGAGAGAAATCCGTATCATTCGTAATATAGTCGTTGTAAAATTGCACAATTTCCGTTCTTGATCGGAAATTCCTAGTCATATCTACTCGATTAGTTCGTCGGCCCGTTGCTTGTTCACAACGATGGGCAAAATCTGTAAAGAGTTCTACCGAACCACCACGGAATCTGTACATAGACTGATCGTCGTCTCCCACAATAGTCATTGATGGATCGGCTCGTCGAACCACTTGAAAGTAAATCGCTTCTTGAAGAGGATTTGTATCTTGATATTCATCAACCAAAACTACTTTTACGTCCTCAAGCCATTCATCAAGCGATCCATCGGATAACCGCTTTAGGAACTGTTCCTCTAAAAACGTAAAGTCAAAAATATTTGTTTCTATTGCTTGCTGACGGTAGCTTCCCAGCACCTCAACAATTAACTCTTGGGCTTTTCCTGATCCTACATAATCGTCCAAATTTACACGATCCTGTATCAAACGTTCAAGTAAGCGTTTCGTTGTTTTTAGTGCATCTCCACGATTGCGAGGAGTATTGCCATCGAAAGTATATCTGCTCAGAAGGGAGTTAAAAATAACTTGATTCGGCTCGTACAAGTCTCTAAACGCTGACCTTTTCAGAATAAGATTACTTGCTGAAGGATCTGCTAATATAGGAGCGAGAGTCCCCGGCAAGCGATGTTCTGTCAGCACTTGTTGAACAATACTGTCCAAAGTGTCAATTATGCATCGATTAAGGTCAATCTGGTCGAGATTGATAGCAGGGGCCGACTCAAGTTCTTCGTAGAGGGCAGTGCCCCAATCCAGCCAACGTGTACGTAACTCACGTGCGGCCTTCCGAGTAAATGTGGTTATCAAGATATTCTCAGGCAGAACATTCTCCACGAAAACGAAACGTAAGGCACGAAGCACAAGCACGGTGGTCTTTCCTGAGCCGGGACCAGCGACAATTTGCAGAATGCGATCATCAGCATGTTTGACAGCATTGAGCTGAGCCTCATTATTTGGATTCAATAGATCGTGTCCAAGGCGACTATCAACTATATCGAGAAAACGGTCGTTAGTAATCATACTATGCTCTTTATTTGTTATATCTTGAATCCAAAAAGGAAGCGATTCGTCTATTCGCATCTTCTGTCTTCACGGGCAGAGGAACCGCCTCAAGACCGGTGGCATCATGGCTGACTAGAAGCCATTGTCCTTTATCAAACTTAAACGTCTGATTCAGCATCTCATCGCCAAAACCAAATGCCTCAGAAACTGCCGTGCGGTCGGTGGCTCTTGGCAACTTTGAAATAAAGTAGGTATGCGGTTGGGACATGATATTGGTATCTAAATAGCGGATTCGCTGCGTTGCTATGCCGAGACCAATTCCAAATTTCCGTCCCCGTCGTGCAATTGTTTCAGCAATTATAGCGGATTGTTCATAGCTGCCAGCACCGCCCGACAGTGCCCAACGAGCACGGATAAATTCATCTGCCTCATCAAATATAAAGCCGACGACTGGATCAATGGTACCTTTACGCCTTCGGCTTTCATACAGTTCATTTCCAAGATCATGCGAAAACTTTCTGAGTTCATCAGGACTATGAGATTGGACTATCCAAAGAGAATGGCGAGTGTTGTCATTTAAGTCGGCTATGATTTCGGGCAGCGTTATGACTGCAGCTAAATCTTCGGCTGTTGACTTCTGAAGTTCTTCAAGTTTGAAAATATGATTGACAAAATCCCCGTCCTCTTCAAACTCCTTATAATCGTCCTCTTGAAGCAATTCCTCAAGATTCTCTTTGATCTGCTTAGCAAGATCCGGGTCAAGGAGAATCTCTCTGTAATCCGAGTTTGTACCTATAGATTTCTGCAATGCCTTCGTGACTATCTGATTCCGCCTTGCAGACTTCGCTGACCGTCTTTCCTTTGCCCAATCAACGATCTCACTGGTGAAGAAAAGATCCCAAACGGTTATATTTTTTGAATCATCAAAATAGCGAACTTTATCACTCTTTATAAAGTCGAGAAAAGCCCATCCCATTTTATTTCGCCTTCTCTGAAGGGCTTTCGGAAGAAGAGTATATTGCAATAATTGCTTTGTAGCCTCAGTAGCTTTCGGTGCCCCTCCTAGTTTGTTGATATACTTAAATACTCCTTCCGGCAGAGTATTTCTACCTATAGTGAGCAGACGTCCATCAACCTCATCTGAAAGGAGTTGGTCAACTAAAAGACCAGTATATTCACTCATTAAATCGAAAAATACTAATTTTATCGGCTCTTGTGTCGATGTAAAAATTTTTGCTACTATGGTTGACAAAAGATTGGATTTTCCTACTCCAGTAAAACCAAAGATAGCGAAATGAGTACGTAGCAAATCATCAATCCGCATAAGAATTTCAACATCTGGATCGCGTGCAAGTGTACCAATTATAGTGATGTTTTCTTCTATTTCTTTATCAATATCATTATTAGCAATCCGGTTTGTAGTTTTACTATCGATTACGCGAACCTTCGATCCGACCATTGCCATGTTTGTCTCAGGACCGATGTCAAAAGATGTATCACCTTCTAATGATTCCTTCTCTATTATTTCCAATTCCGGTTCTACTATTTCTAGTAATGTTGGAATAGCCACAGCTTCTATCTTCGTCGTCTCTTCTGTGGCCTCTTTATCCTGCGATTCCCAATCTTGAGCCGCACTACGAGCAGCCTCAATGACAAACCCTGGATACCCCGAATCTCCGCTCTGTAAGGCAAAATGCGAAGGCATCACTGAGGTAATTTCTAGTATGGACCAGCGGCGAAATTTTGCATCTGAACCGAAATTCGCAACTGCAAGCATTGTCCCTTCCTGAATTTCATTTATCGCTTCACGTGTATAATCAAACCAGATAGTGTACCGAAATCGAGTATCAGGCGATTCCTGCATCGACATTAGAGTACCCTCAAGTTTATTAAACATGCTTTACCTCTTAGCAGAATCTCTGACTGTTCTAAAAGTATCGCTGAGTGGATTGATGCTGAGTGCTCTTGTTGATGATTCGATGGTTTTGCCAACCCACCGCCCCATACTTTTGGCTCCCCAATCGGCTTTGTGCAGAGGGTCTGGATATCCAATAGCCTCGGCAAAGTGATTCTTGGTTAGGACGGACAACAAGTACATCATTACTGTTTGTCCACGGTTTAGATGTTCAGCATCTCTCCAAGCGAATGGATCGACACGGCCTAGCTCACTTGTCTCGATTAGAATTTCTGCTGGCGCAGCCTCTGGATCAGGCGAATCAAAAAATGGCTGTAAGAGCCTTTCTATAAAAACTACATGCCCCATCAATGGATTTCCCTTTTCACGACTCAAGAAAAACTGTCCTAGCGATTTCATAAAAAGACGCTCCTGATTTACAATCCACCCCATTACTCCACCGACCTGAGTCTTACCTGCCTCATCTCGCTCACGATGAAGCGTCATAAATGCCGAATCAAACTCGACTGTTGCCCATGGAGCCTCTATACTATCGTCAAAACGCGGCAATGCCTCGCAGAGCATTCTATCTGTCCACGGCAGTGTGTTGACTGTTAGGTTGCGGAGTTGAGGATGAAATCCTGTCTCCAGTGTCACTCCAAAATAGTTGCGCCCAAAGTAACGAGACGCGGAATCTTTTATGATTCCATATAGCAAAACCTTGCGTTCCCAGCTTACTTCAATGAGAATCCGAATCCCGACAGCTACGATAAAATTCAAGTCATTGGAAGACATCCAGTGCTTACGCAAGACTCCAGAATAGTCAGTGGTCTCGTATTGAAGCGCAGTTCGGTCTTTCTCAAGGAATAGACGCTTACAAATATTCTGAAAGAGTGCCTTTGTATAATCCCAAGACTCGCGGACATTTATCAAAGGATCTCCATTCTTATCTAAAACTCCGCGTTTAACGAGCCAGCTAAGTGCTCTTCTAAGGCTGTCAATTTCTACACCATAGGCTTGAGCGATTGCGTCCAGATCTACTCGCTTCGTAGGTTCTTTCAAGAGTGAAGCAATAATCGTTCTTGGTCGATCTATATTTTTGCTTGAAGGTATACCGAATATATCATTCACGGGTTGAGCATAGGCGACCTCTATATCTGCCTTCGTCAGTTCTCTACGGTCATAAGGATAACCCACCAAACCGACTTTATCTTGGGATTGGGCGACACTCGCGAGTACTGAAGAGGGTGATAAGTCCATCAGAACGAGATGAGGAGCATCCAAGGCAGATGATGTAATAGCATTGATCGCCAAGAAAATCTCAGCTAGTTGCATTATCTGAGTGTGGACACTCGCGACGTTAGCTTCTTCTTCATTTGTCGCCAAAAATTGCTCACTCTGCGGCTGGACCTCTTCAAGCCTTGCAAACGGTACGGGAACCCAAGCAACCATAGAAACATCCTGGTCTAGGCTCCAGCGCTTGTATTGAACTCTATGGTCGCCAGCATCCAATTCGAGTTCTCCTCGTGCTCCGTATGCTCCTCCAAAGAAAGTGAGCATATCGGAAAATTGCTCTCTCCTGCATGTTCCATCTATAGCAATGAATTGGAGCCGACGAGTTCCCAAATAACGTTCTATATATTCCTGTAGTCGGTCACGGCCTCGCGGCGACGAAAACCACTTGCGAAAATGAACGACCTGGGTTGATAGGAATTGTTCGTAAAATTCTTCGGCGGCTGAAAGCCGCTCTGAGACAAGTTCGTTGTATTGGTCTCGTCCAATGTTTAAGGCATCGCGATAAGCCGTGCTAATTTCAGATGCTCTAGACATGCACACCTTCTTGGATACGTTTATACAGCATGAGCGTGTTGTGCGCTCCCCGTCTCTTGTTGCGATTCGCCCCTCGGAAAATAAGAATATGTATCCCGATTTCCTTGCAAAAAGGACAGCCGCATTTCCTCCAAGGCCGATCCTCTAGTGTTTCCTTATATCTCTTCTTCATGGACTGTATCTCACTGGACCTTTCTAAGTGGCAATCATAACTGAGAACGGCGTCGAGAACTTCGCTGGTGCTGACTTCATCTCTATCATATCTACACAGTAAACTCAAGACTTTGCGTTCCTCTCGCTCTAGTCGAACTATGTCTGCATTTGCCCCTATCAATCGCTGCCATGTACGTCCATCACTGGTCATCGGCACCCGCAATGCCGCATACCACTTGCCATTGGTGCTGAGGTAATTCTGATCAGAGCGAAGCCACGCTTTTCGGAAGTACGTTGCGCTGTCAAAGCTGTCAATTTTGAGTTCACGAAATACGTCTTGAAGTTTGGGACGAAAAACTCCGAACAGATGTATCCACGGTCGCTCCTTGAGTTCGTTGGCTGCGGCAACCACTGCTCTCGCAATAAGCTTGATGGCTTCATCGCTCAAAGGAACAAGGCCCCCGATCGCCAAGTGGCGGTACCCTAGGTCATAATACTCTTGGACATATTGAGCGTATTCCTCTGGGTTGAGAGCTTGAATAGTACCAACTGGGTTGAATTGGGCCTTCCGTTCTTTCGTAGCCTCTATAAAGACCGCCGCATTCTCACGAGTGGTTTTTACCCTCTCTTGGCGTTCATTATCGGAAAGAAACGTCTTTTTTCCGTTTTTATTAATTATTCTGACGGGAATATGATCAACCGATGCCCCAAAGTCGAAGCCATAGACCTCGTAGAGAGCAACGGCCTGCTCCACCGAAATCGTTGGGTCATCTTCGTTCACGTAGCTAAAAGCTCCACAGTCGCCAAAGAGATACTGATCCGGTGAAAGACCAAACTGTTGGCGTAGTGGTAGGGGGGATAGAGAACCGGCTTCAGTACCCTCCAGTCGCCGCAAGGGACCTTTTGATGTTCCACGCTGGGCAAGACTGACGAGAACACCGTCACACATTTGTTCGGGCTGCATCAAGACGCAGCAGTGTTTGTCGTCTCTTTCTTCGCGAGTGGCCCCTGAGAAGGAGTCCTGTTGAAAGTCAAACTCTGAATCCAAAAGATCATCCCAATCTGGTAAAAAATAGCGGGTTTTGCCGACGCCGCCCTCTACCTCAGCCTTCACACGACGGTTGGGCGATGTACTATAGAGAAAAGACTTTATTTGGCTTATCTTCATGCCAATAGGCCCCTGAAATACTTTCTTGTTCTCGAGCGTTTCCAGTACAGACTGAACGGCGGGCAGATAATCCTTTCCCAATGACAAGTGAATTGTCTGATGGTCGGTAGCCCATTCTTTGAGCGTCTTAGAACATTCTGAGGCTTTGGCTCCAGCCTTATCCGCGTCCATCCTCATATCGTAGTTCTCTATTCCCTTCAGGATTCCAAACAGACCATATTTTGCAGAAAGAACGCCAATAGATAAGCCTACCGGCCATTGATAGTCTCGCAAGAACTTTCTCAGGACTCGGTACGGTGGGCCATCGTACCGATCAAGCGCGGGAAGCAGACCACCGCAATCTCGTTTAGCCTGAGAACAACTTAGAACGAGCAATTTTTTATTCATAGTCTCTAAGAAAACCAAAAAAGTCCCCAAGCCCAAGAGCCTCCACCTGCGCCAACAGCGTCTCGCGTTCGTCGGGACGCACGGGGCGCAACGGCCGCCGAGGATCCCCGCACTCCATCCCTATGCGCTGACTGACCACGGCCAAGATGCTGCCGAAATAACCAAATTGCGCCACTGTGCGATGAAAGGCGCTAGCCCGTTCCTGAGCCTGTTTTGCGGCGGCCAGATCGCCTGCTTGGTACGCATTCCAAATGGCCATCCACAGTTCCGGGGCCGCGCACAAAGGACCATCAACCGACCCGACGGCCCCGACGGTCATGGCCGGCAACATCAGCTTGCCGCTGCCGATAAAGGCGTCTAGCCCCATGCCGACGAATTCGATCAGGTTGGCAAATACCGGCGACGAGTGTTTCAAACCGGTAGTCTGCGGTACTTCATCCACTAGGCGCTGCATCAGGGCCGGACTGACATCGAGGCCGGTGCAGCCGGGCAAATTGTAGATGAACAGCGGCCGATCGGCCGCGGCCCCCACGGCCCGATAGTATTCTACCACGCCATCGTCGTCGCCTTGATAGAAAAAGGGCGGCACGGCACAAACAGCTTCCACTCCGGCTTGCGCTGCGTGGGCCGCCAATTTTTCAGCCCGCGCCGTGGTGTTGGCCCCCACGTGCATGATGACTTGGGTGCGCCCCGCGTTCTGATCGGCGGCGATTTCGGCGATGCGCTGGTTCTCCTCGTCGTCGAGCAGGACGCTCTCGCCGGTGCCGCCAGCGACCCAAAAGCCGTGGACGCCGGCCTGTATATTGAACTCCATTGTGGCGCGGAAGGCCTCTTCGTTTAAAGTGCCATCCTCGTTTTTCGGACTGATGATCGCCGGTACCACCCCGTGGAATTGTCCCATGTTTTCCTCCTTAGTACCACATTTTGTTATAATACCTCGGCAGCGTCTCAATATAGGCGTCGATTTCTCCGCTTCCAACACTCAGACTAGGAGGACGGTATGAAAACCTATCGCGTGGCCATACTCGGTTGCCGGGGCCGCGGCACGGCCGCAGCACGCGCGTATCACGCCCACCCCCGCACGGAAATCGTCGCCCTCTGCGACCTCGTGCAAGACCTGCTCGACACCCTAGGCGACGAACTCGGGGTCGCAGCCCGCTACACCGATCTAGACGCGATGATCGGCCAGCACCAACCCGACATCGTCGCCATTCCCACCGGCACGGAATTCCACCACTCGCTGGCGCTGCGCGTGCTCGAATACGGCGTCCACATCGACATTGAAAAACCCCTGTGCGTCGATTGCCAACAGGCCGACGAGGTGCTAGCTAAGGCCCGCAAAAAAAACGCGCGCATCGCCGTGCATCACCAAGGGCGCGTCGGCGTCTATATGAAAGCCGTGGCCCAAGCCCTTGCCGAGGGGCGCATCGGCCAGTTGCGCCACATCCACGGCCACGGCAAGACCTACTACGGCGGCTACAACCTAATGAACATCGGCACGCACATGATTAACAACATGCTCAAGGTCGCCGGCCCGTGCCACAGCGTCGTGGCCACCGCCACCACCGATGGCCACCCCATCACCCCGACGGATGTAGTACCCTCTCCGCAGGGCATGGGCACCATCGCCGGCGAACACATCACCGCGACGCTCAGCTTCGCCGACGGCGTCACCGCAACCCTCCTGCAACACCGCTTTCCCACCCCGGTCAATCCGGTGATAGAATTCTGCGGCAGCGAAGGCCGCTTAGTGCTCTCGCAGCTCGTCTGGAAAAGGGACCTCGGCGCGTTCCTACTGCCGCAGCCCCACTACGCCCTCAACGACCAAAGAGAACCTTGGGAAGTGCTCCCGCCCATCTACTGCGAGAGTTACGATCCGCAGAGTTCCGCCCACCCGGACGATTACGCCTATGTAGAGGAGTACGTTGCAGCACTCGACGAAGGCCGCGAGCACGAATGCAGCGGCCAAGCTGGCCATCACATCGTGGAAATTATGATGGGCATCTTCGAATCTGCCGCATACGGCAAACGAGTAGATTTACCCCAGCAGGACCGCGCCCATCCCCTCCTGCGCTGGCGGCGCGAAAACGGCCTGCCCTCACCCGATCCCATGCCGCGTCCATACGCCGAGTGGCTGGCGGCAGAGGACGTGCGCTTGGGGCGGAATGGATAATCCAACGACTAACGGAAGGTCAGAATCGCCGTGAACGACACTGAAAAATTTCTCTTCGACTCGCAGGGCTTCATCGTCGTCCGCGAGTTCCTCTCGCAGGGCGAAGTCAAAGCCCTCAATGACGCTTTTGACGCCAACTGGGACCAGCGCCGCGAAGACCCAATCGGCGACCCCAGCGGCAACATGGCTGGACTACATAAGCGCAACATTTTCACCGGCATGCTCACCTATGAGCAGCCCCATTGCCAGCCCTTCCGCGACCTACTCGCGCACCATAAGCTCCTGCCCTACCTCGACACCCTGCACGGACGCGGCTGGAAGCTCGACCACGAGCCGTTAATGATTAACGGTCCCAAAGGAATCGAAGGCCTGCGCATCCACGGCACCACCAACGTCCTCTTCAACGGCTCCCGCTTCTACGCGTACACCAACGGCCAGATGCGCTGCGGCCTGCTCGTCGTCCAGTACACTTTGCACGACCAAAATCCCGGCGACGGCGGCCTCTGCGTCATCCCAGGCAGCCACAAGGCGAACTTTTCCTGTCCTCCGCAGATCACAACTTGGGAAGAGCACCAAGAGGTCGTGTACCAAGTACCCCTAAAGGCCGGCGACATGGTCATCTTCAGCGAGAACACCTTGCACGGTGCCCTGCCGTGGCAGGCGGACCACGACCGCCGCGCCCTGCTCTATCGGTACACGCCGAAGTACCTGCACTACGACGGCGGCACGTACGAGGTCGCGCAGCCAGCATGGGTGTCGGAATTGACTGAAGCTCAGCAGGCGGTACTCGAACCGCCCTACATCTACCACCACCCCCTCATCGAACCGGACGGCGAAACCGTGGTCCGTCCACGCCGCGAGGATTAACCCGGACCAGCGGCCGCAGTACTTCGCCATTTTTCCGGTGAAACTGTGGTCCGCCCGCGCCGCGAGGATTAGCCCCAGTTAATTCATCGCAATAAGTAAAACAAGGCTTGACTTCCCCTAAATCAAATGGTATTCTTAGTGAACCTAAAAGAAGCCTGCGAGAGTCGCGGCGACACCATCCCACCAAGCAGGTTAGTCATGCTTCGCATCATCCTTCTATCTCCCCTTCTCGCTTCCATTATCGGCTGTGCCGCCGCTTTTAATCAGCCGACGACCCAACTACCTACAGTCACCCTGTCAGAACTTAATCAAGAGATCACGGTACAAGTTCGGGACACGTTCGACGAATGGCTCCGAAACAACAACCGAGTTCAAAAAATTGCAGATCAAATCTTGCTGACCTCCGCTGACCTCTGCGGAAAAACCAAGATGGACTATGGTTTCTACTGGATTGACACCGCCATTTTAAGCGAGATTCCTTTAGTCAACAGATTCCTCGTCCGAGACCACTACCGAGACCACTACCAGCTTCATAGCCTCTTCAACGACGGGAACCTTCTCCCTTTCGTCTCTGCCATACGACAAAGCTCAGGAGCCGAAGACAGCGGACTCAAAATCGGAGATCGGATCACCCATTTCAACGGAGAGTCCGTTGCACCGGACTATATTGGAAAAAGCGGAAGAAAGTTTGGACGCATCTATAAAGGACGACGGGAAGGGAAACTCTCCGCAGCCGTGGAAAAATCTTTGAAAGAGCAACAGCTCGCCACCATCGAGATTATCAGAACCATCTCAACCGAGAGAAAAAGGGCAAAGGACATAACCCTCGAACTCTCTATTTCTCCCAAAAAAGTATGCGACTACAAAGTAAGCATCATAAACAGTGGCGGAAGAAATGCGTACACAGACGGGAAAAGCATAGGGATTACAACCGGATTTCTCTCAATGCTCAACGACAAAGAACTCGCTCTAATTATAGGGCATGAGCTTGCCCACATAACCGAGAACCATATCGGAAAAAAGAAAGAGAATCGGTTTACTGGTGCTTTCCTCGGAATCTTCTTCGACGCGCTGGCAGAAACCGCCTCGGGCACCCGAACATACGGGAGATACAAGAAGGCCGGGGAACAGATCGGACAAAAAGCATTTAGCCAAGGCTTTGAAGCCGAAGCCGATTACGTCGGGCTATATATGCTAGCACGTGCAGGATACGAGACAGCATCAGCCGCAACCTTCTGGCGAAAAATGGCCGAGCGTATGCCCGCCAAAAGCAACTCCCTAACAGGAACTCACCCCCCAACAGCCTATCGCTACTTGATGCTGGCCAAGGCTCATACTGAGATAGAGAGAAAAAAAGCAAAGGGGGAAATCCTACTGCCCAACCGAGTAGAAAAAGTAGCGAAGACCTACAAGAAGAAAAGCCCAAGAAACAGGCCCATAGTCGGTCGCCGATAGGCCAGACATGCCCTTCAATCTCAAAAGTCAATCGGGAAAATTTTGTAGAATAACGTCTCGTTATTCTCTCTAATTCCGAGATTCCAAAAAAATGTCCGAGGACGAATTTCAAAAGATTATAGAAAATCTTGCTAAAAAGCACGGATGGCTTTACTACCATGTCCCATATGGGGTGCCCCGGCCAGCGGGATTTCCTGATCTTGTTCTTGTTCGAGATAAAGTTCTTTTCAGAGAACTCAAAGTTAAAAATAGAGACCCTAAACGGAAACAAAAAGAGTGGCTCAGAAAACTTAAAGAAGCAGGCTGTGATGTAGAGATATGGAGACCAAGCGATTTAAAAAAGATAGAAGAAGAGCTTGAGTGTCCCCAAGAAAAAGCAAAGAGACTAAGAAAAAAAGAACAAGAACTAAGAAAAAAAGAACAAGAACTGAATGACCTCCGTATAAATATAGAAGCAGAGATTGAAGCTAGATTAGAAGAAGAATGGGAAAGGATTGAGAGGATAAAGCAAGACCTCGGAATTGAACACTATCACTAAAAGGCAAAGCTAAGCAGCCTTGACAGTACCTAAGTAGTTGCCCAAGTTCTAATTACAGCTTTACGGCCCCGTCGGTTCCCGTAAGGGATAAGGCGGGGCCACCCCATTTGCTCATAACGTCTTGCCGGACGCGATGAGCTTAACCAATGGAAAGATCAGGTTTCCATTGGCTAATTCTAGCTATAATTCTACGCAATACCTCTCCCAAGAACAAATCGAGGATATAGAGCAGTTAGGCAATGAAGTAGTGCGCCGCGACTGTCTCAAAAGCGATGCTGAACACTACCGACAAATGGCGCTCTGTATCGCTTTACGCGAAGCACGCCCGTAGAAATCCGTTGAAGGCGTCGGCATCTTTACGGTGGTTTACTTCCAGACCGCTTCCGCTACGAATAGCGGCGACCAGTCTTTCGTGTACTTATGATGGGAGCCGTACCACGCCCGCTTTAGCAGGCTCCAAAAGCCTTCAATGGTGTTCGTGTGTAGCGTCTTATCGTCGGGATCGACATAGCCCTCGTCGTGCTTGACGACGCGATGGGGCATCATCTTGTAGGCGTTGATATAGGCTTTGTACTCGTCGGTGATTAGGGACGATTCTTGGGTTTCTACGGACTGCTCGATAAAGCCTAGTACGGTGCGGCCTTTGGTGTCGTCGGTTACTTCGGCCCTAACTTCGCCCTCGCGCTGGACGGCCCCGACGACGGAGGTTTTTACCGCGGCCACGCTTGTTGTCTTTGCTCTTATGACGCGGCCTACCGCCGACGTAAGTCTCGTCGGCCTCTATGATACCTTGCAATAGTTCTCTATCCTCAGCAGCCATAGCGGCCCGTATGCGCTGTTGCATGTTGTAGGCCGTTTTCTGGTTCAGCTCCAGATCACGGGCTAGCTGATAGCTCGACAAGCTCTTTTTGGCATTGGCCATAAGCGAGATTGCCAAGAACCATTTTTGCAAGGGGATATGAGTACCTTGAAAGATCGTCCCTGATAGGACGTTGAAGCTCGAAGTGCAGTTGTGGCAATTCCAGCGACCCACTTTCTGACCCTCGACTTTACGGGCCACACGGTCGCTACCACATAGCGGGCAAAAGGCTTTCTCCGGCCAGCGGATACCCTCTAGATGGTCAATGCAAGCCTGCTGATCGGGGAACTGATTGAAGATGCTGATTAGGTTCATTTTCCTATCTCCCTTTTTTATTATAAAGATAGGAAAATTAAGGAGATAAGTCAAGCCTTATTTTACTTATTGCCTAATTCACTACAAAGGGTAGTACTGTTCCGAGGAGTTTTGTTCGGAGGTTATGGGAACAGTCCCGCGCCGCGAAAAACTCCGCTCAGCCCTTCCACTCCAAATTGATGCTCGTGTACCCATCTGTATAGCGGCGCAAATGCTCGGGTAGGTTGGCCAAAAACCACTGGCCTTCCTCGGGGATTTCCCAGGGGATGTCGATGCGGTGGTTGCGGTCGCGGAAGCCAATGGCGCAAGAAAGGCGCGTTTCTTCAATGCGGTTGGGAAACGCGCCGTGATACGTGCGATGGGCGAAGACGATCATGTCGCCGCCGTTGGTAAAGAGGGGGACGAGGCCGGGGATGTCGAAGCCGTTGTACCCGCGTTCCTCCGTGCCCTCCGGGTAGAAGGAACGCCGATCGGCCGTCAGGCTAAATCCCTCCGGCCCCTCCCAATCTTCGACGTGGGAATCCTCAATCACGCACAAACCGCCGTGCTCGGGCCGCGAACCGGTCAGATAAAACCACTTGCCCGACGGCCACAGCCCGCGATTGAGCACATCGCCCGAATTTTTGATCTCGGTCGAATAGCCACACCAATCGGTATGCCATCCCACGGGAGCCGAGCCAGTCCGGCGGATGATGGCGGCCGAGCGATGGAGCGTCAGTTCATCCGTGCCGATCAGGTGCCGGTGAATGTCCATGAAAGGCTCGTAGTCGAGCACCTCCCAAGCGCCGGGGCCGGACTCGATCCAAGCGTGCCGCGTGCGGCTCTCGCCCGGTTGCAACGCGTGCTCCGGGTCCGTGCCGTCCCACACCGCCTGCTTGAGCTTGGCGACGATCTCCGGCGGCAGCACATCTTTGATTATCGCGAAACCGTGCGCCTCCAAGCACTCGTCCATCGCGCCGAGCTCGTCGGTGGCGAACTCATAGCGATAGCCCAAATCCGGCTTCTGAATGTGCGAATAGTCTTTCATGATTTCCTCCTTACATTCGTAGGGGACGGTTTCAAACCGTCCCCTACAGGGCACCATCTTCAAGCGCCAGCTCGTAGCAGGCGGCTTCGCTGTCCGTGCGCACCAACAGATAGGGGGTGGCAAAGGCCGGGGGATTCCAGGTTTTGCCGTCGAAGGCCGTCATGCGCGCTAGTTCGACGTGCTGGTCGGGGCGCGCCTCGACCAGTACCACATCGCCCTTTTCGCTCATTATCAGCAGAATATCGTCCATCAGGATGAGCTGGCCGTGGCCGTAGCGCCCGCGCTTCCAGCGCCGCTTGCCGTCTTGCGGGTCGAGGCAGACCAGCACCCCATCGTCGAGGCCATAGACAAAACCATCGCGATAGACCATGTTGGCAAATTTGGCCTTGAGCCGGGGGCTTTTCCAGACCATATCGCTCGTCAAGCCGCCGTCGGGCGCGGCGTTCACTTGATACAGCTTGGCACCAATGCCGTAGCCCGTAGAGACCAAAACCCGGTCCCCAGGCAAGGGCAGGGGGTTGGCAACGCATTCGGCCTGATCCCAGGGCTGGCGCCAGAGGGGAGCTCCGCTCTGCGGATCGTGCGCGACAACGCTGTAGCTATTGAAAATCAGGATCTGCTCGCGTCCAGCCAACGTGACCAGACGCGGCGAACTGAAGCCGGCCTTGTCCGCGCCCCCGCCCCAGACAAACGCGCCGGTTTGGCGGTGATAGGCCACTAGCGAGCGCTCATCCGGGCCTCCGGCACTGACCACGACCAAAGTGTCGAGGACCAACGGCGAACAGCTAATGCCCCACATATGGGCCTCAGCCTGGTTGCCGGTGAGGATATCCCGCGACCAAACCAACTTCCCACTGTCCAGCTCCAAGCAGTTGAGGATGCCAGTAGCGCCCAGCGTGAAAACCCGGTCTCCAGCAATGGTGGGCGTAGCGCGCGGGCCAATGCCGGCTATGGCGGTCTCGTAGCGAGTCGAATCGGCGTGTTGCCAGAGCTTGCGGCCCGTTGCCAAATCGTAGCAGACGACCTGCTCCTCGGGGCCGTGCTGCTCCTGCGTTACGGCCCGGCCACCCACAATGGCAAAGGAGGACCAAGCGGCACCGACGGGGCGACGCCAGACTTCGCGCGGCGGGTGCTTGGTCCAGTCGCGCTCGAGGTGGACGCCGCGCAGGCGGTTGTTGCGCTCGGGGCCGAGAAATTGCGGCCAATCGCGGGCATCGAGCGCGGTTGCGTCCCCTCCTTCGACCGCGGTGGCTTCGCCTTCATTACTCCAACGCCATTCGAGGACCGGTACGAAGTCGCCGCTCATACCCTTAATGCGAAAAAGCCCAATACTAAGCGCAATGACGAGGACGATGCCGCCGAAATAGCGCAGGCGCCGTCCCCAAGCCAGCCGCGACGCAAAGAGCAACCAGAGCAACGCAAAGAAAATGGCGAGCATGAAGGTGGCCATGGTACTCATCATCTGTCGCTGTCGATGGGGGGCTTCGGGCAACCAGATCCACAGAAGCGCCAAGACGACAACGCCGCCGAGCAGATAGAGGGGCCATAAACGAGGACCAATCGAGGACATAGGCACTATACGCCGCCGGTGACGGTCTCCAAGCGGACCCAATCGCCGCTGGCGACCGAGCGGGCAATGGCGGCCATGGCCCGCATCGTTTGAGTTCCATCCTCCACATCGGCCCCCATTTGGGGCGCACTGTACAGGACCACATCGGCAAAATCTTCGAGTTGCAGCCGGTAAAAATGCGCGTCAGCCCCTAGCGGCCGGCGATACTGGCCATCGCGCGTGGAAAAGCACTCGACATCGCTGGATTTCAAAAACCACGGCAGATAGGTTTTGCCGACAACGCTGCCGTGCTCTCCGTAGATGTGAAAGCCTTCGTGGTAGTCCATACGCACGGCGACCGTCAGGTCGAGATGCCCCTGACCGCCGTTGGCAAACTCCACTTCGACAAACCAAGAATGCGCCCCGAACATCTCCTTGCACCGGCCGCGCACGGCCGCGAGCGGGCCGCCCAAAAAGCGGGCTATGTCGATGAGATGCGAGCCGTGAGTCAACATGAAGTAGCGCCGCTGGTCGCCCTTGGGATCACCCGCTGGCTTGCGCGCCGCTTCGCTGTGCAGCGGCAGCGGCTGAAGGTTGTCAGTCATAGTATAGCGATAGGTCGAATCGCAATACCAAGCCTTCAGGGCCAACAGCGATCCCATCTCCTCGCGGATGAACTGCCGGGCAAAAGCAATGCCGGGATCGAAGCGCTTCATGTGCCCGACCTGGAGCGTACAGCCCGAGTCGGCCACGGCCCGGCGCAAGTCCTCGCACTCCTCCACGCTTGTTCCCAGCGGCTTTTCCACGAAGACGTGTTTGCCCGCGGCCAGCGCCTGCAAGCTGAGCGGGACGTGGAACTGATCGGCCGTGGCGATGACGACCGCTTCCACCTGTGGATCCGCGAGCATGGCGGCAAAGTCGGCGTAGGTCTTCTCCGGCTGATGAATGGCCGCCATGCGCTCGACCAAGTCCGGCGCTTGGTCGCACAGCGCGTACAGGCGCGTATTGCGAGCCTTGATGCACGACTCAAAGTGGGCAAATTGGGCAATGGGGCCGCAGCCCAACACGCCGATAGAAAGGACCTGACTATCTTTGTTCACGCGCTGGGCAAAATGGCGTACGCTTCGATCTCGACGACCAGATGCGGCTTGAGCAGCGCGGCGATGACGACCAAGGTCGAGGCCGGCAAAATCTCGCCAAACGCCTCGCGGTGAGCGCGGGTGACGCCAGCGGCATGGTCCACATCCGTAATGTACACAACCGTCCGCACCACGTCTTCGAGGCTGGCACCGGTTTCCTCAAGAGCCTTGGCGATGATCCCCAACGCGACCTTGGCCTGTTCGTAGGCACCGCCCTGATCGTGCGGCGGTTGGGCGCAGGTGCCAGCGACGTGGACGTGACGGTCCACGCGCACGGCGCGCGAATAACCAAACTCCGCGCCAAACGGGCTGCTAGTCGGTATGTTTTTGCGTTTCATGAGTCCCCTTATCTATGGTTTCTTCGACCTCCGCCCATTTCTCCAACAGGGTCGCCAACTCGCGCTCGATATCCGCGTGTTCGCATTCGAGGGCCTTGATCTGGTCGGGCGGGGTCTTTGCGTAATACGTTGGCTCGCAGCGCAGGGCGTCGATTTCCGCTAGCCGGGCTTCTGCTTTCTCGATGCGCGCTAGGCGCTTTTCTTGCTGGGCCGCAGTGCGACGCTGCTTGTTTTTTCCCTTGCGGTTAGATCGCGCTTCTCGGGTCGGTGCCTCTTTTTTCTTTTTCGCTTGTCTCGCCTTGAGGATGACTTGATCCGCGTCGAGGTGGTCGTCGCCGCAGAAGTGGACGTACTCCTCGTACGTGCCGCGAAAGTCGAGGATTTCTTCAGGTTTGATCTCGACGATGCGCGTGGCTAGCTGGCTGATGAACCAGCGGTCGTGCGAGACGATGAGCAGCGTACCCGGATAATTCTTAAGCGCCTCGACTAACGCCTCAATCGATTCGAGGTCGAGGTGGTTGGTCGGCTCGTCTAAAACCAGCACGTTGGGCTGAGCAATGGCCAGCCGACAGAAGACGAGCCGCGCGGCCTCGCCACCCGAAAGCGCCCCCAAGCGCTTCTTGCCGTCGTCGCCGGAAAAGAGCATTCGCCCCATCTGCCCGCGCACGAAGCCGAGGCCCTGGTCCTGACAGCACGCCCACACCCAATCCTCAGCCGTTTGGCTGGCAGGGCTAAGCTGTTCGCGATGGTCCTGGGCAAAGTACCCGGGATGAGCCTCGTACCCCCACTCGACTTCGCCGGCATCGGCGGCCAACTCGCCCATCGCGATCTTGAGCAACGTTGATTTGCCAATGCCATTCGGCCCCATAATCGCCACGCGGTCCCCCTTCTGCACAAGGAGATCGACCCCGTGCAGTACTTCGTTGTCGCCGAACGCCTTTTTGACGCCTTTGAGCGCGAGCACATCGCGCCCACTAGCGCGCCGCTGCTCAAAGCGAAAAACCGGATAGCGGCGCGAACTGCGCGGCAACTCGACCATCTCCTCTTCCCGCTTCTCGATCAGCCGCAGCTTGCTCTGGGCTTGGCGGGCCTTGGTCGCCTTGGCGCGGAAGCGATCCACAAACTGCTGGTGATGGGCGATTTCGCGTTCGCGGTTGGCAATTTCCTTTTCTCGCCGCGTGCGCTCGGCCTGCTTGGCTTGCAGGAAGGCCGTGTAGTCGCCCCGATAGAGCTGGACCGTCTCGTAGTCAATGTCGAGGATAGAGGTGCTGATGTTGTCGAGGAAGCGGTGGTCGTGCGAGATGATCACCACCGGCCCGGCAAAATCGCACAGGAAGGTTTCTAGCCAGCGGATCGAGAGGATGTCGAGGTGGTTGGTCGGCTCGTCGAGCAGCAGCACATCCGGGGCACTGGCCAACACCTGCGCCAGCAAGACCCGCAGCTTGAAGCCGCCGGATAGCGTTGAGAGCGGGTCGTCGTGAATGTGGGCCGGCAGCCCGAGACCCTCCAAAATCGTCCCGGCGCGGGCTTGCGCTGTGTACCCATCGCAGTGGAGGAAAGTCTCTTCGAGCTGGGCGAACTTGTCGGCGTCGAACTCCTCGGCGGACGCGGCGAGGAGCCGCTCTTTGGCGACCGTCACCTCCCACAACTCGACATTGCCCATCAGCGCAACATTGAGAATCGACTCGTCCTCATAGAGGAACTGATCCTGTTGCAATACCCCTAAGCGCAGGCGCTGCGGAACCGTGATCGCGCCTTCGCTGGTTTCAATATCACCGGACAGCATGTTGAGGAGCGTGGTCTTGCCGGACCCGTTGGCTCCCACCAAGCCGTAGCGCTCACCGGCGTTGAACTGGAGCGATACCTTGGCGAAGAGGGTCTGCTCGCCGTAGAATTTGCCGACATTGGATAGCGTAATCATAACTTGCCATAATTACGGCAAATTAGTGATAATGGGCTACTCTGCTGCCCGCTAATTTACCATCTTCTCGGCCTACCTTTCTCCAAAGGAGCCTCCCATGAACGCAGACGACAAATACCTCTTTGACCTGACGGGCTATTTGGTCCTCAAAGACGTGCTGACCGCCGAGGAAGTGGCCGAACTCAACGCCGGCATCGACCGCCATCACGACCTTATGAGCGAAATCGACCGCCCACTGTCCGGCGACTCGCAGACGATGCAAGGCACCTCGCGGCGCAAGGACTTAGGCGGCATGCTGGCTTGGGAGCGACCCTATTGCGAGCCGTTTCGCAAGTTGCTGGCGCATCCCAAAGTCAAACCCTATCTCGAAGAAATTTTGGGCCGAGGGTATCGCCTCGACCACGGGCCAGGGCTGATCGCCATGGACACAGGCTGCGAGGGCGGTCTTTTGCACGGCGGCGGCGTGGAGCGCGGGGACATCTCCGAAGTGTACTTCTTTAAGAACGACCGCATCTTCACCGGGCTGACCGTGGTCGAGTATCTGCTAGCCGACGAGGGGCCGGGCGACGGGGGCGTGGCCGTGATACCGGGTAGCCACAAGGCCAACCTCGCCTGTCCGCAGAGCATGATTAAGTGGGAACAGCACCAAGAGCACGTGCTTGAAGTAAACGGCAAGGCCGGCGACGCAGTGATCTTCACCGAGACCTTGACGCACGGCACACTGCCGTGGACAGCCGCACACGAGCGGCGCGCGCTGCTGTACAAGTTCAGCCCAGGCACCCTGTCCTATGGCTCGGGCGCGCACCAGACGACATATTCCGACTACATCGAGGACATGACCGAGGAGGAACGGGCCGTGATGGAGGCACCGCACATTAGGCGGTAAGGCGACGAGGAGAATCCTGAAAGGAGTTTTTGCGATGACTGACAACGTCAATGTAGATGACGTCCCAAGCCGTCTTGATCTACTAAATCTGATCCTTACGACGCTCCACGAGCTTGGAGGTAGTGCTTTTAGGAGTGAACTTAAAAATAAAGTAATTGAAAACATGGGACTGCCTCCTGCTGTCCGACCCAGCGACCCAGAAAATAAGGCAAAGCTAGAAGACAAAGTGGGGTTTGCCATGACTAGACTCAAACGGTTAGGCTTAGTTGATAATGCGGAGAGAGGCGTGTGGTCTCTTACTGCTAAAGGACGAGAGACACAACATGTTGATCCCGAAGAAGCTGTGAGATCGGCCCGTCAACAGGATAGAGTTCGTAAACAAGCCAAATCTACGGAAGCCGCTCCAACCGAGAAGGTTAAAAACTCAGCCGAAGACCCCGCAGATGAAACCGCTTCTTGGCGCGAGGATTTGCTCGACACCCTCCAGAACATTCCTCCCGACGCATTCGAACGCTTGTGCCAAAGGCTGTTGCGAGAATCGGGCTTTACTGAGGTTGTGGTCACGGGGAAATCGGGCGACGGCGGAATCGACGGGCATGGAATAATCCGCCTCGCGGGGCTGATCAGCTTTCCCGTACTGTTCCAGTGCAAGCGCTACAGCGGCAGCGTTGGCGCAAGCGTGGTCAGGGACTTTCGCGGCGCGATGATGGGACGGGCGGAAAAGGGCGTCATCTTGACTACAGGTGGCTTTACAAGAGAGGCGCAACGGGAAGCCACCCGGGACGGCGTGCCGCTGATAGACTTAATTGACGGCGAATTGCTAATCGACAAAATAAAAGAGCTCGAACTTGGAGTGAGCGTAAGAAAGAAGATGGTTGAGGTCGTGGAAGTGGACAAGGATTGGTTCGCGTCGATTTAGCAAGCGCTTCGCATGGAATTCAACATCAAAGTGCAGCCAAAGGCCGGACGTAACAGCGTCGAAAATGAGCCCGAACTACAAAATTATCAATACAAAAATGGAGTTGACTCCCAAATTATCACGCTAGAAAGGAGCATTCCATGACAGAGCGAAGGGTGGATTTGCGCAGCGATACAGTGACTCGGCCGACCGAGGCGATGCGGGCAGCCATGATGGCAGCGCCCGTGGGCGATGACGCGTACGGCGAAGATCCCACGGTCAATCGGCTGGAGGAACTGGCGGCCGCCAAAGTGGGCATGGAGGCGGGGCTGTACGTGCCCTCTGGCTCCATGGGCAACCGCTGTGCCTTAGAGGCGCACACGCGGCCGGGCGACGAGGTATTGTACGGGGCCGGAGCACACGTCTTTGGCGGACACCGGGCCCAATCCGCGGCCGAGGCATGTCTAGCCGCGCGCTCAGTACCGCTGGAATTTGGCGTCATGCGGGCCGAGCAAGTAGAAGAGATCGCAGACCAGGCCAACCCCAATCGCGCCCGTCCCTCGCTGGTGTGGATTGAGAATCCGCACAATTTGAGCGGCGGCTCGGCCTGGTTGCCCGCCCAAGTGGAAGCCGTGGCCGCGACCGCCCACAAACACGGGCTCAATTTGCACATTGACGGAGCGCGCATCTTCAACGCGGCCATAGCCGTGGGCGTGGATGTGCGCGCCTATACCGAACACGCCGATTCAGTGATGTTCTGCGCTTCCAAGGGGCTCAGTGCACCCGTGGGCTCGCTGTTGTGCGGGCGGCGCGAGTTTATCGAGCGGGCCTGGCAGGTGCGTTCGCGCCTAGGCGGTGCCATGCGACAGGCCGGGATTGTCGCGGCCGGGGCTATCGTGGCCCTAGAGACCATGGTCGAGC
>MKWU01001656.1_pt1 | contig 37307 bp, 33 predicted proteins | sample 809101 | NCBI WGS metagenome assembly MKWU01 (sample SAMN05860141, study PRJNA318959) | sponge metagenome | host: Aplysina aerophoba | place: Slovenia: Piran, Adriatic Sea, Gulf of Piran | collected 2013-05-07
CCGGAGGCCTTGTAGAGGGCGCCGGTGAAGCGCGGGGTCTCGACGAAGGTCTCGATGAGGACGGGGGTGGTGTTGTAGCGCTGGGTCCAGTCGTTGGGCAGTTGGCGGCGGACGAGGGAGAGGATGTGGGAGCCGAGGTTGGGTATCCTGATCCAGGGGAGGATGAGGAACCTGGGGTTGTCGATGACGAGGGGGAGGTTTTTCTCGCGCAGTTGTGGGGACCAACCGATGAAGCGGTCGCGGGGGGCGAGCTTGCGAGCGGCGGTGGAGAAGCCGAGCATGGCGAGGGGGCGGCCGAGGCGGTCGTGGACGGCGTAGCGGATCTGGGCGCCGACGAGGGTCTTGTATCCGAGGTAGTGGTAGCGGGCGATGAACTCGTTCCAGAGCCTGCCCTGGCGGGTGTAGCGGACGGCGGTATGGAGGCTGAGGGGCCGGACCTCATCGAGGGTGGTGGGCGCGGGGAAGAGCGGCGGTTCGGTGTCGGGACCGAAGGTGATGGGGCGGCGCGGGGGCCGTGGCCACTTGGGCGGGGGCAGGACGATGAGGCCGTCGTTGTGCATGGCGAGCATGGTGACCCTGGCCATCATGTCCTTGAGGCCGCCGTCGGGCTTATGCCAGCCGATGCGGCGGCAGAACTCCCTGGAGAGGGCATGGCGGTTGGGTGGCGGCGAGGCGGCGAGCAGCTCGCGCAAGAGGGCCATCTCTTCGGTGGTGAAGTCGCGGCCGTAGTAGCGGCACTCGACCTGGGCGCTCATCGGGGCGCCATGAGGGCGCGCCTGAGTTCCGGGCTCATCGACCAGGGCAGCCACGGCGAGAGGTTGTGCGGCGGCCTGCGGCCGATGGAGGCGCAGGCCCGGAGCCAAGCCTCCAGCCAGCGCCGGACGTCGATGCCGTTGGTGGCCAGGGTGCCGACGAGGGAGTACATGACGGCGGTGAAGCGGGCGCCGGTCTCGCTGTCGGAGCCGAAGGAGAGGCGTCGTCCGATGACCGGGCCCCTGAGCGTGCGCTCGCCCGTGTTGTTGTCCATGGGCACCTGGGGGTGGCGGATAAAGACGCTCAACCCCTGGCGGTGGCGCAGCAGCGAGCGCAGCGGCCTGGCCTGGCGCGCCCCGGGCGGCAGGTCGTGGAGTTCCTGCTCGGCATGCGCGAACAGGCGGTGGAACTCGTCCTCCAACGTGCGCTGGGCGGCGGCGAACGGCTGGGGCTGGCGCTTCAGGGCGGGGTGGTAATGCTTCAACCTCGCCTCGTTCAGACAGTAGATGGATGCGATGCGCTCGATCCACCCCTCACACCAGCGGGTCAGGCTCGCGTGGCCGGCGGCACAGTGGATGAAGTCACGGCGCTGATGCGCCCAGCACCAGCAGAGAATCACCGTGCCGGCGGCTTCGCGGGCCATCTTGCGGTAGGCCGAGTAGCGGTCGCAGACCAGGAAGAGGGTTCCGGTGGCGCCGCCGAACAGCTTGTGGGCCACCTGGGCGCTGCGCGAGGGGTCGATGTGGAAGTAGACCGCGTCCTGGCTGACCGAGGTCCACAGCCACGCGCGGCTCGACCGGCCGCTCTCGCGAAGCTCCTGGATGCGCCATGCGGTCTCGTCGCCGTGGCGCACCGCCGCTCGGTTCTGGTGCGCAAGGATCGCTGCGGCCAGCGGCTCGAACAGCGGCAGGAAGCGGGGCACGCTCGAGGCCAGCGTCCCGGCCGAGATCGGCAATCCCTGGTCCGCCATCCATGCGGCGACCCGGTGCAGGGGCCGCAGACAGGCGTAGCGCTCGAACAGCACACGGGCCCACACGCTGGTTCCGTAGGGGGTTCTGGCGAACAGGCGCCGGGGCGCGGGCGCGGTCACTTCCAGGGGCGAGGCGGTGCAGTCGCAACCGCGGCGGTGGCGGGGACGGACGATCCTTCTCTTGTGCGCCTGGACCTCGATCTCGATGACCGTCGAGCTGTGGACGCCGTTGGCCACGTAGGGCTTCCCGCACGAGGAACACACGCAGGCGTCCGCCGGTGGGTTGTGCACTTCGGTTTTCTCTTCGAGCGTGGGCCGTTGGGTGCGGCCGTGGCCGGCAGCGCCGCGCTGCTGGCCGCGCCTGCGCTCCGAACGGGGCTTCTCCTGCTGCTCGCTCCGACTCCCGAACAGGGCTTTCGACAACACGGCCCGGGTCGAGCACAGCTGGGCAATCCGGGCTTCCAGCCACGCGCTCCGGGCACGCAGCGCCCCGATCTTCTTGCCCAGCCGTTCTTCCGACTTGCGCAACGCCTCGATGGTCTTGTCCCGGTCGCGCACTCTCCCGAGGAGCGCGGACACCAGAGGACGCCCGTCGAACTCGCCCTCCAGCCCCTCCTTGACGGGGGATTGCCTCCGGGCGATCTCCAGATTGGCGACGCGCCTCCTCAGCCCGGCGATGATGTCCATCTGGTCGTGGTATCCCGCCAGCTCCCCGCGCTGCAACCGGGTTTCGAACGTCAGCCGGCGGACTGTCGCCTTGAGGTCCTGCAGCTGTTCCTGCTCGTGGCGCAGCCGGCGGGCCTCCCGGGTCAGCCGGCGGGTTTCCCGGCCGAGGGAACCGACTTCCCCGCTCAACGCCTTGATCGTCTCCTTCTGCTGCCGCGTCCGTTCCAGCGCCTTGCGCAACTGGGCGCTCGCCCGGGGCGGCGAAGCCTGTGCCGCTCGTTTCAACCTGCGACGAAGCGCCTCGACCTTCCTGCGCAACGCTACGAGCTCGTCCTTGTGCTCCTGCGAGCGTTCCAGCGCCTTGCTCAGCCGGGCGTTCTCCCGCGTCAGTCGGCGGAGTTCCCGGGTCATGGAAGCGACGGCCTGGCGCAGCGCTCCGGCCGCGTCCTTGCCGGGCTTCGGCGCCGGCGCGGCCCTGGGCGGCTTGACCTTCACCGCGGACGCAGGGGCGGTCGTATCCTTGCGGGCCTGCACCACCTGCAAGGCTTTGCGCAACTGGAAGACTTCCCTGCGCAGCGACATGATCGTGCTGCGCTTGCGCGAATCGACACCGGCCTCCGAGAGCAGATTCTCCAGCCGCGCCACTTCCGACTGGAAGAACAGCGCGTCCTTCGCCGCGCGGCGGACCTCCTGGACCTCCTCGATCGCCGACTTGAGCTTGTCCCGACCCTTGTCGAGCTGTGTCTTCAGCAGGCCCGCCCGGGAACGGGCGGCCCGCTCTGCCTGGAGCAGCTCTTCGCAGCGCGCTTCCGCCGCGTCCGCCCGAGCCCGTTCCGCGTCCGCACGCGTCTGCGCCTGTTCGTACACAGACCGCCAGTCGCGCGGCTCCGATGCCGGCGCCGCCCCGGGAGACGGCCAGAGCCCGCCGTCCGCCAGCGTCAGTCCCGGACCGAAATCTTCGCCGCGACTCGCCATGCACCCATACTAGCGCATGTCGAGTGGCGTTACCAGTCCCCAATAACTACATGTGGTGGTGGGAGATGACGGCAACCCCAGCATCTATGCCATCACTCGATGAACGAACACTTACGGCTGAACGATGAACTCATGAGCCGGATTCGAGACCGGATGAGCGCCGCCCATGCGCGGACAAGAGCCCATCAAGCTGACCAAACGCGCCGTTGACGCACTGTCGGTCGAATCCAGAGATACCGTGGTCTGGGACCGCAACATGCCTGGCTTCGGCATACGCGTCTACGCCTCCGGGCGCAAGGTCTGGTGCGTCCAGACACGCGGTCCTGCGGGCGGGCCGAAGCGCTTCGCCCTCGGCCGCTACGGAGAAATGGCGCCGGACGAGGCTCGGCGCAAGGCGGCGACCGTGATTGACCGCATCAAGCGCGGCGTCGATCCGGAACCGGCACAGACCGCTCCCGAGCCCACCGTTGCCGAACTCGCCGAGCGCTACATGGAGGCCCATGTCCGGGTGAACTGCCGCCCGGGGACGGTGGAAGCCTTTGAGCGGTTAGTCCGGATGTATGTCGTGCCGGAGTTGGGGAAGCTGCGGCTCTCGGAGGTGGACCGCCCACAGGTCCTGGCGCTGCACCACAAGTTGCGCGACAAGCCCTATCAGGCGAACCAGGCCGTGAAGGTGCTTGCCAGGATGTTCCGCCTTGCCGAGGCCTGGGGCATGACGCCGCCGCGGCGCAATCCGTGCCGGTCGGTGCGGCGCTACAGGGAGAACCGCCGCGAGCGGTTCCTCACGCCCGTGGAGTACCGCAGGCTCGGCGGCGTGCTCGACGAGGCGGAGGCCGACGGCTCGGTGTTTCCGTCCGCCATCGCGGCGATCCGTTTGCTGTTGCTGACCGGCTGCCGCAGGAACGAGATCGTGACGCTCCGGTGGGACGACGTGGACTGGACGGCCGGAGAGCTGCACATCCGCGACGGCAAGACGGGGCATCGCCGGGTGCCGCTGACCCCGGCGGTGGAAGCGGTGCTCGAACGCATCCCGCGCATCGAAAGCAACCCGTGGGTGATTACCGGGCAGAAGGCCGGGGACCATCTCAAGAACCTCGACGCGGTCTGGCTGCGGCTACGCGAGCGGGCGGGGCTGCTTGGCGTGCGGATTCACGACTGCCGGCATTCGTACGCGTCGCGGGCGCTGGCACTGGGCGAAGGGCTTCCGATGATCGGCAGGCTGCTTGGCCATCGCAAGGTGACGACGACGGCGCGCTATGCGCATCTGGCGCGGGATAGCGAGAAGGCGTCGGCCGCGAAGGTCGGAGGCAGCATCGGCGCCGACCTCCTGCCGCCACGCGTGGGTGCGGGCTGAGACGCAAGGGGAATCGACATGGCGAAACTCACCACGACGACGATCTCGAAACGTACCGTCGAGGCCCTCAAGGTCGGGAAGGACTCCGTCTTCTGGGATTCGGAGCTCCCAGGCTTCGGCGTTCGGGTGTACCCTTCGGGGAGCAAATACTACGTTGTGCAGACCCGCGCGGGCGGGAAGGCGGCGAAGCGGGTGACGGTGGGCCGTCACGGGATCCTCACGGCGGAGGAAGCGAGGCGCCGTGCGGCGCTCATCATCGCGCGCATCAAGGCGGGCGAGGATCCGGCGCCGGAGCCGCCGCCGGTGACGCTCGTCGACAGTCCGACAGTGGGCAATCTCGCCAAGGTGTATCTCGACGAGCACGTGGCGGTGCGATGCAAGCCGAAGACCGCGGCGATGTACCGCCTGATCGTCAACAGGCATCTCCTGCCCGCGCTCGGCAAGACCCCGGCGCTGGCGGTCGATCATGCACGCGTGACGGAACTGCATCATTCGCTGCGCGCGACCCCGGTGATGGCGAATGAGGTAGTCGGCACGCTCTCGCGCATCTGGAACGCGGCCGAGAACCGGGGCCTGGTTCCCGAGGCGAGCAACCCGTGCCGGCTGGTGGTGAAGAACCGCGAACGCAGGCGCGAGCGGTTCCTGAGCGAGGAAGAGTTCCGCCGGCTCGGCCGGCTGCTCGCCGAAGCCGAAACCCGCAAGGGGGTGTCGGTGCATGCGGTCGCAGCAATCCGTCTGCTCCTGCTGACGGGCTGCCGGCGCAACGAGATCCTAACCATGCGCTGGAGCGACGTGGACCTCGAAGCACGCGAGTTGAACCTTGTCGATTCCAAGACCGGCGCGCGAACCGTGCCGCTGTCGCCGGAAGCCGTCGAGGTGCTGCGCAACATCCCCCGGATGGACGGCAACCCGTATGTCATTCCGGGCAAGATCCAGGGCAGGCACCTGCGAAACCTGAACGATCCCTGGAACCTCATCCGCAAGCGCGCCGGGATTGAAGAGATGCGGCTCCACGACTGCCGGCATTCGTTCGCCTCCAGAGCGCTCGCTTTGGGCGAAGGATTGCCGATGATCGGAAGGCTGCTCGGTCACGCCCGGGTGGAAACCACCGCGCGGTATGCGCACCTAGCCCGGGACTCGGTGCGCGAGTCCGCCATCCGCATCTCTGACAGCATCGCGGCCGATATCCTGAAGGGATACGTCCAGAAAGACGACGCCCGCGCGTGACGGGCCCTGAGCACGAGACCCGGAGCGCAAGTGACGGCCACGGGACCCTAGCGCTGCTGCCCAGTCCTCGACTCTACCTTGTTTCTGCCGCCCAACTGTCCTACAAATCAGGACCATCTCAGTCTGTGGTGAAATAGGTTTCCCGCTAGAGTGTTGACAGGCCCGGTCTCGGTCTGTTAACTGGGCAGCAGTAATTACTGCTGCCCAGTATCTCTAAGAGATATCCGCCGTAGGCATTTGAAAAGATGGAGGCGACATGGCTCCTCAAATTGGCGGCAAGGTGTGGATTCCCTGCGAAGTAAAACCCGGACCTTTTTCAAATGAGCGACTTGCTCGCATTGAACACCCAGCAGGTCCGTGGCTTGGATTTGTTGATATTGGTGCACTAAAGGAACCAGTAGAGACCGGGAATACACATGTGCTTGCTTACGTTACCGCAATCGAGGGCAATAAAGTGAGCGTCATTGTTCAAGGGCACGCTTTTGACGTTGGCCAAGTACAAGCATTGCGTGCCAAGGTGCAACCGGTTGATCCTCTCTCGCCCTGACATTCTCGATCAACTTGAACGCGGAACCCTTTCCTTCGACCCGATAATCCCACCGAACAGGGTCAGGCAAGTTTCAATCGATATGCTCCTCGGTAGGCGGTTCACCACCTTAAAAAAGCCACCCGGCTACCTCCCTTCAATACAAATGGACCCCTCACTCTGGGATTCAGAGGACCTTTGGGAGACTGAGGAAGCGGATAGTTTTCTATTAAAGCCGAAACAGTTCGTTCTTGCGCAAACATTAGAACGGGTGCACATTCCGAACACGTTGATGGGACTTGTTGAGGGGCGGAGCAGCTTTGCAAGAGTCGGAATCTCAGTTCACGTGACGGCTCCTAAAATTGACCCCGGTTTCAAGGGTCATATAACACTAGAAATGGCCAACTTTGGTGTAATACCCGTACAATTGCGTGCGGGGAAAGACATGCCGGCCCAGCTTCTATTTGCTCTAATCACGACAGCCCTATCCGAGTCAGATCTGTACGGCGCAGATCCGGCAGAGGATGTCTTCCAACAACAGACGGACCCTATCCCAAGAAACCGTCGGCAAGATTAGTTTACTGCGCAGTATCAGCAGCAACCTTGCGCTTCCAGCGGGCGCTGGCGGCCTTGGTCGCAATCTCCTTGCGTTGCTCCGGTGTCATGGTCGCGGCGCGGGCATGTCCCCCGCGTGCGCGGTCGGACTTGGGCTCATTGTCTTCGACATCCCCAACGGCTATGTCCGCGATCAACTTGCCGAGCTGATCGACATCGGCTGGCCGGTGTTTCATGGTGTGGTCCCCTTACCCTGTCTGCATAGCAGGGAGCGCGGAGCCTTCCCGATTGTCAAGACTTCGACATTTCAAACTGAGCCACTACCCGCCAGCCTGACCGCTTGGAGGAGGCCCGGCTCCGTCTGCTACGAAATCACAAGACCATGCGCGCGCAACGCTCGCAGCCGTAAGCGGATGGGAAGCGGTCCCGGTTCAGTCCGAGCGCAGCCGTGGGTAGCCCTGTCGTACAAGTTGCTGTGCTTACGGCGACGCGGGGACGAATCGGGCTTCGGGCATCGCATCTCCGCGCGGCGTTGCGCATGCTTGCACGCGGCGCAGCCGTGGAAGGAATCGCGAATGCTCGTTTTGGACACAAATGGTCGAGACACGAATAAGTCTTTGAAATCTTGTAGGTTTCTTCCAGCCATCACTATTGCCGTAAGCGTATCGCAAGCGGGTTGAATACAACACAGGCGTCGGTCAGCGCGTGACTGTCGAGTCTTCTTTCGCCCTCGAAACGGGATTTCCGGTAGATTCCCGAGCGGAGCGCTCCCTCGATAAGATTTCCTCGACCCCCTCGACCGCCACTTGCGTCCACGCGTCCACCTGACCCTTAGCATCTCCAGTGTGCCTCGGCCTTGAAGTCCCCGCTGAATCGCCGTCGTGCGCCTATCGTAGCCTCGTTCAGTCGGCGGAATACGCCTTGGCAAACTGTTCGATTTTCCGGGGCCACTCGCCCGTGAACCGCCCCGGGATTACCGGAGACTCTATTCTTTGAGAGGATGAGTGTGGTCACCAGCGGGAAGCAAAATCCCGGATGATGCTCTGCCGTCGGAGACACACCCTGGCAAACTGATGATGGGTGTACAGGGCGCAGCCGCACCGGGGTCCATGAGAAGTCGTCTCCCGTCACGCGCGCGTTACCAACCACAACACCGTGCCGAGGATGTGGACATCCTGGGCACGGCAGCAGTAGTCCGCGTTGGCAGAAATCAGCCTGAGATGGGGCGGGTCGGCCTCGTCCAGTTCGCCACCATGCACGGCTTCGATGTGCTTCACCACGAGCCCGTTGCCCTCCCAGAGCACGAATAGCTCGCCCGTGGCCGGAAGCCGGCGCGAGATGTCGACCACGATCCGGTCCCCCTCGTGCAACTTCGGCTCCATCGAGTTGCCCCTAACCCTGAGGATGCGGAGATTCTCGGGCGCGGCGCCGCCTTCGTAGCGGATCATGTTCTCCGGCCAGTGCCAGCGGGCCGTCTCGGAGACGAACTCTTCGGCGCGCGCCCCGGCCCCGGCCGAAACCTCCACCGTGATCTCCGGGATGGCCGCAACCGGCTCTCCGGGAAGCCCGGCCGGCGGCCGGGGGCGTCTCGGCGGCATGGGCCTGCGCTTGGGCACGGTCTCGTGGCGAAGTTCCAAGGGATCGCATCCAAGCATCTCGGCCAGGGTCTTACTGTCCCGATAGCCGAGCACGGCGGGCGTGCCACGGTCGACATACTGCTGCAGATAGGTCTGGTTGCGGCCGATGGCCCGCGATGCGGCGGTGAGGGAGACGTCGTTTTGCCGGAGCAGATCCTTCAGCCTGAGCCTCACCGGGTCTCGTCTGATCGCGTCTTTCTTGTCGGTTTTCCGATTCGGAATCATTCCAGTCCCTTCCATCGTTTCTGTTTACCCGTCTATTTTTCTTTTCATATTGTGACGTAGCTGATCGCAAATAACAGTACAAATGTAAGTTTTCTGTAGGATATACACTATGAGTTACTATTGTAAAGTACCGATCGGTTACCTATGTTCGCGCACATGGCACCGCTTGAACCCCACTCCGACATGCCCCTGGATGATCGCCTGCGCCGGGCCGTTGCAGCTTGGCGGGAACGCCACGGCATGAGTGCGCGGCGGTTCGGTATGGAGGTACTGGGCGACCCGGATTTCGTGTTCTCGCAGGAGCGGGGGCGCTCGGTGCGGCTGGCGACGGCGGACCGTGTCCTGGTCTTCATGGGGTGTCCACCGCTGGGTCCGGTCTTCCGGTGGGAGGTCGAAGCGTTCCTGACCGTGACCGGCACCAAGCTCTCGGTGCTGGGCGAAGAGGCCGCCGGCAATCCGTCCCTCGTGGGGAGGCTCCGCCGGGGCGCGTCGCCGCGGCTCAGGACGGTCGACCGGGTGCGCGCCTGGATGGCGACCAATGCGACTGTGGAAGAGACACGGGCCATCCGCGCCCGGTTCATGGACGAGGACCCTTTTGCCGGGACCGTGACGGGGGGTTCATTGGATGCTCCGCTCCCGCCTATCGGGTCCGGAGCCAACTCGGAACAGAAAGGAGGCAAGCAGATGAAAGAGAACGGCAGGAACTATCTCAACACCCGGGAGGCGGCTGCATGGCTGAATCTCTCGCCCAGGACGCTGGACCGCTACCGCGTGAGCGGCGACGGGCCGGTGTTCCACCGGTTCGGGGGCCGGGTGCGCTATCAGGTCGCCGACCTGGAGACATGGGCCTCGGCGCGGCGGCGGGTATCGACGTCGGACGACGGAACGGCTTTGCGGAGGGCGGCGCAATGAGAATGCATGTTCTGACGATACGGATGCTGGCGGCGCTCGTATGGGCGCTGTGTGGCATGGACGCGGCCTGGGCCACGACGGACACGACGTTTGCGGGTCCGCTCGGCACGGTGACCGACATCGTCGGGGGAACCGGCGGGCAGCTCGCGGCCGCTCTCGCGGTAGGGGCCGCTCTGGTGGGCTCGGTGCTGCGTTTCAACGCCGGGCAGATTGCGGGTGCGGTCGGCGTGGGCATCGCGGCCGGGGCCGGCACGGGCGTCGTGACGGGTCTTGTCGGCACGGCGATCATATGAGGGTCGGGGATGAGCGATTCTGTCAAGCACGCGATCCCCTCGCGTCTGGACGATCCGGAGCGCTGGCTCTTCTGGACGCTCGACGAGGCGGCGGTTCTTTTGGGACCGGCGGTCCTGGGGCTCGCCGCCAACGCCTTCGTGACCGGCCTCTTGGCCGGGCTCGGGGGGTGGGCGTTGCTCCGCCGGGCCAAGCGGGGCGGCGGCGCGGACGTGGCGATCTCGGCGCTCTACTGGTTCCTGCCGGACTTCGCGCTGGGATTCAGGGGGGCGCCCCGGAGCCACTTGCGGCGCTTCATCGGATGAGGAGGCACGGGTGAGACGGGACCTGATGGAAGCGGAGCGGAGGCGGGTGCGCGACGGGCGCGCGGCGCTGGCCGGGCTCCTGGGCCTGTCGCTCTTGGCGAACCTGGGTCTCAGCATCGGACTGGCCTCGGTGGAGCGCATGGCGGTGCTGATCCCGGCGGTCACGGGACCTTCCTGGGAGGTGGGCCGGAGCCGGGCCGGGCTCCGCTACCTGGAGGACATGGGGCGGACGGTGGCGGTGACGCTGCTTACGCTTACTCCCGAGAACGCCGAGCACGTGCGCGAGGCGGCGGCGCGGCTGAGCCACGCCTCGGCTCGGGGCGCCATCGGCGCCTGGGTGGCGGCGGAGGCCGGCCGCATGGAGCGGCGCGACCTGGCGACCGCGTTCTATCCCGAGCGGATCGAAGCGGACGCGGAGGGGCTGACGGCCGTGGTGGCGGGGGATCTCGCGACCTGGATCGGGCGCGAGCCGGTGTCGCGCGAGCGCAAGCGCTACCGGCTGGCCTTCCGCGTGGATGGCGGCCGGATCGGCCTGCTGCGTTTCGAGGAACTGAGGGACGGAGAATGAAACGAACGGCGAGAAGGAAGCGTGCAAGAGGCCGCGTGCAGATCCGGGGCGGGGGGCTGTCCTCCCGCGTGCTGATCCCGGCCCTGCTCTTGGCGGTCCTCTTTGTCCATGCGCCGGCGCCCGCAGAGGGCATGCAGATTCTGGACGCGGTGGACCATGCGGAGCTTGAAGCGGAGATCTCGGACCGGGCGGTGAGCCGCATCGCGCTCGTGGGCGACCGGGTCGCGCGGGTGATCCGCGGGCCGGACGGGTTCGCCGTCGAGCACGACGCCGCGCGGGGGGACGTGTACCTGCGTCCCACGGACCGCCCGGAGGTTCACATCGGCGGGGATATCGTTCGCGAGCCTTTGACGCTCTTCATCGGGACGGCCGGGGGCTTCACCTACCGGCTTGCGTTGACGGTGGCCGAGCGCGGTTCGGCTCAGATCCTGATTCGCAACGCGGCCGCGGTGTCCGAACCGGACTCGCCCAAGCCGGGCGATCCGCACGTGGGCGTGCTGGTGGCGCTTATCCGGGCGGTCGCGCGGCGCGAGGCCTTGCCGGGCTACACGATCGAGACGCCGGCCGAAGAGCCGGATGGGGACACCCTCGCCATCATCGAGATCTGGCGTGGAACCCGTTTCACCGTGCGGGTGCTGGAGGCCGGGGCTGGGCCGGGAGGCGACGCTCCGGCCCTGGCCGGCCGTCTTTCGCCGGGCACGGTGGCGATCTGGGTGGCGGCGCCGGGGAGCGGTCCTTCGGGAGGACGGCTCGCGGTGGCGGTGGATGACGCGTTGCGGGTGGTTTCACCGGGGGCAGTGCAATGAGCGCTTCGGAAAAGACCCCGATGGATCCGGAGACCCGGCGCGTCCGCCAGCGCCAGGTGCTGCTCTTCTCGGGCATTGCCGCGGCGGCCCTGGTGGTGTTCGCGGTGTGGATCTCGGCGGGTGGAGGCGGCGGGTCGCCGCCCCCGAGCGGGATCGAGGCGGAGCTTGTGGGGTCGGAGACGGCGGAGGCGAGCTGGGTGCGCCGGTCCGAGGCGCGGATCGGCGAGCTGGAGACGCGGCTCCGGGAGATGGAGACGCGACGCCGCCGATCGGAGCAGGAGAACGCGGATTTACGGGAGCGTCTCGCGCGGAACGCCGAGGACGGCCGGGTGGTGATCGATCAACAGGCGGCGGCGATCGAGGAGATGCGGCGGAGGCTCGAAGACCGGCCGGGCCCCGCGGGTTCCGCCGGGGCGCGCCGGGCGGGGCCTCGAAGCCCGGCCGGCCACGGCGGTTCCGGCGGGCGCGGACGGCGCGGGCCGAGGTGCCGGCCGACCGGTCTCCCGTGGGAAGGTTCCCGGGCCAGCAGACGGCGCCGCAGCGCCGATGATCCAGGAGTTCGAAAACGATGCGGCTCCGCCGCCGGGCGACGGCGCTGCGGCCAGGGGACCCCGCTCGCTCAAGCTCTGGCTCCCGGCGGGGTCTTATGCGGACGCGGTGGTGCTGGCCGGCGTTGACGCCTCGGTGGGGGTTACGTCCCAGGGCGATCCGCGGCCGGTGCTGCTTCGGCTGACCGGCCCGGCCCGGAGCGCGGCCGAGGGCGGCGAGGCGCTCGAAGCGGACGTGGCGGGCTGCACCCTGACCGGCGCGGCCTACGGAGACCTGTCCTCGGAGAAGGTCTACGTGCGGCTTCGGACCCTGACCTGCGCGGGCCCAGGACGGGAGACCGTGATCGAGACGCAGGTTGCGGGCTTCGTGGCCGGCAGCGGCAAGGTCGGGGTGAGGGGTCCGGTGGTTAGCCGCGAGGGAGCGCTGGTGGAGAAGGCGTTCCTCGCGGGGCTCATCTCGGGCGCGGGCGAGACCGCCGCCAACGCGCTGCAAACCCCCGCCGGTGGAACCGGCGAAGGCGGGGGCGCGAGCCTGGCCGATCTCGGCCGGGCCGGTCTTGGCGGCGGCGCGGGGTCGGCTGGCCGCAGGGTCGCCGACTACCTGATCCGCCGGGCCGAGCAGTACCAGCCGGTGATCCAGTTGCAGACCGGCACGCAGGTCACGGTGGTCTTCATCGAAGGCGCCCGGATCGACGGGCGCGGGGAGGGCCGCAGCGGAAGCAACGGCCGGAGGGCAAGCAAATGAGAACGCAAAGGACCAGCCGTCCACGAATCGCGGACTACCTGCAGTTGATCCCCACACTACTCGTGGCGATGCTGGTTGTCGGCGGCTGCTCGGCGACCCACGTGGGCGACGCCTGGCAATGTCCCCTTGCGCAGGGAGCCGCCTGCACGAGTGTGGCGGACGCCGATCCGGCGGCCGCCTCTTCCGGGAAGGCTCAAGGGCTTCCGACTCTCGGCCCGCTCCTCTGGGCCAAGGCTCGCGACGTGGGCGAAGGCCGCACTTCCTGCGGCGAACCCTGCGATCCCCTTGCCTGGCTTGCGGAGTGGTTAGGGATTCCGGAGGAGCTCGGCGACGGCGCCGCCATCGGGGAACTTGAAGCCGCTCCGCCGGACGAAGGAACTTCGGACCCGTCCAGTGACGGCCTTCGGACGAAGGAGAAAATCGCGCGGATCTGGATCGCCCCCTTCGTGGACTCGGGCGGGGTCTACCGGGAGGCCCATTGGGTGCGGACGGTGCTGGAGCCGGCACGCTGGAGGCTCCGGTGATCGAGCGGCTCAAGGATCTCCTCAGGGGACCGGACGCGCTTCAGCCCTGGACGCTTCCGGTCCTTCCCTCGCCCCTCGTGGACCTCCTGCCCTGGAGGGCCTGGGACGAAGGCGGGGAGTTCTACATAAACGCCGGGAGCTTGGGCTTTCTGCTGGAGCTTCCGCCCTTCGCGGGGATCGACGACGGAACGCTGGAGGCCCTGGCGGGTACCCTGGCCGACGCCGCGCCCGAGCGTGCGGTGGTCCAGGTCATTCACTGGACGAGCCCGCGCTACGGAGCGGCGATCCGGAGCTGGGCCGAACCGCGTTTGGGCACGGGCGGAGTGCAGGCGGGAATGGCGGCGCGGCGCCGGGCGCTCCTCACCCATGCCGGCTGGCGCCCGCTCCATGCGGGCGGACCGCCGTTCACACTCAAGGACTGCCGGGTGTTCCTGGCGGCGTGTCTCCCGGGCCAGCCGGGGCCGGCGGCCGAGACGGCGCTTGGGAGTTTCCGGCGGGCTCTCGAAGGGACCCTCGCCTCGGCCGGCGCCGAGACGAGGCGGGTCGATCCGGATACGCTCCTGTCGCTCGTGGCGGAACTTGCGGCGCCCGATCCGGAGGGAGCGCATGACGGGGAGCTCGACCGGCCCCGGCGGCGCTGGTCGCCGCGGGATCCGATCCACCTGCAATGCGCCGCTCCCGGGCGCGCCCTTTCCGTCGCCCCGACGGGTCTCGTGTTCCATCATCCGGACGGGACGGACGTGGCGGTCCGCATCCTCTCGGCGCGGGCCTTGCCCGAGGTCTGGCCGGGCTGGCGCGGCAACGCTTTGATCGGCGACTTTCACCGGGATTTTCTCCAGCCTGGCGCCCCGGTCCTGACCGCGCTCACTGTGATGATGGGCGAGGCGGCAGACGGGGAGCGCGCCTTTCTGAAATCCGCACGGGCAACGCAACAGGCGGGCACCGGGATCGCGCGCTACCTGCCGGGCCTGCCGGAGAAGGCCCGGGACTGGCGCTTCGTCACCGAGCGGCTCAAGGACGGCGAGCGGCTGGTGAAGGCCTGCTACATGGTGGCGGTCTACGCGCCCCTGGACGGGATCGACGAGGCCGAGCAGGCGGTGCGGGCGATCTACCACGGCCAGGGCTGGCGCCTGGGCGCCGAGCGTTACGCCCATCTCCCGGGCTGGCTCGCCTGCCTGCCCATGGTGCCTGCGGGCGGGCTGGACGCCGACCTCGCCAAGATGGGGCGGATGAAGACGCTCCTCACCTCGTCGGCCGTGAACCTTGCGCCGGTGCACGGCGAATGGCGCGGCCAGGAGGCGGTGCGCGATGCGCCGCCAGCGCTGCTGCTCATCGGAAGGAGGGGCCAGCCCGCCTGCTGGTCCCCTTTCGCGAACGAGGCCGGGAACTACAACGTGGCGGTCACGGGCAAGTCCGGGTCCGGCAAGTCGGTGCTGATGCAGGAGCTGGTCTCGGGGATAGCGGGAGCAGGCGGCGAGGCCGTGGTGATCGACGACGGGCGTTCCTTCCAGCACACGGCCGAAGCCCTGGGCGGGGCCTTCATCGCCTTCGGCAAGGACCCGGCCAGGCTGAACCCCTTCGCCATGATCGACGCCGAAGCGGCGGCCCGGGACAGCGACTACCGGGAGGAGTGTTTTGCGATGCTGGCGGCCGTGATCGGGCGCATGTGCCGGCGCCGCGGGCGCATCGACGACATCGAGGCGGCGTTGATCGACGAGGCCATCGCGGGCGCCTGGGAGGAGGCCGGGAACGGCGCCGACCTCGGGACCGTGCAGAGCCGGCTCGGGGAGGCCGGCGACCGGCGCGCGTCGGACATGGCCCTGGCCCTGCGTCCGTGGCGGCCGGGGGGCGCCTTCGGGCGGCTCTTCGAGGGGACCGAGACTCCAGCCCTGGACGCCGCCCTCACCGTGTTCGAGCTCGCCGAGCTCAAGGGCCGGGGCGACGTGCAGGGGGTGGTGCTCATGCTGGTGATCTTCCTCGCGACACAGCGCATGTATCACGGCCCCCGCACGCGCCCCAAGGCGATCGTAATAGACGAGGCCTGGGACCTTCTTTCGGGCGACGACAGCCGGGCGTTCCTCGAAGGCGCGGCCAGGCGGGCGCGGAAGTACCGGGGCGCGCTCGTCACCGGCACCCAGAGCGTCAACGACTACTACGCCAACCCCGCGGCCCGCGCGGCCTGGGAGAACTCGGACTGGGTGATCTTCCTGGCCCAGAAGGACGAGTCCGTGGAGCTATTGAAACAGGAGAAACGCATCCACTGCGATCCGGGCATGGAGCGGGCGCTCAAGAGCCTCGCCACCGTGGACGGGCGCCACGCCGAACTGGTGCTGCACGGTCCGGACGGCTGGCGGGTGGCGCGGCTGGCGCTCGACCGCTGGTCGACGGCGCTCTACTCCTCGCGCGGACCGGCGTTCGCCGCGGTCGAGCGCCTCAAGGACGAAGGGCTCACGACCGAACAGGCCATCGACCGCATCGCCGACGCCGGCCTGCCAGAGGCCACGGCCGACAGCCCTGCGGACGGAGCGCGGTAAGGGTTCCGCGGGTCGGTTGGCGCTGGAACGGGTACGGGGACGCGAACGAAAGGAGAACGCACATGAGTTCAGACGGGAGCACAGGAGCGCGGCCACGCGCCACGGTCGGGACCGGGAACGTCGGGTCCGAGGATCGGCCGCTCGACTGGCCTGGGGATCCGGAGTCGCTGACGGCGGAGGCCGTGGACTTCGAGGCCTTGGCGCATGTTCTGGCGAACACGTGCCGCCGGGGCGGACGGTTGAGGCGGTTCCACTCGGTGGCGGCCCATGCCGTGCTGATGAGCGAGGCGATCGAGACGCTGGGACAGCCGGGAACCGGAGACAGCCGCGCGGCGGCCCTCTACGCGCTGCTCGCCGATGCAGGCGTTGCCTGGCTGGGCGCCGAGTCCGCTTCCTCCCAACGCGGAGCGGAGCGGTTCCAGCGGCTCCGGGGGACCGTCGAACAGGCCGTGCGCGAGTCGGCCGGGCTCGACCCGGAGCCCTCCCCGGAACAGGCGGAGCTGCTGCGTTTCGTGGCCCGCATGGCCGAGGCCGCGGAGGACCGGGATCTTCCGGGAGCGCGTGGCAGGGCGGCGCCCGCGGTCGCTTTCCCGCCGCTCAAGCGCCGCATCCGGACGGTCGAACCCGGCCGTGCGGCCAGGCTCTGGCTGGACCGTTTCCGCTCTCTCCGGAGGCCGGCGGATGCGGCGGGGAACACCCTCCCGCCAGAGGGGGCGCAGGGATCCGTCCGGACGGAGCCCGAGGCTGGAGGGCTGCGCGATGGGGATTGAGGCGGTGGGGAGCGGACGAAGGGTGCGATCGTGAGCGGGGTCGCAACCCTTGGGTCTGCGTTGCTGCTCGCGGCCGGCGTGGCCGCGGCGGTCGCGGCGCTTTCGGCGCGCATGGCCCTGGAGAGGGCGCCGCGCATCGCGAGCGTCCGGCTTGGCGAGTTGACCGCGGACTACATGACCAAGGCGGCCCGTGAGCACGGAGACGGGGACGAGGCGATGGAGGCCGCACGGCGCTGGGCGGCACGCCTTGAGGAGGCCCTTGCGCGGATCGCGGCGCGACACCACGCGGTGCTCCTCCCCGCAAGGGCGGTGGCCGCCGGCGCCAAGGATCTCACCGCCGAGGTCAGGGCGGCGATCCGGACCGGGAACCATTCTGGTGCGCATCCGGAGGAAGAGCGGTGAGAACGACCACGAACGTCTCAAGAAGCGGGCCGCGACGGAACAAGAGGATACTGCTTTGGGCATCCGTGCTGGCCATGGTGTGGCTCGCCGCGGCCTCTCGCGTCTACGTCAATGCGAGTTGGTCCGACGGGGCCTGGGGCTATCTCGTGCTCCCGCTCCCGGGCGCGCCCCAACGGGGGGATGCGGTCCTGTTCGACCCGCCCGAGGCGGCGGATTCTCCGATCCCCTACTTGAAGACCGTGCGCGGGCTGCCGGGAGATCCGGTGAGCGTCGACGGCGGTCGCCGCGTTTCGGTGAAAGGCGTGGTCCTTGGCGTTGCCAAGACCCGCGCCCGCGACGGGCGCGCGCTGGAGATGGCCGCGCCCGGGGTAATCCCGCCCGGTCACTACTATGTCCACGCCGATCACGCGGACAGCCATGACAGCCGCTACGCCGAGATCGGCCTGGTGCCGCGGGAGCGCATCCGCGGCCGCGCCCTGGCGCTGCCCGCCCTTCCCTGGCTCGGGCTGGACGGACCCCTGGCGGAACCCGTGGAGGCGCGGCCGTGACGCGGCATCTGCTCCTGCGGGGGCTTCTGGTGGCCGTGACCGGCTGTGCGCTGACGCTCGTTGCGGAACCCGGGCGGGCGAAGGACCTCGGGGCGCGCGGCGTGGTCTGGCCGGTCGCCGAGCCCGACCTGCTCAGGGAGGTCGAGACGCGGCTGAGAGAGATGGATGCCTCCGGGGATCTGGCCCGCATGCGCCGCGAGGCCCTGGAGCGGGCGCGGGAACGCATCGAGGTGCCCGGACGCGTGGCCGGCATCGTGCCCGCCGTCTCTCGTCGCACCCGGCTCTTCGATCCTTCCGTCACCGTGGAGCGGGACATCCGGACGCACGATGGAACCCTGATCGCGGCCCGTGGCGCGCGGATCAACCCGCTGGACATGCATCCGCTGACACGGGATCTGCTGTTCATCGACGGCGCGCGGCCGGTGGAGGTCGCCTGGGCGCTTCGCCACCACAGGCCCGCGAGGATCGTGCTCCTGGCGGGCCGTCCCCTGGCCCTCGCGCGGGCTCACGGCCGCCGGTTCTTCTTCGACCAGGGCGGCCGGCTCTCGAAACGCTTCGGGTTGCGCTCGACCCCGTCACTGGTCGCGGCCGAAGGGTCGATGCTTCGGATCACGGAAGTGCCTCTCCAGGACGAATCGAACGCCACGGCCGCTGGAGGCCGGCCATGAAGTTCTGGACGACTATGGGCGTCACCCTGGTTCTCGCCGGCGTGCTAGCGGCCGGAACCGCATCCGCCCAGTCCTGTACCGGGCGTTTCGTGAACCCCGTCACGGACGTGTGCTGGGAGTGCCTGTTCCCGATCTCCATCGGGCCGATCCGCATGGGGAGCGCCGCGGGCGCCCCGGACACGCCCAACCCTGGATCGCCGATCTGCTTCTGCGGCAACCCGATCCCTCGGATCGGTCTCTCGCTCGGCATGTGGGAACCGGCGCGGCTCCTCGACGTGAGCCGCGCGCCCTGGTGTTTCCCGAACCTCGGCGGCATGACCGTGGACCCCGGCCTGCCCGCGGGGCGCGGACGCACCGGCTCTTCGGGGGGCGACGGCGCCTCGGGGTCGACATGGCACGCCCACTACTACGTGTACCCGCTGCTTTCCTGGATTGGGGCGCTGCTCGATCTCGGCTGCCTCGAAGGCGGCGGACTCGACATCGCCTGGATGTCCGAGCTCGACCCCGCCTGGCAGGACGACGAGCTGTCGTTCCTGCTGGATCCTGAAGCCGCGCTGTTCGCGGACCTGCCGGCCCAGGCGGCCTGTGCCGCCGATTGCGCCGCCGCCTCGGCCGGCCTGCCGCTCGATTCGCTGTTCTGGTGCGCCGGCTGCCAGGGAGGGATGTATCCCCTGACCGGGAACGTGGCCGCCCACGTGGGCGGGGTCCAGGCCTCGCTCCTGGCCGCCGAGCGCCTGGTGTTCCGTCTTCACCGGCTGCTGCTGGCCTGGGGCACCTCCGGGACGGCGGCGCTCTGCGGCCGCTACCCGATGCCGGTCATGAAGAAGTCCCAGTACCGCTGGCAGATGACCCAGCCGGTGCCGGCCACTTCGCCTCTCACGGGCTGCAACCCCACGGGCCGGTCCTCGGTGCTCTGGGAGGCGCTCCGCGAGCTGCCGGCGGCCGGCGAGAATTTTGGGTATCTGCTCTGGCGGAAGCGGAATTGCTGTCTGCTCTAAGGAGGTTGCCATGAACCGCAACGCGATTCGCGGAACCGTCGCCGCGTTGGCCTCCGTGACTATGCTGGCCGCCTGGTGCGGCCCGGGCCAGGCGCAAGGGGCGCCTGGGGACATGGCGCGCGACGTCGCCGAGGAAGTCCTCCGAAAGGCGAAAAGAGATGATCGTCGCGACCTGGATGGTTGGTCGCGTTCGGTGATCGAAGACGCGCTCGAACGCGCGGGCAGAAGGGCCTTCAGCGCCCCCGCCCCGCTCCCGGCCGAGGACCATGCCCGCCGGGTTGCCGGCGGTCTTACCACGCGGCCCCACGGCCCGGAGGTGATCGTTTTCATGAGCCTGTCGGCGCCCGCCGAGAGCTGGCGGCAATGGAGTCGCGAGGCGGCGCGGATCGGAGCGCCCCTGGTGCTGCGCGGGCTCGGTCCGGACGGGTTTCAGGCGACGGTGAAGCGCATCGGGCCGTTTCTGGACCGCGGGTCGGGAGCAGCGATCGATCCGCGCCTGTTCCGGCTCTTCGACATCAAGGCGGTCCCGGCCGTGGCGGTGGTCCCGGACGGGGTTCCGCCCTGCGAAAGCCGCGGCTGCTCGGCGGATCCAGCTCCGCCCCACGACCGGGTAGCAGGGAACATCGGCCTGGAAGCGGCGCTCGAAGCCATCGCCTCCGAGGGCGGGCCGGGCCGGGTGGCCGCACGCCGCCATCTGGCGGACCTGAGAGGAGACGCGCCATGAACCAGCGCCGCGGAATGAAGGCGGTCATCTTGATCCTGTTGGTCCTGGCGTGTTTCGCTCCCCGCCGCGTTTCGGCCGAAGACCCGAAAGCCGCGGCCCGGGCCATCGGCCAGGCAGGCAAGGCGGCAGCGAGCGCTATCGCAAAGGACGCGGATTCCACCGCCCACGTGCCGGGCTACATCGGAACGAGCCTGCCCGAGCGGGGTATGAGCGCAAGCGAGCTGGAAACCGCCGCGCACCGGGCATTGGCCGATCCCGCCGATCCCGGAGGCCGGGCCGGCCGTGCGTTGATCGAGGCTTCCGCCGAGCGTCCGGAGGAGCCCGTCGGGGCCGGGGATCCGATCGTGCAGCGCGGGGAGGGGATCGAAGGCGACGCGCAATCTCCGAGCTGGAAGGCGGACGGGCTCGCTTCCGGATCTGCGACGGGATGCGGCGCCGGCGTGGAGGACGCCGGGGCCGGCGGCCAATGCGGCGGGGTCTCGTGGTGCGTGGGCGCCGATTGCGAAACCACTGGGGCCCGGTCCAACACCGGTTTCGTCGAATCGGTGGCCCGGGTCAACATGGTGCTTGAGCTGGGCGGCGAGGAGTTCGACCGCGAGAATCTCGAGTTCTTCCGAGGCACGCGCCGTTCCTGCCTGATCCGTTGGGGAGGCCTCGCCGATTGCTGCAAGGACTCAGGGGTGCTCGTCGGGCTTGCTCACTGTACCGAAGAGGAGCGCCTTCTTGCCGAGGAGCGCCATGATGGGAACACGCACTATCTGGGGAAGCGATGCGCGAGGCGGATCCTGGGGGTCTGTGTCCGCCGGGAACGCTCCTGGTGCGTGTTCGGCTCGAAGCTCGGGCGCATCCTGCAGGAAGGGGTGCGGAGCCAGCTCGGGATCGGCTGGGGAAGCTGCCGCGGCTTTACGGTCGAAGAGATGGAGAGCATCGACTTCGAGGCCGTGGACCTCTCCGAGTTCACGGAGAACCTCATGGACGGGTCGCACGAGCCCTCGATCGAGCTTCCCGAAGCGGGCCAGGCCGGCGCGGTGATGAGGGCGCGCATCCGTGACTTCTACCAGAGAAACGAGTGAAGGGGCGGGCATGAATCGCGCATGCGTCCTATCCGTTGCCTGCCTCCTGTGCATCGTCGTGGTGCTGCCCGTGAACGCGCGCGAATGGCGGCCGTGGTGCGGGTCTCCGTCGGCCTCGGATGGGGAGGTGTCGCGGCCGCTCGGATGGCACTTCTATTGCGACAAGGACCAGGAGGACGCGGAGCGTGACGTCCCGGCCCAGCAAACGCTGCCCGTTTCACCGGCAGGGCCGATGGAACGCATTCTGGAGATGCGCCGGGTCCTGGGGGAGGCCCGGGCCAAGGCCGTCCTTGAACCGAGCCCGGAGAACGTTGCGGCCTACCTCCGCCTCCAGCAGGAAGCCCTGCAGCGAGCCGCCTCCTTCTCGGACGCCTTCCGCCGCACCGTCTGGTCGAGCCCGGACCTGGACTACACGCTCAAGCGTCCGGTGGGCGCGCTCGCCAAGAGGCTCTGGTCGGACGAACGGCGGGCGGAGCGCGCGGCGGTCCTGGCCAGGCTCGAGGAGCGTTACGGGCTCATTTATCTCGGCCACGCGCGATGTTCGGGATGCCGCGTGTTCGGCCCGCTCCTGCGAGCCTTCGCGCTGCGCCACGGACTTGACGTGCTCGCGGTGTCGATGACGGGCGAACCGCTGGAAGGCTGGCCGGAAGCGGTACCCGACCAGGGCCGCGCCGCGCGCCTGGGCCTCACGAGCAGGGTCGTCCCCGCGGTTTTCCTCTATGACACGCGGACCTCCAGGGCTTTGCCGGTCGCCTTTGGCGTGGTTGCCGAGGACCAGCTCGCCGAAAGGATCTTCGCCCTGACCGCGCGGGAGGTGGGAGATGACTACTAGGCGCGGATTCGTGGCGGTGTTGGCCGCGGCAGGGCTCTGGCTCGCTGCGCCCGTCCACGCGGATGTCCTCTCGGAGATGGAGAACTTCTGGAGGGGCGCGGCGGTGAACACCACGGGCCCGACCGCGTTCGACGGCCAGGCGTCCGGCCACTGGACTCTCGGGAACCTATACCTGCGCGCACCGGTGCGCTCGGAGGCAATCGCCTCGGTAAGCCTGCCTTCCTTCCGCGCCGGTTGCGGCGGCATCGACGCGTTCGCCGGCTCGTTTTCCTTCATAGACTCAGACCAGTTGATCGCCTTCGGCCGCGCCGTCGCCCAGAACGCCGCCGGCTTCGCCTTCGAGCTCGCGCTCGAGACCATATCGCCCGTGATCGCCGAGACCATGTCGAAGCTCCGGGCCTTGGCCCAGTGGGTCAACAACCAGAACCTGGACTCCTGCGAGACCGCACAGGCTTTGGTCGGAGCGGTCTGGTCGAGGAACGACCGGGCGAGCGCGGCCATCTGCGCGGCCGTGGGCACGCGGCAGGGGATCTTCTCCGACTACGCGGCCGCCCGCCACGGGTGCGGCTCGGACGGGAAGCGCAACTCGACCCTCGCCGCCGCCTCCGGACCGCTCAAGGATCAGGTTCCGGTCAACGTCAACTACGCCTGGCGTGCGGTGCGGGCTTCGAGCTTTCTGGGATCGGATCAAGATCTCGGCGAGTTTGCCATGTCCGTCTCCGGGACCGTGATCGTCACCGCGCCGGTCTCGGACAGCGACCCTTCCGGCCCGCGAGTACGCATCCTGGAACCCTTGGCGCTGGACCGCCGCGTGACCGAGATCCTGATGGAAGGCGGCGGCGCCCTCCCGGTCTACCGGTGTGACACGGCCGCGGACTGTCTCAACCCCACCCTCGGCGGCCTGCCCGTCCCGGCGGCGAGGGGGTTCCGGAACCGGGTCGCGGGACTGCTCCGCCGTCTGGTCGATGCCGTGCGCACGGATACAGCGCCGTCGTCCGACGCCTTGGGCCTCGTCAATCTCACCACCCTCCCGGTCTACCGTGTCGTGAACACCGCCGCGGCCTATCGTGGCGCGGTGGTGGAGCAGGAGGTGGATTCGCTCGCCGAGGCGGTGGCGCTCGACGTCCTCCAGGTCTGGATCTCGGACCTCCACCGGACGGTCGAGGCGCGCGCCGGGACCCTGGACATCGCGGACGGCGACCAACTGGAGCGCTGGCGCGAGGGACTGCGCCGGAACCGGGCAGCGCTCGCGCGCCACCGTCACGAGGGGTTGGAGCGGTTCAACACGGCACTGGCTGTGGTCGAGAAGCTGAGACTCATCGAGACCGAGCTTGCGGGGGCGTTGTCGGCGGATCTCCGCGCGGCGCTCGCCTTCTCGCGCGGCGCTTCCGGGTCCCGATAGCGGCAAGGGCGCCGAGGAGAGGCGGCTGTGTACGAACTCTTCACCCTGGGAGGTGGCGCCTATCTGGTCGACCTCCTGAACGCGGTCGCAGCGATCACGGGCGGCGGAGCGTTCGTGACCCTGGCTCAGATTGCGGGCGTCACCGGGCTCGCCTGGGCGCTGTTCCGCACCGCCTTCGGCGGCTCGTGGAAGGACAACGCCAAGTGGCTGCTGCTCTTCGCCGCGGTCTGGGGCGCCATGGTGGTGCCGAAGGCGACCGTGCGGGTCGTGGACCGGCTCGACCCTGCGCTGGCGCCAGCGGTCGTGGCCAACGTCCCCATCGGCCTGGCGCTCTTTGCCTCCGTGACGAGTCAGGTGGGCGACGGCCTCACGCGGCTCACCGAGCAGGCCTTCTCGCTTCCGAACGATCTGACCTATCGCCGCCACGGACTCATTTTCGGCGCGAGGCTAGCGGCCGCGGTGACCCGGATGGAAGTGACCGACGCGGTGTTCGGGCGTAACCTCAGGGCCTATGCGCGGCAGTGCGTGTTCCACGCCCTGCTCCTGGGGCATATCTCCGCGGACGATCTCCGCGAGAGCACCGACATCTGGCGGCTCGTCACCGCCACCGGCTCGCCGTCCGCCGGGGCCTCGCCCGCGCGCATGGTCGAGTACGCGACCCGCGGGGCGCCCGCGGGCACCGGCGCGACCCCCGTTGACCGCGAGATCGTCACCTGCGCGGAGGCGGCCTCGCGGCTCGACGCGCTCTGGGGGGCCGAGATCGGAAGGGCGTCGGGTATCTTCGGGCGGAGGCTCTTTCCCGGGGCGGCGACCGAGGCCCTGGCCCGCGCCGAGTTCGTGGCGGCGCTGCCCGCCGCCCACGCCTACCTGATCGGCGCGTCGAGGACCGCGGCCGAGATCCTGCGCCAGCAGATGGTCCTGAACGCCGTCCACGGCGCGGGCGAGCAATGGGCCGCGGAAGCCGGGAACGCCGCCGCGCTCAGGGCCTATACCGAGGCCCGGGCCGAGACCCAGACCGTCTCGGCCTACCGCGCCATCGGCCGCCAGGCTGAGACCTGGGTGCCGATGCTCCGCATCGTGTTCGAGTGCCTCTACGTGGGGGCCTTCCCCATGGCGGTGCTGCTCATGCTCACTCCCGCGGGCAGCGGGATCTTCCGGTCCTACTTCTCGGGGCTCGTCTGGCTCCAAAGCTGGGGGCCGCTCTACGCGATCCTCCACCGCATCTCCATGGGTGAAGCCGCCGAGCGCATGAGCGCGGGCGCTCTGATGCCGGGCGGCGACGTCGGCGTGTCGCTTGTGGCGCAGGCGGGGATCCAGGCGGTGGCGTCGGACGTGGCGGTCATGTCGGGCTACCTCTCGATGTCAGTGCCGTTCCTCGCCGCCGCACTGGCCTACGGGGTGGGGAGGGCGACAGGTCTCGCCACCTCGGTGCTCGCGGTCGGCCAGGAGGCGGCGTCCTCGGCGGCGCAGGAGGGCACGACGGGCAACGTCTCGCTCGCCAACACCGTGTCCGACACCCACCGCTTCGGAACGGTCGAGGGAAACCAGGTCCGGACCTCGCTGCATGTCGACACGGACCGCTACACGGGGTTCGCCCCCGGAGGCGCGGGCTTCACCGTGACCGGTGACGGCACCGCGGTGGCGGACGCGGGTTCCGCCCCGAGCCGTATCCCGGCGGCGGGCGGGAGGCGCGGGCGCGGGCCGGGAGCCGTCCCCCGGCGGGGGGCGTGAGGCTCTCCGAATCCCTCGCGACGAGCCACGAGAACCGGGCGAGCGCCGCCCGGGAGCAGGCCCGGCACTGGTCGGCGGAGGCCGCCACGGCACGGACGGCGGCCGCTACCGATTCGGCGGCCATGGTCGAGCGGTTCTCGCGCGACGTGAACACGGGCGTCGCGCATTCGCGGGGAGTGACGGAGAGCGAGAGCCAGAGGGTCCAGAGCCTCGAATCCCACTTCGAGAGGCTGTCCGAGGCTGGCGGCATCACCAAGGAGCAGGCGGCCGCTATCACCAGCGCGGCCAAGGCGGGAGGGGGCTTCGACTTCATCGTCAAGTTCGGAGCCGACGGATCGGTGAGCTGGCGGGGCCAGACCTTGAGCCGGGAGGCCTGGAACCGGATGACCGACTATGCCGAGCAGAACAGCCTGCTCGATGTCTGGTCCCGGGTGGCCGAAGCGTCGAGGCGCTACTCCACCGCATCGGGCGAGAGCGAGCTCAAGAGCCTGGAGGAGAGTTTCGGGTCGAACCTGACGCGGATGCGCCGCTTCGGGGAGCAGGAGGCCCTCAGTCACCGAGAAGCCGAGAGTTGGAGCAACCAAGCGGCCGAGGTGCGGAGCCAGGCCCAGGCCATCGACCGGGAGCTGGGCCAGCCTTTCTTCACCTGGCTGACCGCCCGCAGGGGCGCCGATGGTAGGGATATCGGCGTTGCGGGCGCCATGCGGCTGGCCTCCCCTCAGACGCCGGAGGACGCCGAAGAGCTTCGTGCACACGCCGCCGCCTTCATCGCGGAACGGTTCCCGGCGCCCCGGGGCGCGGACCCCGCCTCCGTGGCGGAGTCGGCGGACTACGAACGGACCGTTGAAGGGATGCGGGAGTCGCACAGGAGCGGGACCACGGCGGCTTGGGCGGAGTGGTCGGGCTGGGCTCGGGAATACGGCGGCGGGGGCCATGAACGGGGCAGCGTCGGAATACGGGCGGGACAGAGGCGCGCCGAGACCGATACCGAGCTGGATATCCGGGAGGCGGAACGCAAGGTGCGGGGCGGGGTGGCGGAAGAGCGCAACGAGAAGGGGCGCGCCAAGGTGGCGGCGGAAACCGACCGGCCCTTTGGGCAGCATGCAGCCGAAGCGGTCCCGTTGGTGGGGGAGTGGCTCGGCGGCAAGCTCTACGGCACGGCCGGGAACACGGCGCCGGACAAGGGCAGGAAGAAGGATCGGGCAGACGGCGGTCCCTTCGACCGGGACGAGGCGCTCGGGCCGTGAACGGAAGGATTCGATGATGTTCGGAAAGGCTACGCTCAGAGGAGGCCAGACCCTTCTCCACGATGTTCACATGTGGGGGCAGCTGGTCCGCTGGGAAATCCTCGGCCTCGTCCTGACGATCATTCTGGTCCCCGCTGTCGCGGCCTTCCGCACCACGACCGGCTATGAATGGCGTGTCGTCGGCATGGGGACCCTGGCCCAGGTCAAGCTGGCCCTGGGGTATGACCGCGATTCGGGGCAGGCGTACGAGTGGCGGGAAGGCAGGAAAACGGCGACGAGGATCGTCGACATCGCCGCGGACCCCAGAATCGAACGGATCCGTAGACGCCTGCTCGACACCATCTACGGCAAGGCGTGGATGGGCCTGGGGTTGGGCGCGGGCGCCATGGCCCTCTTCACGTTGTTGTTCTGGATCATCGGACGTCGCATGGAGCGCGCCAAACGCCTGCGCGGCGCCGAGATGGCTACGGCGCGTGAGCTCCGAAGGCGTGTGCAGCCCTTCTCGGTGCGCTTGGCGGAGACCTTTTTTCCGGCCGCGCGCCGGGCCTCCTGCCGCATCGCCGGAATTCCGTGGCCCGAGCGCGCCGAGACACAGCATACCATCGTCTCGGGCACCACCGGCTCGGGCAAGACCGTGCTGATCTCGGACCTCGTCGCCCAGATCCGGGCGCGGGGCGAGCGCTGCATCGTCTACGACAAGATGGGGACGTATACGCGTTCGTTCTTCGATCCCGCCCGCGACGTGCTGATGAACCCCCTGGACGCCCGCGCTCCGCGCTGGTCGCCTTTTTTCGAGGCCAGGACGCCCCGCGACTTCGACATGATGGCCGCTGCCTTGATTCCCCAGCAGAAGGACACGGTGGACCCGTTCTGGGTGACGGCCGCGAGGCAACTGTTCTCCAATGGAGCGGGGGTCCTCTGGAGGGATGGAGTGACCGAGAACCGGAGGCTCGTCGATGAACTGCTCAAGACCGAACTGGCCGCACTGGCCCAAGCCATGGAGGGCACCGTGGCCCAGTCCATCGTGAGCCCTGAGAACCCGAAGACCGCACTCTCCGTGCGAGCGATGCTGACCGCGAATCTGGGCGCGCTGGAGTTCCTGCCCGATACGGGAATGTCCTTCTCGATCCGCGAGTGGGTCGGCCGGGAGGACGAGACGGGGTTCCTGTTCCTCACTTCCCGCGGAGACCAGCACGCGAGCTTGCGGGGACTCATCTCCACCTGGCTCGAGATCGCGGTCAACGCGCTCCTCTCGCTCCACCACGACGACGCGCGGCGGATCTGGTTGGTCCTGGACGAGCTGCCCACCCTCCACCAGGTGCCGAGCCTGCAGCCGGGGCTCGCGGAGTCCCGCCAGTTCGGGGGCTGCTTCGTGCTGGGAATCCAGGTGTTCTCGTCCCTGCGGGACATCTACGGCAGGAACGGCGCGGAAACCATCTCCGGGCTCTGCGGCACCCGCGTGGTGCTGTCGGCCCCGGACCAGGAGACCGCGCAGTGGTCGGCAGAGAGCCTCGGGCGCGGAGAGGTCGAGGAGTACACGCACGGCATGAGCTACGGCGCCAGCACCATGCGCGACGGCGTCTCGCTCACCCAGCACCGCCAGATGCGCCCCCTGGCTTTGCCGTCGGAGATCATGCGGCTCGAAAACCTGCACGGGTACCTGAAATTCCCCGGCCCGTTTCCGGTCACCTCCATAGAACTCCGGTACGTCGATCGCCCGGCCTCGGCCGAACGGTTCGTCGCGCGGGAGGGCGATGCGGCAAACGCGGAAACGGATGCGTCGACGCCGGACGGAGAGCCGGGCGATGGCGATTCGGGTCTCGTGGACGAGCGGGTGGAGGGCGAAGACAAGGCCGATCCGCCAGCCGTAGCGCCCGTCCCTGCCGGCGTGGAGGAGCGTGGCGACGGCAGCCGCTCTGGCGCCGAGCCGCGATCTTCGGCGCCGGACACCCATCGGGCACAGGATTGGGCCTGAGATGCTGTCCATCGGAGCGCTCGGTTCGGCCGCCCAGGGCGCCAGCTACTACGAGCGCGACGGCTACTACGCGAACGACGATCCCGGGCACAAGTCGGCGAGCGCGTGGGCCGGCAGGGGCGCGGCGGAGTTGGGGCTCTCGGGCGAGGTTGATTCGGACGTCTTCAGGTCCGTGCTGGAAGGGAAGGTGCCGGACGGCTCGGGCCGCCGGCTGGGCCGCCAGGGCAAGGATGGGGAGATCGTCCACCGTCCGGGGCGCGACCTCACCTTCTCCGCTCCCAAGTCTGTCTCGATCGCGGCGCTCGTCGGCGGCGATACACGAATCGTCGACGCGCACGACCGGGCCGTGAAGGCGACGCTCGCCTGGGTGGAGGGCAATGCGGCCGAGACCCGGGTGCATGACCCGAAGACCAGGCGGATGGTGCGGGCACGCGATCAGGAGATCGTCGCCGCCACATTCCGCCACGATACCTCGCGGAACCTGGACCCGCAGCTTCACACCCACGCCGTCCTGGCCAACATGGTGAGGGGCGGAGACGGCAAGTGGCGCACGATGGCCAACGAGGGCCTCTACGAACGGCAGAAGCTCATCGGCATGCTCTACCGGAACGAGCTGGCGCGATACTTGGCCGAACTCGGTTACGGGATCGAGAAGACCCACGCGGATGGACGCTTCGAGATCGCGGGCGTTTCGCGCGAGGTGGTAGAGGCCTTCTCGACCCGCAGGGCCGAGATCGAGGCGGCGATGGAAGAGCGCGGTCTCGGCGCCACCGCGGCAAACCCGCGCATTGCCGAGCGCGCCGCGCTCATGACCCGGGCGGCGAAGCGCGATGTCGACCGGGGTGCGCTCCTGGGGGTTTGGGAGAAGCAGGCGGCCGACCTCGGGTTCGACGCCCATGCGATCGCTGCCGCGGCGGCGGCGAAGGTCGCCGCGCCCTCGACAAAGGGCCGGGAGACCACGACGGAGACGGGCAAGGCGTTTGTGGCGGTAAACGGCACACCAAGCATGAATGCGGCGATTGGCGACATCCCTGCACCCGGTCGGGGTGCGGCTACGGAGGCCGTCGCCTGGGCGATGGAGCATCTTTCGGAGCGCCAAGCGGTGTTCGCGCGTAACGATCTCTTCGCTGCGGCGCTCGCGTATGCACCGGGGCGGACGACTCTGGCCGAGGCCGAGCGTGAGGTGGCGGCCCTGGAGAGGGCGGGCATGCTGCATGCCGTGAGCCTGCCGGCCGCGGAGGAAGCGCTCGCCACGGACCGGACCGTGGGCGAGGAGCGCGAAACCATCGAGCTCATGCGCGCGGGCGAGGGACAGGGGGATGCTCCGATGCGGAGCTGGGCGGTACAGGCGCATCTCCACCGGGGGCCGCTCACGGTCGGACAGAGGGACGCGGTGAAGCTCATCCTGTCCGCGAAGGACCGTGTGGTCGGTGTCCAGGGCTATGCCGGCACCGGCAAGACCACCATGCTGGACAGGGTGCGGACCCTCGCGGAGAAGAAGGAGTGGCGCATGGTGGGCCTCGCGCCCTCTGCATCGGCAGTCAAGACGCTCGCGTCGGAGGCAGGCATCGAATCCGAAACTTTGCAAAGGTTCCTTGCCCGCAACACCGGCGTAGTCGAGGGCAGGCTCACGGAAAAAGGGCAGCGGGAGATGCAGGCGGCGTTCGCCAAAACCATCCTGGTGGTCGACGAAGGCTCGCTGGCCTCGACCGTGCAGGCCCGTGACCTCCTGCGCATCGCGAGCGCGTTCCGCATCCCGCGCGTGGTGCTGGTCGGCGACGCGAAGCAGCTCGACGCCGTCGATGCCGGCAAGCCCTTCGCCCAGCTTCAGGCCGCGGGCATGAAGACCGCCGTCATGGACGAAATCATGCGCCAACGAGATCCGGCGCTCAAGGAAGCGGTCGAGGCGACCCTCGCAGGCGAGATCGCGCGCGCCTTCGAGAAGCTCGGATACAACGTCGCGGAGGTGAAGCGCGACAAGATTGCGGGTGCCGTCGCCGCCCGTTGGCTCGCGCTTTCGCCCGAGGCGCGGGAGAACACCGGCGTCATGGCGCCGAGGCACGAGCTCCGGCAGGCGATCAACGGCCATATCCGGGAGCGTTTGGTCCGGGAGGGGCGCATACACGGCCCCGCGATGTTTTCCGAGCGGCTGGTGTCGAAGGGTTACACCAATGCCGCGAAGGCCCTCGCCGACAACTATGCGCCCGGGGACGTGGTCGCCTTCCATCGCTCCTACCAGCGGCTCGGCGTCGAGAAGGGCGACGAGCGCCGCGTCGTAGGCGTCGATCACGAGGCCCGGTCGGTGATGCTCGAAGGCAGGGACGGCGGGACGGTCGCGTGGAAGCCGGCCGAAGTGGGCGGGCGGAAGGGCGGAACCGAGGTCTACCGGACGGAGGAGATAGACCTACGCACGGGCGACCGCATCCGCTGGACCCGCAACGATAAGGGTCTCGGGCTCGTCAACAGCCGCACCGCCGAGGTAGCCGGGGTAAGGAACGAGCGGGTGACGTTCCAACTGGAGGACGGGCGCAAGCTCGAACTCGGCCGTAAAGATCGGCAGATTCGCCACCTGGACCATGCCTGGGCGTCGACCGTGCATGCGTTCCAGGGCCGCACGGTGGACAACGTGATCGCGGCGATGGAGGCACGGCACCGGCACCTGACCACGCAGAAGTCGTTCTACGTCGAGATCAGCCGCGCGCGCGACCGCGCCGAACTCGTCACCGACGACGCGAAGGAACTCTGTGCCCAGCTCCAGGCCGTGACCGGGGAGCGCATCGCGGCGCTGGAGGGCATCGGCGAGGCAGTTGTGGCCACACGGGACAGGGTCGTCGATGCCGCGGGGCCGGGCGGAAAATCGCCGGATCAGGGACGTGAATCGCCGGCCGCGAATGATGGTGACGGCCGGGCATCGCAGGAGAAGGCCCCGGAACTGCCCGCGCCGGAACGGAGCCGGGGGTCCGGGATGGACCTGGGGTTGTGACGGTACGGAAGCCGGTGAGAAAGTGGCGGGTGCGGACGGCTGGCTGCGCGGGATGGTTGCGAGGGGGCGTTGGGACATGCGCGGCGGCGGGAGATAGTGCTGCTTTCCGTCTGGCTGAGGCACGGCGTTGAGGCTGGGAAACACATGGACAGTTTCTAAGCAGCGGTCTCTCTGCCTGTCCGTGCGCCTTGCGCGCCGTTACTTTCCGAACCTTCCGAAGGTCCCGCGGTCTACCCGGCGTTGGATTGCCCGCCGAAGATCGCACAACCTGTACTCCCGCAGCTCGCCATGCTCGGCGTACGGGAAGAAGGTCCAGGGCCTGCGGCGCATGGGCAAGGCGCTCCGCATGACGGTTCCTATTCGGCTGTCGCCCACGTACACTCCGTAGGCCGGGACCGGACCGCGGACTTTGCCGCGCCTAAACCGTATCTTCATGGCCGCCCTCCCTGCCGGTTCGCAAGCTCCGCGCGGTGTCGCCGCATCAGGGCATCCATCGCATTGAGCACGGTCGGCTCGTTGATTCTTCCAGAAGGCCTCCTTCCCGCCCGCTGCCGCCGGATTTCTTCCCACAACTCGTCCGGGTCGAACCCGGCTAACAGCGTCGCGATCATCCACATGTCCCGGGCGGGTTTGGACATGAAGGTGTCGGCCCGCAAACGGTGGAACTCCTGGCTCCGTACGTCGATCGAGCCGTCAGGATTGCGCGGAAGTTCGGTCATGTCGCGTCCGGTTCCCCTTTCAGGTTGGCCACAGGGTCTGTGGAAAATTCTGTGCATATGGCGGGTGCGCGCCCGAAATCGCCCTGTCCATCCGGGATCCAACGGAATGCACGGTTTATGTGCAGCGATCTCCCCATGAAAATCGGTTAGTTGTGAAGATGGGGCTCCGAAGCCCTGGGGCGTCCGCCGGACGTCAGGCGGTGATGTCGATGCGTTCGCCCCAGGGCTCGCGGTTCCAATCCGACGGGGGAGGCCCGTAGTTGACCCAGACGACGTCGAAGGGAGGGGGGCTGTCCGGGTAGCTGGAGCATCCCATGTCCGTGAAGTAGAGGCACACTCCCGGCTGTATCCCCTGCTCGTCGAGCCACTCGAAGCCCGGGCGGAAGTCGGTGCCGCCCCGGCCCTTGAGGGCGATCTCGTCGGGGAGTTCGTCGGACGAGTACTCTGCGGCGTCCTGCAATGCGGTGTCGACCTGGAGCACGATGACCCTCCCGGGACGGACCTCGTCCGCGACCTCGCGCAGTTCCGCCCAGAAATCGGCGAGGGTCTGGGCCGGGACAGAGCCCGAGGTGTCGATGATGACCGCGATCGTGTCGATGCCTTCGGAGCGGATCGAGGGCAGGTAGAGGCCTGAGTCGATGAAGCGCCTGTTGGGAACGCTCCAGCTATAGTCGCGGCTTGCGGCGTCGGTCATGTAGCGGCGCAGGAGCGTTCGCCAGTCGAGTCTGCTCGCATGGGCGTTCCGGACCGTCTCCGCGACGAGGCCCGGCGCCTTGCCCTCGGCCCTGGCGATGTTGAGCGCCTGGTGCATGGCCTCGTCCCACGCCTGCTCCTCGGCGACGGCGTCCACGGCCGCCTCGCCGAGATCGGAGCCGTCGTCCGCGCGGGTGTCGGCGTCCAGGACCTCTCCGGTGCCGGAAGGATCGTGGGTCCCCCGCGCGCCCACCGGGCCGACCGCCTCGCCGAGATCGGAGCCGTCGTCCGCGCGGGTGTCGGCGTCCAGGCCCTCTCCGGTGCCGGAAGGATCGTGGCTCGGCGGCGCATCGGATGCGCCGCCTTCGCCCTGGCGGTTCCCGTCGTGACCGTCGCCGTCGTCCCCGTCCTGACTGTCCGCATCGTCACCGCCGTCCTCGTCGTCCTTGTCCTGATCGTCGCCGTCTTTGGCGGGATCGGCGGATTCATCGCTGCCGCCGCCGGGAGGCGGCGGGCCGCCCGCGCCCGCGTCTTGTGGCGCGTCGCCATCGCTCTCGTCCCTGGCCTCCGGCAGGAGGCGATCGTTGAGCCGAGAGACGCCGTGAAAGGCGATATGGCGCGCTCCATCCTGTACATGGTCGACAGCTACCGGTTGCCGCTACCCGCCAACCTACAGGGCGACATGTTGCAGCGATGGCACGAACAGGATCCGCCCGACGACACGGAACGCTGGCGAAATTTTGTGATTGAGGGGCTGCAAGGAAATGCGAACCCCTACATCCCTTGACGCACCCTGGGCGGCGGTGAGCGGATAACGCCATCGCCGAACGTGTGCGCGGGCATCCTCCGGGCCGACGGGAGCGCCCCTCCTACTCGTTTAACACTACCTCAAGTGAGGACAAGGCATGAGGAAGGCAAAACAAAGAGATGTGACCGCTCAGGAGGTTCTGGTCCTCGACAGCAGTACATTCATCGCAGAGATTGGGCTCACGTCCAGGGGCGCCTCGGCGCTCAAGCACTATCTGTACGCTCGGGGAATGCAGTTGGTGGTACCACAGATCGTGGCGGAGGAGTGCGAACGGAACCTGACTCGACGAGCCATAGAGAAGAAGAAACAAGTTGAAGCAAACTTGACGTGGTTGGCGCGCTTCTGCGGAGGAGTGAATGGATGGTGCGGTCCCAGTGATAAGGAGATTGCAAGTCGCGCGAAGGCGCTCGCAAACGCAGGTACTGTCGGAGCCGTGTTGTTGTCGGAGACCGAAATACTTCGGAAACGAGCCGAACTAAGGCATCAAGTTCAGCAGCCGCCGAGCCACCGGCGTTCTAGTCCGGCAGATTGCAAGATCTGGGAACAATGTGTGGATCTGTTGGCGGAGCATGATGTGGTGTTTGTCGCGTGTGATGGAGATTTCGTTGGCCATGGTGGAGACGACAGGCTGCATCCATATCTTCGAAGTGAAGTGGACCAACTGGCGACAGGGCGAACGCTGACGTTCCACCGGAACATGAAATCGCTGTTATCCGAACTCAGGAGTTCGATAGCGCCGTTGCCGAAAGAACAAGTATTCGACTTTGTCTACGGCACGACTGCCGGGGAAATTCAAGTACTGGAAACGAATAGTGGATACCATCCGAAGGCCATCGGCGATGTAACGCAAACGCTCTTAACGACGGACGATGCCGAGGTGATCGAGATTCGCTTGGAAGTACACGACACGTGGGAGAGCCCAGACGGTACAGAGGTTGCGGAGTTCCGCCTGTCTGGCTCGTGTCACTACCGTCTAGTGCACGATAAGCTATCTGACTTGACCGCATCGGAGGTGCTGTTATTGATCACCCAGCCGGATGGCTCCCTGCGTGCTGTAGAAGGCTCTTATCAAAAGCTGGGGGCACTCGTTTACGCAGGCGTGCCGCCGATGCAACCGGAGCCGACGGTTTTGGAGTAGCGGGTGGATGAGGTGGCGTGGTCCTGGTTTCTTGGACAGGATGGCGGCGGAGTTAAGGTGTATTCCGGATGATCGATCGTGCCGCCAGGGTCCTGTTTAACACGTCCTGCTGTTCCGGTTGAGCCGGCAGAGAGGCAGGGGAGCTGCAGCGCTGTGCCGGCCTCTGCGTCAGCATTCCCTTTTCGTAGACCTCGGCCGGGGTGGAGCCCCCCAAGGCGGAGTGGGGGCGCGCCCGGTCATAGAAGGCGAACCACCGAGAGATCAGCCGCTGGGCCTGGAGGCCGTCAGAAGATCTCGTGCAGGTAAACGGCCTCATACTTGAGGGAGCGCCACAGGCGCTCGATGAAGATGTTGTCCATGCACCGGCCCCTGCCGTCCATGGAGATGGCGACACCTGACTCTTTGAGCACGGAGGTGAACTCCAGGCTGGTGAACTGACTGCCCTGGTCGGTGTTGAAGATCTCGGCGCGGCCGTAGCGCTGGAGGGCTTCAGTGAGGGCGTCTGTGCCGAAACGTGCGTCGAGGGTGTTCGACAGCCTCCAGGAGAGTACCCGGCGGGTGGCCCAGTCCATGACTGCCACCAGGTACAGGAAGCCCTTCTGCACGGCGATGTACGTCAACTCCGCGCACCAAACCTGAACCAGTTTCCGCCGCCCGCTCTGCCCAACAGAACCAGGTTTCCCGGCGAGACTGGTGTCACCAAGGATATCACCAGGGAGAAGTTGAAGAATGGAGGGAAAGATATCGGGCATTGTCCAAATTGACGGCTCCGAGCTTCGAGACATCGTGAAACAAGCACTCCGGGAAGCGTTGCAGGATCATCCCCGGTGCAGTAGATGCGGCGCGGACGTTGCCAGGACACCTGCCCGCACACCCGACCTTCCGCCACGACTAATGCGAGCCGATGACGTAGTCACTCTTACCGGTTTGGCGAAATCCACAATGTATCGGTTGATGAGTGGCAGTCAGTTCCCGGCGGCGGTCAAAATCGGTCCCCGTGCGGTCGCCTGGAAAGTTGAGGAAGTTCAAGCATGGATCAGCGAACTCAGCCGGGCTACCTATACGCCGCGGCCATAGGCCGCGGGGGCTTCGGGCTCCGATCTCACCTGCGGTCGGACGATCTTCGGCGGTACTGAACGGTTACCGGGACATACACGCGCTTGCGGGGACTGAGTATTGACCGAATCAGGTTGCGTATCGATTACGTCTCAAGGCGTGAAATGTATAACCTGTTGATAAATAGGACATAAATTCAATTAAATTGCAGAACGGTCCATTAAATCCTGCAACTTTGCCGTCTGCGTGTAGCGGCCGCACATGGGATGACAGTAGTCCTATTTTGTCATGTTTTTCGCGCCGTTGACGCACTGTCGGTCGAATCCGGCGATACCGTGGTCTGAAACCGCCACATGCCTGGCTTCGGCATACGTGTCGACGCCTCCGGACGCAAGGTCTGGCGCGTCCTGTGTGAGGCGCGGACCGGTCATGGCCCGTGCGGCGGATTTCTGCCGGCCTGGATTTCGCGGATGCGGTCCGGCCAAGTGGAGCGGATGTAGGAGAGCACGTCCCAGATCTCGTCGTCGGTCATGGCGTCGCCGAGGCCCGGCATGCCGCTCTCGATCCCGATAATGCCCCGGGCCTCCATCAGGGCGGTGCCGCCCAGTTTCGTGTAGTCGAAGAGAAGCTTGTTGTCATGATGCCAGGTATGGCCGCTCGCATCGTGCGGCGGCGCCGGCAGGACGCCGTCCTTGGGTCGCCGCCAGTTCGGCTGCCCTTCGAGGTTGGCGCCGTGGCAGGAGGCGCAGTGCTGCTTGTAGAGCACCTGCCCGTTTCGAATGTCGCGGCTGTCCAGTTCGTGACCGGCAAGGGCCGCACCGGACCAGCAGAGCAGGACGAGGATCGGCAGGGCGCCCTTCACGCGACTTCCACCCATGTCTTCATTCCGGACGCTTGGTGCGCGAGGGTGTGGCAGTGCAGGAGCCATTTGCCCGGATTGTCGAATACGCAGAGGATGTCGCGGCTCCGGCGCGGATCGACCAGCGTGGTGTCGCGGTAGTCGCCGAGCGAACCGTCTTCGCGCAGCTCGTGGAAATGGTGGCCATGCAGGTGGATGCCGTGCGGGAAGGCGGTGTCGTTGCGCAGGGTGATGCGGGCTGTCTCCCCGCGCGCGAACCGCCGCCACGGCGCATCGGGCATGCCGGATCGGTGGTTGAAGGCCCATAGATCGCCGCCCCGGTGACGCCCGCCCATGGCCCCTCCCTGCATGGCAAGCGTCAGGCGGATCACCGCACTCCGGTCGGGCGCCGGCGTGCGGGGAGCCGGAAGCGGGACGACCGCGGCCGCGGCGGGGGCGGGATTCGAGCCCTCCACGGCGATGGTGCCCAGTCCGTGGAGACCCTCGCGGGTCCGAAGGGCGAAGGACACCGGCGCCGCCACGTCGAGGATGACGTCGGTGCGCTGGGCCGGGGCGAGCAG
>MKWU01001657.1_pt1 | contig 37303 bp, 31 predicted proteins | sample 809101 | NCBI WGS metagenome assembly MKWU01 (sample SAMN05860141, study PRJNA318959) | sponge metagenome | host: Aplysina aerophoba | place: Slovenia: Piran, Adriatic Sea, Gulf of Piran | collected 2013-05-07
CTGCGGGGAGGGCCACAAAGGACAATCCGGCGGGCGCCCGCCCCGGGAGGGACGCGGTCCACGCCGTTGGCCGGCCGTCAGCGTGAGCCGGACGAGGAACAAGCCTGGATTGTCCGTCCAGACACTCGGTAAGACGTCGTTTCCGATAGAGCTGCCGCTAGGTCCGTACGGTCATTTCGACGCGCGCGCCGTCGCGGACAAGCGCCAGAGTGGTCTCTTCCCCGGCGAATCCGCACCGGGTACCGCGGGTCAGCGGTCAAGGCAACCCGGCGCTCACGGTGGGGCTGCGGACCGGAGCCACCCGCGGCCCGGACGGCGGAGGCCCGTTCGCGCTGCGTCACCGCGCCGTGCCGGGCCGAAGCGGAAGAGCAGGACCCGGCTCCAGTACCTCGTGATAGCCGAAGGGGATACACCGCACCGGCCCGGGAACCTGATGGGTCTGGGCATCTTGATCGCCGTCGGGACGAGGGCGGCGCGATCTCTTCTCCAGCCCGCACATCCGGAGCCGCTTCGGTCTCGTGGCGGCTTCCCGGAGTCGGGTGCCGCCGGGCGCCCGCCCCTCCGTGGGCGTCCTCCTCCGGCGTCCCGGCCGCCACCGGTCCGGACACCTCCCTCCGGAAATCATCTGGATCTTACCTGAGTCAAATACCAGACACTGCGCATTTCACATCTATCATATACACGCTATGAGTCTGATATGCTCATGCATGCGTGTATTTACACACGGAAGAAAGGTATATGCAATGACAATCCGACTGCCCGCCAAGTGCCAAACCGCAAGCGGAGGGGCACTCCTCCTGATCCTCTTTCTCGGCGCCGGCCTCCTGTTCCCGGCGTGCGGAGGGGATTCGTCGCCGACGACGTCGGCTCCTCCTCCGCCGAATCCCCTCTCGTGGACTAACGTGCCGGAGTCGGACACCATCCTCGTCAACGAGAGGAAGGAATACCAGCTCACCCTGTCCGCCGCGATCCCATCAGGCGATTACTGGGTCGAGAGTTCCGACGATTCCGAGGAAATCGTAGGGATTTTGGGCGGGTCCACCGCGCCGGGTCAGTACCTATTGATACTTACTGGTAATAGTCCGGGATCCGCAACCATCTCGGTAAACGCGATGGCCGCCGGCTTCCAAACCGCAGAGGCATCCTTCCCGGTGACGGTGGAACTGGCTGTTCTTCAGTGGGCTAGCTACCCCGACAAGATCGAGATTGTGGAAGATGAGACCGCGACCGTCGATCTCTTGCTGAACGCCCCGATTGACGCAGAAATCACCGTGGAGCAGACTCCCATCCCGCCGGACCCAGATCTCGTCACGGTCGACGGCTCGTGCAGTGCCGGTGCATGCGCGCTGACCATCCGGCGAAACGGCACGGGGCGCTACGGTCGGACGGAGCTCACGGTCACGGCGACCGCCGAGGGCTACACCGAGGCGGTCGCGCAGATCGACGTCGCGGTGCTGGAACGCCTCGAATGGATCGATGTTCCCGCCGAGATCGAACTGGAGGTCGGAGTCACGACAACATACGAATTCGGGCTGAACTGGGGGATTGACGATGCGGATTTGATGGTGGAGCATGACGAGGACCTGGTCGCCGTCCACCGTGGGCGTTGTACGGCTGGTGATTGCGAGTTGGTCCTTGAAGGTCGTGAGGAGGGCGAGTCCTCCATCACGATCACGGCAGCCGAAGAAGGATTCGTCGACGCGACTGTTGAAATCGACGTGGTCATAGGAAAACCCTTCTCGCTGGCATTGTGGCGAGAGTTGGTTTTCGACGCCTACACCTGTCCCCGTGCCGATTCCTCCGCGTTCTGCGAAGGCAAATGGGGGAGTCGAGCGGTTGAAGACCGGATCACCTCGGTGCTCCCTTCCCAGCCCAACTTCCACATCCTCACAACCGCGCGGTTCACCTTTGGCACTTACCGACTCTCCCGGTCCGAGGTCGAAACGATCGGAGACGCGATCCGGGATGCCGTCCCGCAAACGACCGGAGAACGTTTTGGCGGCAGGATCACCACGAGCAGCACCGCCCTCAGAGACCAAGACGGTTGGGTAGACATCATCCCTGTTGGGAACGAATTTTTTGGAGTGATGGATTCGGGTCCGTGCGGTGCTGCTTTCGTGGGGGCCCGCAACGGGACGATCTTCATCAACGTGGAGCGACTGGATGATTGCGACCTCCTCCCCCTCGCCATGCACGAAGTCGGCCACGCCCTGGGCTTCTTCCATGTCCTCGATTTAGGCGACTACATCATGTCGCCGTTCCTGACCGACATACCGCCCGTATTCCACGATGACGAGCAATCCCTTGCGCGTCTCGCCTGGGATTTGGGGCGGGGAGCGCGCTACACGCCGGACCCGCGGCAGCGCTCGCGCTCGTTCACAGCCCTGACCACCGATTCTCTCTTCCCGGATGGGCCGAAGAATCTCGATGCGATTGCACACTTCCTCGCGCAGGGGCGCGGCAACCTCCTCCAATGCCACTCCAACTGATGCAGATTCCCGCGGAACGAACCTCGGGAACCGAGAATCCATCGCTGGCCTTGCCGCCGCCAAGAGAGACCAGGCATCTTGGTTTGGATCTCCTGATCCGGCTGATCCGTGTTGTGGTCGGCGCCGTCACTTTTCTGTTGCGCGTCAATCAGGATGAGACACCGTGTTGCCGCATTCAAGAGTGCTCCCGAGTCTTCAGATCGTTGCCTCACCCAGATGCTCCCCACCGGAGCTAGACCATTGCGCACTTTCGGAAGGTCGCGCCGAGGCTGATCGCAATCTCCTCTGGTTGGTCCTTCTGCGTTGAGCGCCGGGCGCAGGGAGCGGAGCGACCGGAGACCCGCGCTCAGCGCGCGCCGTGCCGAAGTCCTGCTACGGGAGCAAACCCTCGGGGCCGGGGCCGGAGCCCGCAACGCCCGAGCCAGGCGAACTACACTAGCTAGCACTACTGGCCCTGGCCGACACCGGCGACAGCCCGATCAGGATCGCGGCTGTGCGGCGATCCTGATTGGCCCTGACGACGACAGTGAACAGCAACCCGACGAAGGAGAAGATCCGCGAGGCGCGGGAGCGCAACGGATTACTCCAATCCAGAGAAATCATCGCCATCCGCGGGAGGCGGTCGCGCGCCGAGTTCGCGGAGATTACCGGCCTCGCGTTGTCCACGATCATTCGATGGGAGAACGATCTCCTCGTACAGAGCCGCTCCAACGATCGGTACCTGCGCCTGCTGAGGGAAGCAGCGACCCGGGAACTCCCTTCGGGGAACCCCCCGCAACTCGAAGTCGAGCCTGCAGCGCCCGACAAGGGGGAAGCCGTGTTGGCTGCGCTGCAGCAGGATGCGTCGATCTCGGATCTCGCACTGCGATACGACGTTCCAGCGAGCCGGATCGAGGAATGGAAGCGGAGCTTCCTGGAAGCCGGTTCGGTGGCGTTGGCGGCCCCAGCCCGGGCTGCGGCTTCGCCACTCCAGGATGACCGAGCGGAGCTGCGGGCGCGGATCGTGACGCTGACAATGCAGCGGGACCTGCTGTCGGCCGGCCTCCGTTCCGCCCTCGCCACGATAGAGCCGGGCCCGTTGGCGAACGCGCTCGGTTCGATCCTCTCGGTCATCGCTCCCGCCGAAACAACATCCGACGCCGCCACCGACCGCCCGGTACCGGGTGCCGTCGCACCCGTCGACAGGAAGCGTTCATAACCTGATTCGGCGGGGGATCGTCCATCCGCGCGGCGCGAACGGGTCCCGGCCGGAGTCGGGCGACGGTCAGCGCGGTGGCTCGAAGAGGACTCCCTCCATCATGTCGCACGCCTCCTTCACCAATTCATCCTTGCGCTCCACCCAAGAGCGGATCACTTGGACTTCCCGATCTCCAAATCCAAGAGCTTGGGCGATCTCATCAATCCAATGCGCTTCCTCGGGCGCCAACTCCCCATCCATGAGGCACAAGCCCTCAAGCTCCAACAGCATCACCATCCGACTCTCCCGAGAGTCGAACAGTTGCTTCAGGTCCTCGGGCGCCACCTCCTCGGGCGAAACCCCGGATGCCTGGGATTGAAGCAGGTTGTAGTGCTCGCGCTCCACAGCATTGGAGGCGCCGTCAACGCTCATCACCTTGTAGGCGTAGTGAAGCAGCGCGGCCTGCTGATCACGGTTCAGGTGATGCACAAACATCCCGCCAGATCCTCCCTCGCAAAGTACGGAACTCCCTGGGCGAAGCGTTTCATGCGTTGCCGGCGAAGGATAGTTTCCGTACCGTTTCTGTCTGATGGCCTGAACGACCGATGCGGTCCGCTACCGATTGGGGCACCCCAACTTCCGTAATGCTCAGGTTAAGCAACCGGCCCGCAATCTGCAACCGTTCTCGGGCGCCATGCGCCCCCCCAACCCGCACACCGGATCACTGGTGGGCACTTCCAGCGCTGGCGGACACGGCATCATTCCACGACGCTGCGGAGCTCTTCGAGTAGCCCGCTGAGCATCGGATCCAGATCGTCGAACCGCTCGAAGGCGGAATCGGTCGGCTGCGAGTCGGCCCCTTCGACGTACCCGTACAAGAGGTCAAGCTGCTGGATCAGCTTGGGGGCGTAGTCCTGATCCTCGCGGTCGTAGTCCTCGGGAAGGGGCACCAATTCCCGCTCGATCCGGGTGAACCGTTCCGCAACGGACGCGGACGCACCCTCGCGCAGCTCCCGGATCTCGGCCACCGCCCGGTGGACGTCGCTGATCCGGTCCCGAATCTTCATGAGAAGACCGAACTGGCTCTCGAACTCCGCGGCGGTGGTGGTGACCCGAGGATCGGGCAGCACCTCGATCGGCTGGGTCCCGCTCCAACTCCCGGTTGCAACCCGGACCTGGTAGGTCCCCGGCACCACCAGCGGGCCGAGCGGCGAACCGCCGAAGGCCGAGGGATGTCTGAGGTCCCAGACGAAGCGATTCAAACCGGCATGCGAGAAAGTGCTCTCCTCCTTGAAGAAGGGCGCCTCGGGCCGGGCGATCACGGAGGGGTCCCTGGGATCGTCCTCGCTTGAGAATCGCCGGATGACCTCTCCCGTCCCGTCGAGGATCTCGAGGGTTACCTCGCCCTCCGTGGCTTCGGCGAACCAGGTGTAGATGGTCGCGCCGTTCGGGGAGTCGGTGCCCTGCCGGTCCCGAGTGATGCGCGCGCCGCCATAGAGGTCGCGGGGGTTCGCGACCGACCGCCAGCCGCCCACGTATTCGTCCACCGCTTCCTCTTCCGCGGTCCGTACCCGGTGGACGTCGCGCGGCGCGAAGAGATGGGCCGCCGAGCCCGCCACCTCATCCGTCAACTGGTGGAGCGGGGAGAGGTCGTCCAGGATCCAGAAGGAACGGCCCTTGGTGGAGAGCACCAGGTCCTTCTCGTGGACCACCAGATCGGTCACGGGCGCGACCGGAAAATTCTGTTGAAGCGACTGCCAGTGCGCCCCGTCGTCGAAGGAGACGAACACCCCGTACTCGGTGCCGGCGTAGAGCAGCCCCTTCCGGTCCGGATCCTCCCGAACCACCCGCACCCACTGGTCGGCAGGGATCCCGTTCGTGCCGTCGGTGATCAGCTCCCAGCTCTCCCCGAAGTCGTCGGTGCGGAAGACGTAGGGCCGGAAGTCGTCCAGCCGGAAGCGCACCACCGAGATGAAGGCGCGCCCCGCCGTATGGGGCGAGACCTCCAGGATGTTCACCGTCCCCGAGTCGGGCATGTCCGGCGGGGTGATGTTCTTCCAGTTGTCGCCGCCATCCCGAGAGATGTGGACGAGGCCGTCGTCGGTGCCGGCCCAGAGGACGCCGGGAATGTGCTTCGACTCGGCCAGCGCGAAGATGGTGCAGTAGACCTCCTCGCTCGTCACCTCCCGGGTGATGGGGCCGCCCCAGGTGTTGATCCGCTCCGGATCGCCCGTCGTCAGGTCGGGGCTGATGATCTCCCAGCTCTGTCCCTCGTTGGTGGAACGGTGGACCACATGCGAGGCGTGGTAAAGCACGTTTGGATCGTGAGGTGAGAGCACGATGGGTGCGGTCCGCTGGAAGCGGTAGCGGAGGTGCTTTGCGGGCATCCCGCCCACCTCGGGATAGGCCTTGATCGGTCGGATCTGCCCGGTGGAGCGGTCGAAGCGGGTGATGGCGCCGCTCGTGCTTCCCGAAAAGACGATGTTGGGGTTGTCGGGCCGGATCACCGCGACCCCGCCCTCCATGCCCCCGACCCCGTCCCAGTGCTGGAGCTGGAGCCGCATGCCGTAATGGCCGGACCGGCTCGGCACCGAGAGGACCTCCCAGGTGTCCTGCGCCGAGCCGTACACCCGGTAGGGGAACTGGTTGTCCACGCTCACCCGGTACATCTCCGAGGTGGGCTGGTTGAGTTGGCTCGACCAGGTGAGGCCCGCGTTCCAGGAGACGTTCGCGCCGCCGTCGTTGCCCTGAACCATGATCCGGTTGTTGTCGGGGTTGATCCAGAGGTCGTGGTTGTCGCCGTGCGGGGTGGCGATGAGGTCGAAGCTGGCCCCGGCATCGTCCGAGCGGTGGAAGTAGCGGCTCACCACGTAGACCCGGTCCACGTCCACCGGATCCGCGTAGATGTGCATGTAGTACCAGGGCCGGTTCTGGAGTTCCCGATCGTCGTTAACGAGCTGGAAGGACGCTCCGGCGTCATCCGAGCGGTAGACCCCGCCATCCCGGGCTTCCACGAGCGCCCAGACCCGGTTTGGGTCCGCGGCGGAAACCGAGATTCCGGTCCGCCCGATCATCCCGCCGGGAAGCCCGTTCGTGAGCTCGGTCCAGGTGTCGCCCCCGTCGGTGGTCTTGTAGATGCCTCCCTCCTCGCTGCCCGAGATCATGGTCCAGGGCTTCCGCTCGGCGGTCCACATGGTGGCGTAGAGGACGTTCGGGTCGGACAGGTCCATCGAAATGTCGTTCGCGCCCGTCCGCTCGCTGACGTAGAGCACCTTTTCCCAGGTGGCGCCGCCGTCGGTGGTCCGAAAAACCCCACGCATCTCGTTGGGCCCGAAGGCGTGCCCGAGCACCGCCGCGTAAGCGACGTCGGGGTCCTCGGGGTGGATCACCACCCGGCCGATCTGTCCGGCGTCGGGGAGCCCGACGTTCGTCCAGCTCTCCCCGCCGTCCGTGGACTTGTAGATGCCGTCCCCGGGGGAGATGTTTCCGCGGATGCAGGCGGAGCCGCTGCCGGCGTAGACGACGTTCGGATCGGAGTCCGCCACGTCGATGGCCCCGATGGAGCTCGAGCCGTAGTAGCCGTCGGAGACGTTCACCCAGCTCTCGCCGGCGTCGGTGGTCTTCCACAGGCCCCCGCCGTTCGTCCCCATGAAGTAGGTCCAGGGTTGTTCCGCAATTCCGGTGACCGCGGTGACCCGGGAGCCCTTGTGGGGCCCGATCATCCGGTACTTGAGGGCCTGATAGGTCGCGGGGTCGTAGACGTCGTTCTGCGCACCGGCGGCGGGGACCGCAAGCAGCGTGAGGACGAGTAGCCGGGTCGCGAATCTCATGGTTGCTCCTTTCCTGGGAAGGGACGATAGGGGCACGGCCTCCCCATTATTCGAGCCGGCGGTAGATCACCTGGACCGCGGGCCCCGACTCCTCGGTGCGCCGCGGCAGGTCCACGAACATCCGGTCCCCCTCAACCCGCACCCTGGCGACCGATTCGAGGCCGATGATGTCCGGCCCCAGGCTGACGTCCCACTGGCGGCGGAGGGTGTCCCCCTCGATCTGGTAGGTCCCGGCGGTCCCGGAGTAGTTCAGGAGTTGCTCGTAGTGCGCTACCTGTTCCTCGGGTGAGAGCTCCGCGAGTTCCGCGGCCGAGCGCGCGGTCCGGTTGTTGTCCATCCGGGCGAGGCAGTGGTAGCCGTTCGTGAAGACCCAGATGCCGCTCCAGGTGGAGTCGTCGCGGACCAGCTCCCCGGTCTCGGTGTTCGTCTCCGAGACGAAGGCCCAGACCCCGGTGATGAGCGTTCCCTCGTCTTCCTCTTCCAGCGGCGGCGCGGGAGTGCAGGCGGAAAGGGCCGCCGCCACGCCCATGGACAGGACGAGGAGGAGGACCAGCGGATCGGTCTTCTTCATGATGGATCTCCCGCGGGCCGGGATCGCGACCCTCAGACGGCCTCCGAAGGCCGGTAGAAGTTGAAGTTCGCCACCCGGAGCGCCGGCATCAGGTTGCCGTTCAGTCCGGAGGACCCGAAGCTCCCTGTCTTGCAGGGCCGGGAGACGTCTTCGATATTCCGGGCAAACTCGTCGAGCCGCAAGGAGTACCAGGCGTTTTGGAGCGGGCCGGCGAGTTGGCCGTCCTCGATCCGGAAGAGGCCGTTCCGGGTCATGCCGTTCACGTGCGGCGGGTCGATGGTCCGGAGCATGGTGTTCCAGTTCTGGGTCATCAGGATCCCCCGGTCCACGCCCGCGATGACGTCCTCGAGGGATTTCGCGCCGCCGTCCCCCACGAGGTGAACGGCGGGGCCGTTCTCGCCGCCGGGCAGGTTGCGGAGCACGCCGTTCTCCACCCAGACCCGCTCTCCGAGCGGCATGCCGCCGGGACCGTAGGGACTCCCCATGATCTGCGGATGTCCGGGCTGGGTGCTCAGGGTCAGGTGCTCGCTCGCCACCTGGGTGCCCGCCTCGGAGGGGGCACCCCAGGCGCCGACCGTGCGCGCCGACCCGCTCCAGACGCCCATCAGGAGGCGGATGAAGGAAGCGGCGGCATTCGGCTCGAGGACGACGGTGTGGGGTCCCATCTCGAACGGTTGCGGGTCCACCGAGCCCAACGCCTTCGCGATCGCGACGTCGGTGATTCCGGGGATATCGAGATCGGCGAAACGCCGGAGATCTCCGGCCGCCGCCCAGCCGGAGCCGATCCGGCTCGACTCCCGTCCGGTGGTGTCGTCGGAGCGCACCGTGACTGCGTATCCGGTCTTGGTCGCGCGGCGATAGAACCACGCCCCGGCGCTGTTCGCGTGCGCCTCCAGCGTGTCGTCCACATGGAAGTAGCCCGAGCCGTTCAATCCGTCGGCCTGCAGGCGCTCGATCACGCCGGCCACTGCCTCGTGGCGCTCGTCGTCGGTGAGCGCGGCGGTCGCCTCGTCGAAACCCGGGATCTCGGGGTACTCCTGCGGGCCGTGAAGGGGACGGTGGGACTCGTTCGGGGCGGCCGCCCGGGCGATCGCCTCGGCCCGGGCCACCGCGTCGCGGATGCCGGCCGGGTCGAGCTGGTTCGTGATCGCGGCGCCTTCCCGGTTTCCGAAGCCCACGTGCACCTGGAGCGGGTGACAGGGCTGGACCACGGTGTCGTCCCGGATGTAGCTGTTCGAAAAGCGGATCACCTTGGTGCTCCCGCAGACCACCTCCCGGTTCACCTCGTGGTACCACGCCATCGAGAGGTCAACCTCGTCGGCTGTTGCCGCCTCGAACGCGGTGTCGAAAATGGCGCGAACTTCTTCTTGGGTGAGGATCAACTTGCCGGCCCTCCCACGTTCAGGTTTCGGAACCGGGCCCAGGGCGCACCGTGGGTGTTGTGGTTCCGCTGCGTCGGCTGGCCGATGTCGTCCGAATCGAGCGCCGCCGGTTCCCAGGACGCCGGGTTCGTGACGGTCTCCAGCCGGTGCCAGAGTTCGCTCGGGTTTTGCCCGTAGTAGTGGGCGCCCCGGAGCATCCGGGTCTTTTGGCCGTTTTCGATCTCCCAGACGGCGTTCGCGGTGTAGGTGTGGTAGCGCCGCTGGTAGTCCTGGACGATCCGGCTCGAGAACCCGGAGAACAGGAGGCCACGCCGGGTGTCCGCGATGAGTTCTTCCGGCGACGGGGCGTCCTGGCCGCCCGGTTCGAGGCTCACGTTCGGCATCCGTCCCTGGGGCACCCGGTCCCAGGACTCGGTCATGCAGCAGCCGCGGCTCTGGTCCTCACCCACGTAGGTGGCGAACTCGCGGGTGGTCTGGAAGCCCACCAGCTTCCCCTCCCGCACCACGTCCCACTCCTGGGTCTTGACGCCCTCGTCGTCGTAGCCGCAGGTGGAACGAAGCATCGGACGGCTGCGGTCCGCCACGAAGTTCATGACCGGCGAGCCGAACTCGTAGCTCCCCATGTCCTCGGGGGCGAGGAAGGTCGTTCCCGCGAAGTTCGTCTCCACCAGCACCGTCCGGTTGAGCTCCGTGGGGTGCCCCACCGTCTCGTGCTCGAAGAGGCAGAGGTTCTGCGGGTCCATGACCACGTCCATCTGCCCATCGATGGAGATCATCGGAGCCTGGGCTTTTTCCACCGCTTCGGCGGCGATCCGCTCGGCGTGTGAGGGGAGATCGAGCCCGCGGATGTACTCGTAGCCGATGTTCAGCGGGTTGACGAAGAAGCGCCGCTGCGCGGTGACCCCGTCCACGTGGGCGCGGGCAAAGAAGGACCCGTCGGAGCGGACGAGGCGCTGCTGGATCTCGGCGCCCTCCAAGTTCGCGTAGAACTTGTTCTCGTCCCAGAAGTCGAGCCAGGAGAAGGCGCGGTCGGTCTGCGGGTTCTTCCGGACCTCTTCGTTGATCCGGAGCAGGAGCGCGACCTTCTCGTCAAGCGGCACCGCGAAGGGGTCCTCTTGGTGAGGCGTCACCCAGGTGTCCACGTGCACCGGTTCCGGCACGAGGCGGATCGGCTCGGGGACCGTCCGCGCCGCCTTCTCGGCCAGATCGCACGCCAGTCCGGCCACCGCCACCGCTTCGTCCTCGCTGAGGACGGGACTCGCGGCGAACCCCCAGGCGCCGTCTTTCAGCACCCGGACGTTGAAGCCGATGTCCACTTTTTCCAGCACGTGTTCCGGGGAAGATCCGTAGTGCCACTCCCCGGGGACCCCCTTGATCTGCTGGTCGTCGGCGGCGATCGTCTGGATGAGGTTCCGGACGACCCGGACATCGGCGAACGTCGCACCGCGGCTGGTTGTCGCGCGGAGGACCGCGTCCGCGAGCCCCTTCTTCCATTCAACGTCTTCGATGAGTTCGTGGGCCGGCCGGGGGACGGCGCAGCGGGTCAGCCCGAAGGGCAGCACCACTGCGGCCGTGCCTCCGCAAAGCCGAACGAACTGGCGACGGGTGATGTCCATGGTGTCCTCCCGGGAGCGCCGGCGGCGCGGCCCTCCGGAGAGGACCGCGCCTGGCGTCAGGCCGGCCGGGGCCGGGCTAGAAGCGGATCCGGAGGGCCAGCTCGATCTGCCGGGCCTCGGCCACCTGCGTCGACTGTCCGAAGGTGCCGGAGCGGAGGTTGCCGTTCGGCGGGAACCAGTTGGAGCGGTTCAGCAGGTTGAACACCTGGAAGATGGCCTCGACGTAGGACCGATCCCCGAAACGGAACTCCTTCGACGCCAGCACATCCACCGTTGCGTAGGCGGGACACTCGACCGAGGACACCGGCGTCAACCCGTTCGCGGTCCGGTAGCCGTTCGCCGCGTTCAGGTCGAGATCCCGGCAGCCGTCGCGGAGATTGATCCCCGGCGGCCGGTCGCCGCCGATGCCGTCCCCGTTCAGGTCGCTGCCCGCCGTAACGTTGAACGGCAGGGCGCTCTGGTAGCGGATGATCCCGCTCAGGTTGACTCCCCCGGGCAACATCGCCAGCCCGCTGATGGTCAGCCGGTGACGCCGGTCCGCGGGCACGTGCCCGTAGTCGGAGGCGCGGTTGTAGTGGTCGGCGGGGAAGGTCTCCGAATCGGCCTGCACGTCGGCCAGCGTGTAGGAGCCGAGCAGTTGCCAGCGGTTCGCGAGCCGCTTCGTCACCCGGGCCGACAGCGCGCGGTACTGCATCTCGCCGTCGGTCATGCCGGCCGTGACGCGGCCGATCGGGGCGTAGGGTCGTTCCGCTCCCGCCGTCGCCGGGTAGTTGAAGTCGAGCTGGGTGTGCTGGTTGAAGCCATCGGCGGCGATGCCGTCCAGGCTGATGCTCAGATCGTCCCCGATCTGGACGCTGTAGCCCACGCTGTACTGGCGCGTGTAGGGCGTCCGGTTCTCGTTGCCCTGAATGGAGTAGTTCCGCTGGGAACGGGCGACCTCGAAGGGATCCTGACCCTCGTAGGGATCGGGATAGCTGGGGTTCTGGATGACGACCAGCAGGTCCTCGGGGTTCCGCTCGGCGCGGGGGGCGCCGTTGGCCCGGTAGCGGTTGTAGAAGACGCCCCAGGCGGCCCGCACCGACTGCCGGCCGTCGCCGGTCGGGTCCCAGACGAGTCCGAGCCGGGGGCCGAAGTTGTCGTTGTCCCCGCGGGTGCTGTTGTCATAGAACGGGAAGAGCGACGGATCGAGCAGACCGGCAGGACGCACGACCCGGTCCCGGACCAGGATCTCGGGGACGGGTTCGTCCAACAGGTTCTCGTTCCAAACCCCCTGCTGGAGGTCGTAGCGGAGACCCAGGTTCAGCGTGAGCCGGGGGTTCACCGTCCAGGTGTCGCTGATGTAGATGGAATGCTCCGTGTTCTCGAAATCGTCATAGCGGGGCAGCAGCCGCTGGCTGAACCGGTCCGGGTAGGTCGCCGGATCGTCCGGATTGAAAGGCGCATCCGTCGAAAACCAGAACTGCTGCGCAATGCCCACGTTGTCCGGCTCCCAGTCGATCCAGGTGAGATCCACGCCGAGCTTCAGTTCGTGGGATCCGACGTAGTGGGAGATGTCGTTCTTGACCTGGATGTGAAGTTCCGGGCCGAGAAACGCCGACTGGCTGCCGGTGCGAAGGCTGGGCCGGTTGATGAGCGTCCCGACGTCCACACGCTCGGCGGGGAACTCGCCGGAGGCGCTCCATTTCTGGTGTCCGGGTGGCCAGCCGATGTAGGTCGCGTGCGCCACCTGGACCCGGAAGTCGTTGAAGGTGTTCGGGCTCAGGAACCAGGTCTCGCCCAGCACCAGCGAGTGCCGGGGAGCGCCGAAGCTGAAGCCGCTGCTCGCCGCCCGGATGCCGCCGGAGCCGCGGTGGGTCAGTTCGTTGTTGTGGTGCGCGTAGCGGACGAACAGCCGGTGATCGTCGTTGATCGTGTAGTCCAGCCGCCCGAAGCCCATGAAGTTCCAGTCGGGCTTCTCGAAGGTGCCCTCTTCTTCCGGGAACACCCCGCCGGTGTTCACAGTGAAGAAGGTGGACTCGTCGGTGTACTCGGCGGAGACGTAGAAGTGGGCCTTGTCCTCGACGATTGGGCCCCCGAACGACCCGCCGAACTGGTGACGGGAGAAGTCGGGCTTCTCGTCCTGTAGCTCCGTCTTCGAGTTGAGCGCCTTGGTGCGGAAGAACTCGAAGACGCTCCCGCTGAATTCGTTCGTGCCGCTCTTGGTCACCACGTTCAGGTAGCCGCCCTGCGCGAAGCCGAAGTCCGCGCTCGCGTTGAACGCCTGCACCTTGAACTCGGCGATGCCTTCCTGCGGGAAGTCCTGCCGCGGCTCGCCCTGCTGCTGCCAGTTGTTGCTGACCCCGTCCACGTAGAAGCCGTTCGAGTAAAACGTGACCCCGGCGCCGATGTTCACGTTGTTGTAGAAGACGCCGCGGATCGCATCCTGGCTCGTGGCGGGGCTCAGGGTGGCGAGATCGAGCCACTTCCGCCCTTGCATCGGCAGAACCTCAACCTGTTCCTCGGTGATCACGGTGGAGAAATCCGCCTGCCGCGACTCGATCAGCGGGGCCGATGCGGTGACGGTGACCGCCTCCTCGACCCCGGCCAGTTCCAGTGAGATGTTGAGGGTCACCTGCTGCGACACCTGGAGCCGCAGGCCCTCGTTGGTCACGGTCTGGAACCCCTGGAGGCTTGCCATCACCGAATACGTGCCGACGGGTAGTGACGGCACCTGGTAGAGCCCGTCGCCTCCGGAAGTCACCGTTCGCTGTAGCCCGGTTTCGGCGTTCATGACCGTCACGGTCACTCCGGGCAGCGCGTCGCCGCCAGGGTCGGTCACCCGTCCGTAGACCCCCGCTTCCTGGGCGGCCGCGGTGACGGCCATCCCGGCCAGCAGCGCCGCAAACAGCACCGCCAGGGGCTTCGCCCTGACACAGCTATTGACACTCATATCCCTCTCCTTTTGGGGGTAAACGCGCCTCTGACGAGGCGCTACGGACAGATGCAGTCGCGCAACCGGTCAACCGGCGGGACTGGATCTGTCCACGAACGCAACGGAGGACCCGTCTTGAATCGGCCTGCGGTACCCGCACGAACCAACGCGCGCCGTCCGAGCGACGGGTTACGCTGGCTCATACCGCAGTAGTCCTCCTGAGGCGCTCTCAGGTGAAGAGCGCCGAACTGGAAAACCGATTAACGCGCTTTCGCTAGTCCCCCGTCAAATGCGACTCCCCTGGTCCGACTTTGCGCCTCCGCCGGGAGGAGCCGGACGAACTCCGACCTGCGTGGTGGCACAACGGTTCGGAAGCCCCTTCGCCCTCAGGGTGCGCGCAACCACCCCGCTCCCCCTGCTAATCTCCCTTGTCCCATGCAAAGACGCGAGGCGCTGAGGGCCACGCTCCTCCTGATCGCCGCACCCGCCGTCGCGAAAGCCGCCCGGGAAGGCCGTGAGGTCATTGTCTCGGGGCGCGCCGTCTGCCTGAAGGACGGTGAGCCGGGACCGGCCACCGACTGCACCTTCGGCGAGGCGTTCGGGATCGAATCGCCGGACGGCACGATCCACCGGCTCGACCCGACGGACCTGCGCGTCGAGATCCTCACCGACGAGCGGGTGAACATGCACCCGCTGGAGGTCGCGCTCTGGCAGGAGGACGGCCTCGGCAAGATCATCCGCCTCTACACGATCCAGGACGGCGAGACGATCGAGCCCTACTACTTCTGCTTCACCTGCAACATCACCTCTCATCTCCCGGGGCCCTGTTGGTGCTGCCAGCAGGAATTCGAGTTCAAGGAACGCCCCGCCCGCCCCTCGACGGACTAGCGGCCCGCGGCCCCGCGGGTGAAGTCCGCGGTCCGTCAGCCGACCGGATTCCGCCAGCGGAGTCCGGAGAACCGCGCGAAGTCCCAGTCGTTCGAATGGAGTTCCGCCTGGTGTTCGATGGCCAGCGCCGCCAGGTGCGCATCCATCACCAGTGAAGAACTGATCGCGGGGCCGTGCAGTAGCCCCTCCAGGACATCCAGGTGCGACGGTCCCGGCGCCAGGATGCGCGTGCAAGGCTCGGCGAGCCAGTGCCGGCATTCGGCGAAGGCTTCCTCAACGCTCATCGGCGCCGCCACCGCCCGTCGGTCAGAAACCACCCGGGCGAAACCCAGGATGACCATCCAGGAGAGGCCGACCGGCTCGCTCCCGGAGAGGCAGCGTTCCCACCAGCCTCGGGCGGCTGCGTGGAACGAAGAGTCCTTGTTGTACGCGTACACCAGCAGGTTGACGTCGGGAACTACCAAGACTCAGGAACTGCCGATGTCGCGGCGTTTCTTTTCGAGGAATCGGTCCACCTCGAATTCGTCCACCAACTGGTTCAGCTTGAGGGGATCTACCCCGGCCGCCCACCCCAGGTGTCGGGCCCTCACCTGAAATGGACTCCGCTTCGCCGCGGGCTTGGCGCCCGTTGAAAGTCCGCGGCGCAACGTTTCGTTGACGACTGCCTTGAAGGATTTCCCGCTCTGCCGGGCCGCATCCCGCAGCGCCAGGCCGATGTCTTCATCAAGGGTCAGGGTCGTACGCATCGGATTGGCATCTTAGCATCACTATTGGTGAGCATCACGATGCCATAACGATCCTCGAAGGAGTCGCCGACAAGCCCCACCCCGCGGTTCACAACGCTCGTCAGGACCGATCCGCGTTCCTTCCCGCGCTAGGTTTCCGTTCGTGCCCCTGCTCCTTCTCGTTGCCCTGCTACTGACCGTACCGGCTACGGCAATGGCGCAGGGCGGAGACCGGCCCACGGTCACCGAACTCGGCTGGCTCGAGTCCTTCCTGATGACCGGCGAAGAGCGCCGCGCCTCCATTGAGGCCGTGACCCACGGCGACCGGGAGGCCTTCCGGCGTCTCTTCTGGATGCGCCGGGATCCGGATCCGTCCACCCCCCGGAACGAGACCCTCGACCTCTATCTGGCGCGAGTGCGGCTCGCCGATTCGAGCTTTTCCGAGGATGGCGGCTACGGCGGGGGAGACCGGGCGCGGATCTTCGTGCTGCTCGGAATGCCCGTCCAGGTGCTGCCCCAACCCGCAACCGAAGAAACACCGGAAGGGCTTCTCTGGGTCTTCCCCCCGGAACCCGAGAACGGGCTTGCCGGTACCCTCGAGGCCCGCTATCTGCGCGACGAAGTGGGCCAGCTCTGGCTCGAGAACCGGACCGAGGTGGACGAGAGCCTCGAAGAAATGCGGCGGCGGCTCATCGCGCGGCCCGAAATCGGTTTCGAGCGCAACGAGGCGGGGCAACTGCTCATTCCGAACCTTCCCGCCGGGGGATCGGCGAGGGCGCGACAGGTCCTCGCGAAGCTGGACGGCGGCGCTCCGCCGGCGGGTGGTTTTTCGTTCCGGGTGACGCCGGCCTACTTCCGGGTAGCGGACCGGGCAACCTACGTGGCGCTGCTCTTCGAAACTCCCGGCGAGGTGCTCGCCCCGGGGACCGACGGCCAGCTCGCGGCTTCGGTGTTCGCGAAGACCGCTTCCGCCGAGGAAGAGGGCCTCGACAGCGCCGACGCCGTCACCTACCGGCTCGAGACCGCGCACACTTCCATCCAGTCCGCTGAAGGCCCCGGCCGTTTCGAAACTTCCCTGATCCTGCCGCCGGGCCGGCACCGCCTCCTGCTCGGGGTGGTCGACGAGCAATCGGAGGCCTACGGAACCACTCAGATCGAGATCGAAGCGCCCGCTTTCCCGGAGGCCGAACCCGCGTTCTCCTCGGTTGTCCTCTACAGCGACACGACCATGCAGGAGTACAGCGGCATCCTTCCCGGCCGGGCGTTCCAGTTCGGCCGCACCCACTTCGAACCCCGGTCGACCGCGGTCTTCAGGCGGGACGAAACGCTCGGCGCCTTCTACTTCTTCTATCCCGGGGCACGGGAGGACGACGGCGAACTCCCGGAGATCGTCGCGGAATACACCCTCAGCCGGGAAGGCCGGGACACCGGTTTCGTCCGCCCCGAAGCACTTCCGACGAGCACCCGCCAGGCCGCCGCAAACGCCGAGATCGCGCTCACGGACTTCGCGCCCGGCCGCTACGAGCTGGGCATCCGGGTCCTCTACCGCGACGAGGTCTACGAGACCCGGAAGCCGTTCACGCTGGTGCGTTGAACCCGTCCGCGTGTCTCGCGGCCTCGCCCCGGCGGGACGGGCCCTTCCGGCCTCGGTTACCGCTGTGAGGAAGAGCTACCGGGACGGTTTCGACCGCCTCTCGGCGGTCGATGCCGGCTGGTTTCCGGAGCAGAGCGATCGCTCTGCGGAGACCCCTTGAGCACGAGTAATGGAAGACGGCGCCAGCCGGCATCCATTCCTCGTAGCTCGGGAACCCGACGCTCCGAGTCCCCTACCGCACGCAGTCGGAGACGATGATCACGTCATCGTCCTCGAGGTAGTTGACCGTGTAGGGGCACTGGCCCTGGGACTGCATCCCCTCGTACTTGCCGGTGCCGCCGACCCATTCGAAGCCGCCGTCACCACCGCCCCCGACTTCGGCGTCGCCTTCCGCGCGCCAGGCGGTCGTATATACCTCGTCGCCGTCATCGTCCTCGAAGGTGCACTCGCTGTGGATGTCCAGTTCGGCCGCCGACCGGGAGATGAAGATGGCGCAGGTGCCGTGCAGGGTGGCGCCGTCGGGAATGGCGTTGCCCTCGGGAGCGTCGGTGACCCGCAGGACCCCGTGGAGCGATCCGGCGACGATCGTCTTCCCCGGATGCTGGATCGTCGTGTAGTCGCGCTTTCCGATCAGCACGAAACTCATCGCCTCCGGCTCCTGGGCCGCAGCCGGCACGGCCGCCGCCACGCCGAAGAGCAACGCCAGAGACAGCACTCGCCTGTCAGACATGAAAACCTCCTTGATGACCCCTTCGGGATTTCAGAAACCGAGATGTTCCCGGAAAAAACGCACCGTGAGCGGCCAGGCCTGGGAGGACGCCGCCAGGTTGCGTCCCTCGCGGCCCTCCTGGGCGCGAAGGAATCCATGTCCCGCGCCGTCGAAGATCTCGACCTGGAAGCTCTTTCCCAGTTCCTCCATGCGCTCCCGCGCCGGTGGAATCGTGGCGTTCACCCGCGCGTCGTCGCCTCCGTAGAGACCGAGCACCGGCGCCCCGACCGCGGCCAGCGCCTCGCTCTCGGGTGAAGTGCCGTAGTAGACGACCGCAGCGCCGACTTCCGCGTCGCTGGTGGCGAACGTGAAACTCGTACGCCCGCCCCAGCAGAAGCCGACGGTCCCGTACGAATCCGCGGCGGCGGGCAGCGCGGTGGTCCAGTCCGCCACCGCCTTCAGACGGGCGTGCACCTCATCCGCAGCGAGCCCCCGGACGAGCGCCACGGCGCCGTCCCGGTCCACGGAGTCGGTCCGCCCGCCGTCCGGTCCCTTGCCGGTCAGGAGGTCGGGAGCGATGGCGATGAAACCCTGGGAGGCGAACTCGTCCGCCACCGCCCGGATCCAGTCGGTGAGGCCGTAAATCTCGTGGATCACCACGACGACCGGCGCCGCGTCCGCGCGTTCCGGATAGACGATCCAGGACTCGACCGCGTCGCCTCCGGGCGCGGGAACCGAAACCCACTCGCCGTGCCGCGGCGAAGCGTTCAACCGGTCCCGCGCGCTATCCGCCGAAGCCGGAAGCAACTGAGCGAGCGCTGGTCCGGCAACCGCGAGAACGGCGGCAAGAGCCAGTATCGAGAGACGCGGAACGGGGCGGAGAGGACGCATTTGCCGAGTATAGTCCTGCCTGATCGACCTGATTCCGAACGAAAGAATGAGCAGCGAAGCACCCGGAAACCGTCCGGGAGCCCAGGGCGGCCGTGCTTCAGCGCGCGGGGGGATGTGGGCCCTGCCGGCGGCCCTGGGCCTCGTGGCGTCCGCCTGGGCGGTCTTCTTCTACGCCCCCACCGAACTCACGATGGGAGACCTGCAGCGGATCTTCTACTTCCACATCGCCTCCTGGTGGCTGGCCTTCGCGGCCTTCCTGCTGGTGGCCGGAGCGAGCATCGCGTGGCTCCGCACCCGGAATCCCCGTTACGACATGGCGGCGCTCGCCGCCGCCGAGATCGGGACGCTGTTCACCACCGCCGGACTCGCGATGGGAATCATCTGGGCGAAGCCGGCGTGGGGAATCTGGTGGACCTGGGACGCCCGCCTCACCACGGCCTTCGTCCTCTGGGTGATCTACCTCGGCTACCTGATGCTTCGCGGCTACGTGGACGATCCGACGCGGCGCGCCAACCTCGCGGCGGTACTCGGCATCCTCGGCGGCGCCGACGTCCCCATCGTCTACTTCTCGATCCGCTGGTGGCGGACCCAGCATCCCGCGCCCGTGATCATGGGCGGGCCGGACTCGGGACTGCATCCCGACATGTGGATCACGCTGCTCATCTGCCTCGCCGCCTTCACCTTCCTGTTCATCTGGCTCTTCAAGTGGCGTCTCCAACTCGAGCGGGAGGCCCGTTCGGTAGAGGCGCTGCGCCGGCAACAGCTCGCGGAGGCGTCATGAACGAGTGGTTGTCGGCCGGCTACACGGCCTTTTTCGTGCTGCTCGGCGCCTACATCGTGCGGCTCGGCCTCCTCGAACGCAGGCTCCACCGCGAGCGGGCGCGCCTCGCCACCGAAGCGGTGCGGCAAGAGGACTCGTGAGCCGGCTCGACGGGATCGCGGCGCTGATCACCGGCGCCTCTTCCGGGATCGGGCGCGGGCTCGCACGCGTCTTCCTCCGGGAAGGAGCGCGGGTGTTCCTCACCGCCCGCGGGGAAGAACGCCTCCGGGAGACCGCGGAGGAACTCGAAGCGGCGCACCCCGGGCGAACCGGCTTCGCCGCTTCGGACGTCGGCGATCCCGAGTCGGCCGCGGCGATGGCGCGCGCCGCGCTCGACCGCTTCCCCGATCTCTCGGTCCTCGTGAACAACGCTTCCATCCTCGGCGTGCGGGCCCCCATCATCGAACAGGACCCGAAGGTCTGGGCGGACACCCTGCGGATCAACACCGCGAGCCTCCTCTACGTGACGAAGCCGCTCCTTCCGGCTTTCCTCGAGCGGGAGACCGCCTCGATCATCAACGTCAGTTCGACCGTCGGCCGGATCGGCAAGCCCAACTGGGGGCCTTACGCGGTCTCCAAGTTCGGGCTCGAGGGGTTCACCCAGACTCTCGCCGCCGAACTGAAGGGCACCGGTGTCCGGGTGAACAGCGTCAACCCGGGAGCGACCCGGACCCCGATGCGGGCGGCCGCCTACCCGGCGGAGGACCCCCTCACCCTGCCGACCCCGGAGGACATCGCGGAGGTCTTCGTTCGCCTCGCCTCTCCGGAATCAGCCGGCGTGACGGGCCAGGCCCTGAACGCCCGCGACTACCTGGAAGTCGCGTGATCCGCACGGCATGAGCGTCGGCGAACGCTTCGGGACCCGCTTCGGGACCGCGATGACCCTCATCGGCGTCGCCGTGGGGCTCGCCAACGTCTGGCGTTTTCCTTACATGGCCGGCCAGTACGGGGGCGGGGCGTTCGTAGCGATCTACATCGCGTTCGTTCTGGCGCTCGGAGCCCCGGCGCTGATCGCCGAGTGGAGCCTGGGCCGGCTGACCCGCGCCGGGCCCGGCGGCGCGTTTACCAGCATCGGAATGCCGGGCGGCCGCTTCATCGGCGGGCTGCTCTTCCTGACCGTGTTCATGGCCTGTTCCTACTACACGGTGGTGGTGGCTCAGGTTCTCTTCTACGCGGCCCTTGGCGGGGTGGTGGTGGAGCCCGAGGCGTTCTACGCCCGGAACTTCGGCGGGATGACGGGGCTGAACCTCAGCCTCACCGTGCTCGTCTTCGGGGCGATGGGCCTGGTGGCCGCCTTCGGCGTCCGGCGCGGCGTCGAGCGCCTCTCCCGGATCGCGATGCCGCTCGTCGGAATCGGCCTGGTGGTGGTCGCCATCCGTTCGGTCACCCTGCCCGGCGCCTCCGAGGGGATCCGTTACCTGCTCTGGCCGGATCTCGGGAACGTGAGCGCCGAGACATTCCTGGCGGCACTCGGGCAGGCATTCTTCAGCCTCTCGCTCGGCGGCACCTTCTTCCTCGCCTACGGGAGCTACCTGCCGTCGACTGCCAACCTCCGCCGGCTGTCCGGCACCACGATCCTTGGCGATTCGGGCGCGGCCATCCTGGGCGGGTTGGCCGTGATTCCCGCGGCCTTCGCGCTCGGGGTGGAGCCCGCTTCCGGGCCTCCGCTCGTATTCTTCACTCTGCCGCGGGTGTTCGGCGCCATGCCCGGCGGCGAGTTCTTCGGCCCGATCTTCTTCCTCGCCCTCTTCCTGGCCGCCTTCCTGTCGGCGCTCGCCGCTCTCGAAGTCATCGTGAACTCCGCGGTCCCCTGGACCGGCTGGAGCCGCCGGACGGTGGTCGCGGTGGCGGTGGCTCTCCAGATCCCGGTCGCGCTCCCCTCGATGGTGAGCGCCGATTACCTTGGCTGGAGCGACTTGATCTGGGGGTCGACGATGCAGCCGATCGGTTCCGCGCTCACTCTGATCGGCCTCGGATTCTTCGTTTCGCGGGGCCGGACGCTCGCCGAGGCGGGCCGGGGCTCCACGAAGCCCGTCGGAGCTCTGTGGCTCTTCTGGATTCGCTGGGTGATCCCGGCGGCCATCGTGGTCGTCCTGCTGTGGGGCTGGAGCGGGACGCTCCGGGATCTGCTGTCGTGACCGGTGAGGGACTGCCGCTCCGCGTCCGGCACGGAGCGCTCCATTTCTTCGTCCGGGAAGCGCTGAAGCGGGTGCGGCTGGCGCCCGAACTCGCCTCCCATACCGCGGATGCGATGGTGGCGGCCAACCTCGCGGGGAACGATGCCGACGGCGTGGCCTGGCTCCCCGACCTGGCCCAGCAGCTCTCCACCCGGCACGTGAACACTGGCCCCGACATGAAGCTCGTCGCCTCCTCGGGCGGAACCGCGGTCCTCGACGGCGACAACGGGCCGGGGCCGGCGGTCGCCCGCCGGGCGATGGTCGAGGCCATCAGCGGAGCGAACCGGCACGGCGTCGGGAGCACCGCCGTACGCCGCGGCAACCGTCTAGGGTCGGCGGGTCACTTCGCTTCGCTGGCGCTTTCGCATCAGATGGCGGGCATCGCGATCGCCGGTGATCCCAATCCGCCCGAGCCCACGGACCGTCCGGCCGCTACGCACCCGGTCGCGCTCGGAGTTGCGGTGCCAACCGCCGAAACGGCGGCGCCCCTCATCCTGAACCTGCATCTCCGGGAGGGCGGGGCCGAGCGGGAGCTCGCGCTGGCGCTCGCGCTCGAGTTCCTCGTCAGTCTCGGGGGCGCGGCCCTGCCAGCCGAATTCACGGCGGAGCCCCGGCCCGAACCCGTCCACGGTGGAACCGGGCAGTTTTTCCTCGCCTTCCGGATCCGCGCCTTCGCCCCCTGGGCCGGCTTCCGGAACCGGATGGTGGAGCGGCTCTCCCATCTGCGGCGGGCCCGGATCGACTATCCCGGCCAAGAGGCCGCCGCCATCGAAGAAGAACGCCGGACGCGGGGAATCCTGCTCGACCTGAAGACCACCGATTCGCTCCGCCAGTTCGCGTACCAACTCGGCATGAACGAGATCTGGGACGGCCTCGGGAAGTAAGGTGGAGCCATCGGAGACAGCCAAATCGTGTCTTTCGTGTGCGCACCCGGTTGAAGTGCTGAGGGCGGCGGTGCTAGGAAAAGGCCGTCAGATGAGCTTTCCCGCGTACCTCTGCCTCAGGTGATCCCGAGAAGGCCTACCCTTCAGACCACGACGTGGCGGGCGGGTCGCACTGCTCAAGTCTTGCGAAGACCGCTGCTCGGCCACCGCCGCTCCGGCCTCACCGGGACGGATGACTCGGCGGAAGGTCAGAGAAACCCTCCGGCCGCGGTCCCTCTTGCTTCCGGGCAGTTTCTTCCTCTTCGGTATCTCGTGTGTCCAATCCCACCGCGCCGGTCCGCCGAGAACAGCAACACTCCGAGGCGCCAACACGTGCTCGTGGTAGTCACCGGTTCCCTTCTTTCCCCTGCCTCCTTTCTTGAAGACCATCGGCCACTCTTCTCGCAGGCTCAGCATCGCTACGTGTTCTTCGAAGGTTCGAGCATCGATATGCTTGGCAATGCCTTGGTTCGCGATGTACTCATTGATGATGACCTGGTCCGGTTTCCTCGGCATAAGGCCCGCGTCGACCAACCGGCTGGCCAGACCGTCGAGCCAGTCGGGCAGCGGTCCTAGACGCTGGGATTCGTCTACCCGGCGGGCCTTGTAGTCGTAGCGCCACCCGTAGTGTTGGACGCGCCGCTGCATCCGCCCATCCCATTGGTGGGCCTCGATGCGGTCCAATAGTTCGCGTTCTTCGGCGACGCTGATGAAATCCCGACTGTAAGAGAGTCCCGGGACTGCCGCCACCCGCTCGGAGCGGCCGCGTGCTTTCGGCGCGTCCGAGCGTTCAATGGAACGAACCGGGGTTGGTCGCACATCCACCAGCCCCGTCTCTGTGAGGATGCAACGTCTGAAGCGGCGCTCGTCGAAGACTTCGGTCCACGAAGGCTCCCGGTCGAACCGTACAGTGACCCCGCCGTCGGCGACGGCTATCCGCCGCTCACCTCCGCGCTCGACGATGTTTACCTCCCCGCGCCCGCGCAATCGCGCGCGTCCCTCGGGTAGTTTCAAATCCCAAAAAAGGCACGACCACCGCAAGCGACGCGCCAACTCCTTCGCTCGCATAACGTTTCCGCTCAGGCGGAAATCGGCATCGAGCCAGGAATCCCTAGCACTTCGGTTCCTCTTCAGAATGCACCTGCCGTCCCATCTGAGGTGGAGTTCGTTGCCATTTCGCTCCGGGTGAGGCGCGGGCTCACTGGGTGACGGCCACCGCCATAGGTCGTCGCCGCTAGCAGAGCATCGAACGGCGTGTATCGCCAGTGCCTCGCGCCGCCACTCCGGGCCCCGCAGGCGAGCTTCCAACCGGCGATAACCAGAAAGCAACCCACACAGGGCAGCGGCGGACCAAGCGACCCCCGGAGGCAGGTCGGGACGGTCGCTCAGCCACGTCGAAAAGCGCCACGGATCAGGGCGGGTCAGAACGAGTTGGATGGCCAAACCCACCGGATTACGACGCCACTTCGAAACAAGAACCTCCTGTTCCGTGGAGAGAATGCGCTCAGTTTCGGTGAGCCATCCTTGGAGCTGGTCGTTGACATCCGGCGTACTCATCCGTCGTGCTCGGGTGTGGATATCGCCGGCCAAGCTCCGTGGGTCGGGGCGCTCCTTCGTTCGATCCTGCCGGAATACCTCCGCCGCGGCGCGCCACAGAAGGTCATTCAACGTGTCCGGCGCAAGGCCGGGACTCTGCGCCCACGGTGGGGCCTTCCACCAACCGGCATCCAGATCGTCCGCGCGCTGCGACAGGTCCTTGAACTGTGGATCGAGACTCGCCTCAAGCAGGCGCAACCACGGTTCCATCCGCGGAACGTAGTAAACCGCCATGCTCATAGCGCCATGGTGGGCGTCCAGATGTCTCGGAAGTTCCAGCGCCGGAGGTGTCGGGGAACTCTCCGCTCGTACCGCTTCGCGCCTGATGGCTGCGTTGGACTCCACAGCTACCTGGGGCACCACGAGATTGGAGGTCGCCTCGGCCAACCCGAGAAGCCGATCCCGTTCCTCGTCCGAACGAACCACGATTCGTGAGAAAGCGAAGGCCGGAAGGGCTCCCGGCCACCGGAGATGTGAATACCCAAAGCCGCTGACTTTGCCTACCGGGACACTCCCCCAGCGTCCGTTGAGGAAGGCTGCGACCGGGATGGGCGGCAGCTTCTTCGGTTCAATCCGGATCCCCACCCTTAGGGTCTCCGACTCCGTTTTGCCTGACTCGTCATCGATGAAACGTGCAACCCCCAAGTGCTGGCCGCCAGGAGCGCTCGGCCTAAGCCAACCGCCTTCGAGCGCGTCAAATAGGCGCCGATAATCGGTTACAAGTCCGAACCACGGACGATCGCTCGTCGTGTCGTTGACCATCGGGACTTGGCCGCCCAATCTCGTACTCACGGCAGTCGAAGCATCTCCGGGGCGGGCAGCGCATGGTCAACTTCTCGCAGCGGATGGGATTGGTGCTGTACGAGGAAGAGATGGCTGCGGCCACGTGTACACATCATGTACAACCGGCGGCGCTCTTGGGCCGACTCGCACGGTAGAAATCGTTCGAGTTCCGTCACAAACACAGCGTCGAACTCCTGACCCTTGGCGGAATTGACGTTCAAGACTGTCACCCCGGGTTTGGTCACGTCAATCTCCCCCTCGTTCGCGCTACTGTGAGTGTAGGACTTCACGGTCACACTGGGCAGCCGTTCACCGATCGCGTTGCGGAGCGCCTCAACTGCCACATTCTGTTCGGCGATCACTCCGACGGTTCCTCCCCGGTTGGCAAACCATCTGGAGACCCACGCAGCCACGGCTCGGGTGTCGGGAAGCCGGAGCAACCGGGGTACTTCTCCTCCGGAGCCACGAACGACTCTGGCTGCGGGGAGCCTCCCGTCGTGGAAGTGTTCGGCAACCCGCGCAATCTCCGGAGTGTTCCGGTGGTTCTCCGTGAGGATTCGTGGATCCGGCAGTCCGGCAGCCTGTTTGATCTCCTTCAACCCGGATACATCGGACCGGATCGCCTGCTCCTCGTCGGCGAACACAGTGACCGCCCCGCAGATTATGGAGGCGTAGCGGAAGAACCACACCGGAAGATCCTGACCCTCGTCCACGACGATGTGGCTCCAACCCGACTCGTCCGTCAGACTCCCAGCGAGGCGCTCCAGTCTCGCGTCCCAATCGTGCAGCCGCGAGGGATAGTCCGGCAGATCGTCGTCGGGGAACCGCTTCCGCCAGTCCTCGCCAACGAAGCTGTCCATCGTTCGAACGATCACCTCGGGTCTCGTGTCGCTGCCATCTCGGCGAGACTGCCGATCCAAGAGATGGAGGAGGCGGCGCAGCATGCGGTTGAAAGTGACGACGCAGCATGACCGCCGGCTCCGGGCACACATCTGCGCTCGGCGGAGCGCCAGCGAGGTCTTTCCCGAGCCCGGTGGGCCAACCACGAAGAGCCCTTGATCCAACGGCTGTTCGAGCACCGACCGTTGTTCCTCATGGAGTTCACTCCACGCGGGCAGGCGCATTGGCTTCAGTCGAGACTGAGTGTGGTGAGTTCGGAGCGGTAGAAGAGCGCATACCGAAGACGCCGTTCGTACGGGTAGCCGCTGTCTCGGTCGGCTGGCAGGACGGCATCATCTTCCGTCTTCTGCTCAAACTGACAATCCTCCAGCGCGTCTCGAAACTCGGGAAGCCGCTGGTTCGCCTTGGGCCTCGGTGAGTTGGTGTACAGCACCATCGCCGGCCCTCGTCCAATTCTCAAGAGGAGCTTATTCAGCCCCTCGATGAGGACGACGAGGTCGAGGGTCGGACTGGCCAGAAGGTAGGAGACGATCACAAGGATCGGTCTCCACGACGGCGCTAGGTCCCATGCATCCTCGGTCGCGTCGGCAACCCAGCGGTGGCTGATCACAGCGTCCGGGTGGTACGTGCGGACCGTATCCGCCAGCCGGTGACCCAAGCGGCGCATCGCCGCGGATCGGTCAACTCCGACGTAGTGGAAACGGCAGGGATCGAGCGTTGCAGCCATCGCCAAGCCCCCCGTAAACGGTCCACATCCCAGGTCGATCACCACCGGTGATTCCGGTGCGGAATCGCGAAAAAGCAAGCGAAACGCGGCGAGCAGCTCTTGCAGATGGCCGCGCTGGAACGAGCGTGCATAGAGGAGACACCGATCGTCGGACGACAGATCGTTCCACGATTCATCGAAGTCGGCCTGACCTCCGCCGCAGATCTCGAAGACGGCTTGCTGGTCCACGCCGAGAGGCCGGTCCTGGCCTGTGCGTGAGTCGTTTTCGATCGGATCCAAGACCTCCGCTCGGCGCAAGTCATCGAGCCAAAGTGGCAGTGAAGTGTCGGCTGTCACCAAGGGCCTACGAGACTCGACGGGGGTGTCCGACATCACGGCTCCACTTTCAGCGGTGGATAAAGGCCGCGTTGGTCCGGGGGCCGTTCTCGATGAAGTTGGCGACCCCGATCCGCATGTCTTCCAGGGCGCAGCCCTGACCGAAGAGACGGATCTCGAGTTCGAGCCCGGAAGCGAGATCGGTTGCCGCACCTTCGAGGACGGCTTGCTGAATCAGCTCGTCCACGGGCCGGGAGAGATGCCCGATGTCGACGTGCGGCAAATCGTCCGGAACGGCGATCGGGCCACCCGGAATCTCCGGCAACAACCCGGCTCCTGACGCCGCCTCCGAGACCATCTCGAGCGCCCGGTCCCGGAGCCGCTCGCCCGGAACCAGTTCGCTGACGAGGCCGAGCTCGAGCGCCTCCGCGGCTGAAACCGGCCGCCCCGCCCGCAGGATCTCCCACGCCGCCTTCACGCCGATCAGCCGCGGAAGCCGCTGGGTTCCGCCGGCGCCGGGGATGATCCCGAGAGTGGGCTCCGGCTGCATCGCAAGAATCTTGAGCCCCTCCCGGGCGATCCGGGCGTGGCAGGCCATCGCCAGTTCGTTCCCGCCGCCGGCCGCCATCCCGTTCATGGCGCACACCACCGGCTTCCCCAGGCCCGCGATGCGGTTCAGGACCTCGTGCGAGGCGCGCGACGTCCTTTCCCCGTCCGCCGGGGTCCCGATCCGCGCCAGCATCCGGACATCGGCGCCGGAAACGAACGCCTTGACCCCGAACCCCGTGATCACGGCGCCGAGGATTCCGGCGTCCGCCGCAATCGCATCGAAGTGGGCGTCGAGTTCGCCGAAGACTCCCTCGTCGAGCGCGCCCAGCACTTCGGGCCGGCGGATGGTCAGCACCGCGACCGCGCCGGTTCCCACCCGAACGTCCCGCCGGCCCACCCGGGAGACCGGGCGCGAGGTCCACTCCGGGAGGTGTTGCGCAAAGCCCGCGGGATCGAAGAAGTCGGGCTCCCGCTCCCGGTACGAGGCGAGCAACGCGGACACCCGCTCCCTGCCCAGTCTGCGCATCAGGCCGAAGGGATGCACGACCGCGAGCGCGAGGTGGCAGGACATGTCCAGGTCGGGGACCGAGATCACCCCGTCCGCGGCCGTCCAGGCAGCGAGTCCCAGATAGGCCGCCGTGATCCTCTCCTCGATGCGTCGGCGCCGGTCTTCGGGAACGACCACTTCCTCGCCGCGCGCCGGAACGTCCCACACCCGGCCGGTGGGTCCGTCCTCCGCCACCGCCTCCTCGAGCAGGCGCGGGACCCTGAACCAGGGATGGAGACGCTCGTGCATCTCGGAAAACCCCTCGTGGGCGATCCGGTTGCCGCCGGTGAGGTTCATGGCGGTGAAGGGGCCGATCCCGAGCCGGAGCGCCCGGCGGGCGACATCGTCGACCTCCTTCGAGGTCCCGAGCCCTTCCTCGACCGCCAGCGCCGCGGCGAGGAAGAGCCCTTCGAAGATGGGGTTCAGGGCGTGGCCGAAACGGCTCTCGACCGCCACCGGCACCTTGCCGATCTCCTCGTAGAAACCGAGCAGCCAGGGCGCCAGTCCCCGGGCCGGTTCGGCGGCAACGATCTCGACGACCGGGTTGCGCTCGGCCGGAAAGAAGTAGTGCGCTACCGCCGCGCGCGCCGGCTCGGCCAGCTCCCGAAAGATCCGGGACGGCTCGATGTGCGAGGAGTTCGAGAGCAGGACGGCCCCGGGACCCGCGAGTTCCTCCACCGACCGGAAGATGCGCCGCTTGATCGCGAGATCCTCGGAAGCCGCCTCGATGACGAGATCCACTCCGGCCAGCTTGGTGTAGTCGCTCGTGAACGTGACGGACGACCGCATCCGCGCGGCCTGGGCGTTCCGGAACGCTCCGGAACTTACGCCCTTGCCGATCTTCTTGAACATCTTCCCGCGGCCGGACTCGAGAGCCGCCTCGGAGATGTCGAGGACGACCGTCTCCACCCCGTGGGGCGAGAGGGTCTTGACCAGGTGGAGGGCGATGTCGGGTCCGATCTGACCCGACCCGATGACTGCGGCGCGGCGGATCGCCCGTCCGCGCCAGGAAAAGCTCCCTGGCTGAGTTTCCACCACCTACGGTCCTTCGTCGTCCGAAATGCGCGACTGCCAGCGCTCGATCTGCCGGGCCGCCGCATCGCGGCCGCCAAGGCCGAACGCGACTGCGAACGCCACCGCCACCGCTCCGAGCACGATCCCGAAGGCCAGTTCGATGATCTCGTTGGCGATACCCATCTGGCGGAGTCCGATGGCGGTCGTGAAGAGGAGGATGCCCACCCGCGCCGCCAGCGCCAGCAGGCGCGCCTGAGGGACCTGGCTGGCGCTGATGGCGCGAGCCGAGAGATTCGCGAGGAACACTCCGAATCCCAGGAACACCACGCCCAGCAGGAACTGGCCGGTGAACTGGAGCAGACGGGTCAGCAGCGCCGCCGCGTTGTCGAATCCGACGAGACTCGCCGCCTCGATGCTCGCGAACAGCATGATGAACGCCAGGACCACGACCCGCACGATGTTGGAGGCCGCGAACTCGTCGGCGGTAGTGGTGCTGGTCAGACCGATCCGGGTCAGCACGTGGTCGAAGCCCGCCTGGCGCAACAGATCGCGGGCCAGGTTCGAGATCACGCGCCCCACGACGTAAGCGGTCAGCAGGAGCGCCACGGCCACCAGCAGCAGCGGGAGGGCATCGAAGACCCTCGCCAGCATCTCGCTGGCCGGCCGGGTGATCACGTCGAGGCTCAGCCGGTCGAGGCCGGTCAGGATCACCGGGAAGAGCACCAGGAGATAGGCGATCCCGCCGAGCAGCGCCGACGGCGTCCTCGAACCGAGAACCCGCCGAAGGCCGAGTCGTTCCGCCGCGGTGTCCAGCCCGACCGCGGCCAGGAGGTTCGTCACCACCGCCTTGGCGATCCGGGCGATGAACCAGCCGACCAGGAAGATGATGATCGCCCCGAGCACATTCGGCAGGAAGGTGATCACCTGGTTCACGATCGTCTCGATCGGAAGCAGCACCCCCTCCAGATCAAGCGCCGCCAGGATCGGCGGCAGGAAGAGGAGCAGGACGACCCAGTAGACGATCTCGGGGACCGCGTGCGAGAGGCGCCCCGGGGGCCGGTCCGTTCCCCGGTCGAGCCGCTCGTCGACGCCGGCCGCCTCCAGCGCCACGCGTACCGCACGGCGGAGCACCGCGGCCAGGAACCAGGCCGCGAGGAGCAGCACGAGCGCCCGTCCCAACTGGGCGACCATCCCCATGATCCGGCCCAGCAGCGCGCCGCCAACGCCCCCGACGCTCGAGAAATCCACGACGGACGCAACCGCCGCCACCACCAGGACCAGAAGGCCCCAGAAAACGATCCGGCCGGCGATCGCCTCGATGTCCTGCTGGGAGGCCCGTTCGGGACCGAGCGCCAGCCGTACCCCGCCGGCCACGCGAGCCGCGATCCGCTCCCGAAGACCCAGACGGAAAAGGGCCCGGCGGAGCAGGATGACCACCAGCAGCGCGAAGCCGAAGGCGGCCACCAGGACGCCCAGCGCGATCACCAGGTGACCCACGGTCGAATCGAAGATCGGAGGCATCCGGCGCAGCAGGTCGGAGAGTGCGTCGAGCATGTCTGGTGTGGTGTCCCGCAAATGCTACGGCATGCCCGAGGCACGAGGAGTGGAAGTCGGCTCGCGCCACTTCCGTCCCTCGCCCCTGGCAGCCTCTGGCAAGACCCCCGCGGCGTTCGACGGGCGATCCATCCCGGCTGAACCGCCCCCCCACCGGGAGAACTGGCGCGATGCGGCGCTCATCGTTGCGTTTCGGCCGAAATACACCGGGTATTCCGCCCTCACGCGCCTCGTCAGCCGGGCGCCTCGCCCCCAGTTCTCCCGGTGGGGGCCTCGGCGCTCACGCGGGTCTCACCACAGGCTGCCAAGAGGTCTCCGCGGGCCTCTCGTCTTGCTCCGGAAGCGAGCGGCGATGTATCCCGGCGGGGGGCGCTCCGGCCGCGCCCGAACCGGGGCTCCGGGGCCGGCCGAAGTGGTACATTGCCCGGCATTCAGGGGCCCGCCGACGACCCGGTTCCGGCCCCTTCTTCCGGTCTTTTCCGGTCAAGGAGTGGACGAACCATGCGGCGCAGGCGCTTTCTTTCTTCGGTAGGCGAAGCGGGCGGCGCGGCGCTTGTCACCACCCTCTTCGGTCCGGAAACGATCCGGAGCGTCGAGGCTGCGGCGCAGCGGACTACGGGAATGAGTCCCGAGGACCTCGCGGGCGACGAGAACTACTGGAGCGAGATCCAGCAGGCGTTCAGCGTCACGCGCTCGATCATCAACCTGAACAACGGCGGCGTCTGCCCCTCACCCCGGATGGTCACCGAGGCGTTCGTCCGCTACATCTGGGAATCGGAGGAAGCCCCGGTCTACACGATGTGGCAGATCCTCCAGCCCCGGAAGGAGAACGTGCGGCAGCGGCTCGCGGTGCTGTTCGGGTGCGATCCCGAAGAGGTGGCTCTGGTCCGGAACACATCCGAAGCCATGGAGATCCTGCTGCTCGGCCTGGACCTCCAGTCGGGCGACGAGATCCTCACCACCACGCAGGACTACGGGCGGATGCTCACCACGATCCGCCAACGGGTGCGCCGCGAGGGGATCGACCTCAAGTTCATCCAGATCCCGACCCCGGCGGAGACCGACGAAGAGGTCGTGGAAGGGTTCCGCAACGCCATTACCGACAAGACCCGGATCATCCTGATGTCCCACCAGATCAACCTCACCGGGCAGATCCTGCCCGTGAAGGCGGTCTGCGACGTGGCCCGCGAGCACGGCGTCGAGGTGATGGTCGATGGCGCCCACTCGTTCGCGCAGTTCGACTTCAAGCAGGAGGACATCGGTTGCGACTACTTCGGGACGAGCCTCCACAAGTGGCTCCTCGCCCCCAAGGGGACCGGGATGCTCTACGTGAAGAAGGACAAGATCCCGAAGATCTGGCCCATGATGCCGGCCCCCGAGCGCATGGACGGGGACATTCGCAAGTACGAGGAGATCGGCACCCATCCGGCCGCCAACTTCGTGGCCGTCGGAGAAGCGGTCACGTTCCACAACACGGTGGGCGCGAAAAACAAGGAAGCCCGGCTCCGCTACCTGAAGAACACCTGGGCCGACCGCCTCGCGGCGCTCCCCAATACCGAACTCCACACCTCGCGGAACCCCAGCCTGAGCTGCGCCATCGGCAACATCAACCTGACGACTGTCGAGGCGCCCCGGCTCCGTGACTATTTCTGGGAGAAACACCACATCATCGTCACCCCGATCATGCACGAGGAGTTCCAGGGACTCCGCATCACCCCGAACCTGTACACGACCATGGCCGAACTCGACTACTTCTGCAATGTGTACGAGGACGTTGCCCGGAACGGCCTGCCGAAATCTGCCTGATCCGATCATGAACGTCGGTCCCGGTCCGACGCGCGCCGCACATTTGGCTTCCTGAATGGCCCGCACCGCCGTGCACTCTGCCGCCACACCGGCTTTTCGCCAGTACGACTACAGCCCGACCTTCTACGACGAGATGTTCGACAAGGACGGATCGCCGCGGGCGCACAGCACCGATTTCTTCGAGACCATCCGGCAAACGCCGCCCGACGAACTCCGGCAGATGCAGGAACGGGTCACGCGCTCGTTCCTGCACGAGGGGATCACCTTCACCGTCTACGGCGACGAGCAGACCATCGAACGGGTGTTCCCGATCGACTGTCTCCCGCGGATGGTGCTCGGGGAGGAGTGGGACGCGGTAGCCCGCGGGCTCGAACAGCGCCTCAGGGCGCTGAACCTGTTCCTCCACGACATCTACCACCGGGGTCTCATCATCCGGGACGGGGTGATTCCGGCCGAGCTGGTCTACGGCAACAAGCACTACCGGATCGGAATGCGGGGAGTCGAGGTTCCCCACGGCGCCTACGTTTCGGTCTGCGGGACTGATCTGGTGCGCACGCACGACGGGTTCGCGGTCCTCGAGGACAACCTCCGCGTGCCCTCCGGCGTCAGCTACATGCTCGCCTGCCGGGATGCGATCAAGCGCAGCATGCCGCGGCTCTTCCGGCGTTCCCGGGTGCGGGACGTGGAGCACTACAGCCGGCTGCTGCTGGACACGCTCCGGTCGCTCGCCCCGCCGCAGGTGAGCGACCCCAACATCGTCCTCCTGACCCCCGGGGTCTACAACTCGGCCTACTACGAGCACGCCTTCCTGGCGCGCCAGATGGGCATCGAACTGGTCGAGGGGCGTGACCTCCTCGTCCACAACCGGCGGGTCTACATGCGTACGACCGCCGGACTGCGTCAGGTGGACGTGATCTACCGCCGGATCGACGACGACTTCATCGACCCGGTCACCTTCCGGGAAGACTCGGTCCTCGGAGTAGCGGGGTTGTTCCACGCCTACCGGGCCGGGCGGGTGGTGATCGCGAACGCTCCCGGCACCGGCGTGGCCGACGACAAGGCGGTCTACGCCTACGTTCCGCGCATCATCAAGTACTACCTGGGCGAGGAGTCGCTCATCAAGCCCATCCCGACCACGCTCTGCCGGGAACGCGAGGGGCTTGCCTACACCCTCGCCAACCTCGACAAGCTGGTGGTGAAGATGGTCGGAGAGTCCGGCGGTTACGGGATGCTGGTCGGGCCCCATGCCTCGACGACGGAACGCAAGGAGTTTGCGGCCGCGCTCCGGGAGAACCCGGAGAACTACATCTCGCAGCCCACTCTCGCCCTCTCCCGGTCGCCGTGCCTCGTGGGAGCGCACATCGAACCGAGGCACGTGGATCTCCGCCCCTTCATCCTGCAGGCGGCACGGACCGAAATCGTTCCCGGAGGACTCTGCCGGGTCGCCTTGAAGAAGGGGAGCCTGGTGGTGAACTCCAGCCAGGGAGGCGGCTCCAAGGACGCCTGGATCGTCGACGCGCCGGAGCCCGGGGAACCGCCGCCGGCGGCGGCGGACGCCTGATCATGCTCGCCCGCGTCGCCGACAACCTCTACTGGATGAGCCGCTATCTGGAGCGGGCGGATCAGACGATCCGTCTGCTGGGCGTCCAGGTGGGTTCGGTGGCCGACAACACCTCCGCCCAGGTGACCGCCGGCTGGACGCGGCTCTTCCGCAGCCTCCGGGTGATCCCCCCCGGCGGCGATCCGCTCTACAGCGACCAGCTCGAGGACACCTTCCTGCTCGCCGATGCCTACACGCTGACGGACTACATGAGTTTCGAGCGGGAGAACCCCGGCTCCATGCTGTCCCTGTGGGGCATGTCGCGGGAGAACGCCCGGCAGGCGCGGCAGGAGATCACCCAGGAGATGTGGAGTCAGCTCAACCGGACCTATCTCTCCCTCAGGGACACCCAGTTGCACTTTTTCTGGAACAAGGAGCCGGAGAACTTCTACAAGGACACCTCGGCGCAGATCTACCTGTTCCGGGGAGTGACCGACAACGGCCTCCGGCACGGGCCCGCCTGGGATTTCATCCGGCTGGGCCGCTTCATGGAACGCATCCAGATCACCACCGAGATCCTCGACAACTACCGTCCCGCCCTCGAGGAGACGGACGCCGAGCTCGACTGGTCGCTCCTCCTCAGGAGCTGCGCCAGTTTCGAACCCTATTGCCGCCACTACACCCCCGAAATCGAACCCTGGAAGGTCATGACCTTCCTCATCCATGAACCGGAGTCACCCCATACGCTCCGGTTCGCCGCCGAGGAGATCCGTAACGGACTCGGCCGCATCGATCCGGCCGGTGGCGCACGGCACCCCCTGCAGGCTGCGCACCGGATCGCCGGGAATCTCCGGGCCCTGCTCGCCTACGGGTCCCAGGAAAGGGAGGATCTGCCCGGCACCCTCGCCGAGGTCCGCCGCCTGGCGCGCAGCCTCCACGACGAGATCTACGGCCGCTACATCTTCTATCCCGCCGACCAGGCCCTGCCGGGAAGATGACCGGCAGATCGGGCGGAGGACGAAATCGGATGAGCCAGGAGGCCACGCTCTACCGGGTCGAACACGTCACCCGGTTCCGGTACTCGGAACCGGTCCGGGAGTCCGTGGTCACGCTCTACCTGGAGCCCCGGAGTGACGCTTCCCAGCGTCTCGAGTCCTTCCAGATCCATACCGATCCCGGCGCCGAGCTCGGAAGCTACAAGGATTGTTTCGGCAACGCGGTCCACTTCTTTGACGTGCCCGGCGAACACGACCAGTTGACGGTCACCTCCCGGTCGCTCGTGGCGCTCCGCGCGAACGGACTCGACGAAACGGCCGCCGCGGACTGGGACGAACTGAAGGAAGTACAGACTCCGGCAACCTGGCACCTGCTCCATCCCACCCCCCTCACCCGCCCGACGCCGACGCTTGCCTCCTTTGTCGCCCGGCACGGGATCAAGCGCGCCGAGACACCCCTGGCGTCGCTTCGCGAGCTCACCGCCTGCATCCACGGGGCCCTCGCCTTCGAACGGGGGCGGACCCGCGTGGACTCGCCGATCGACGATGCCCTCGCGGCCGAGAGCGGCGTCTGCCAGGACTTCTCCCACATCATGCTGGCCATCGTGCGGGGTTGGGGAATCCCCTCCCAGTACGTTTCCGGGTATCTCTTTCCCGTCCGCGAGGGGCGGGAAAAGGCCATGGCGCAGGCCAGCCACGCCTGGATCGAATGCCTCCTGCCGGGTCTCGGCTGGGTGGGCGTCGACCCCACGAACAACACGGTCTCTCCCGGACACCACATTCGGGTCGCGACCGGCAGGGACTATCGCGACGTACCGCCGACTCGCGGCACCTTCCGGGGAGCCGCCCGGCAGCAGCTCGACGTGTCCGTCCACATCGCGACCGTGAACGAGGAACCCTCCGGCGGCCCGGCCCGTCTGGTGGACATGCACTCCGCAGGACACTAGCGATAGAGTTGCCCCCCCGATGGCACCGAGGCGCGGCTCTGGAGGTACAGGGGGGGCTCCGGCCTTCTCCTTCAAGCTGGACAAGGATCTGGACGAACTCAGCCAGATGCTCCTGGCGCTGGAGGAGTTCGCGGAGAAGCATGGCGTTTCGGCGGTGCAGACCCAGCGAATCACGCTTTCGGTGGACGAACTTGTCACCAACATCATCAAGTATGGGACAAAAGAAGTCGAACACACCTACATTCACCTGTGGGCCACGATCACCGACGGGACGTTTCACATCGAGATCGAAGATCACGGGATACCATTCGACCCGTTTCACGAGGCGCCGGTCCCCGACACGACCCTTCCCCTTGAAGACAGGCCGATCGGGGGGCTCGGTGTTTTTCTCGTTCAGTCCCTGATGACCTCGACCAGCTACCAACGAATCAAAGATCGAAACCGGATCACCCTGACCCGGTCGCTTGCAGCCAGCGACCAGGAGGAAGCCCAATGAACCTGACGGATGAAACGAAGAACGGCGTTCTCGTGCTGTCGCCCCAGGGGCGAATCGACACGCGCACGAGCAGCGAGTTCGAGCAGGCGGTGATGGCCCACGCCATCGGGCCGGAGGGCGCCACCCAGGTGGTGATGAATTTCGGAGGGTTGGACTACATCAACTCCACCGGGATGCGGGTGCTGCTGATCCTTGCCAAGAGGCTGGCCGGGATCAAGGGCAAGCTGGTCCTCTGCGAGATGAAGGAGCACATCCTGGAAGTCTTCAAGATCAGCGGCTTCAATCAGATCCTGACGATCACCGACACCGAAGCCGACGCACTGGAGCGGTTCTAGCCGGGCGGCCGGCTCCTGGGGGGGCTGGCCGGCGGGGCCGCGAAACGCCTCCTCGCCGGACCCCGGGGCCGAGATGACAGAGCGAGGTGACACGGGCGACACGGCCTGGAGGACCCACTGGAGGACCCACCGGAGAACCGGGCCGGCCTCTTGACCGACAGACGAGCGCGGGTTCGCAGCACCTCTCGCTCCGGCGCCCTGGAACCATCAAACACCGTCACTCCCGGAGCGCTCCAGCCGAATCCGCACGAGGCCAGCGGTTCCCCGCTGCTCGTCGAGTACCTCGACTTGCGCGCCCTCGAAGCGAATCTGGTCCCCCGCCCGCAGGAGCCGCCCGAGGCGTGAAGTGAGGAGTCCGGAGATCGTCTCCACATCGGCGCTGTTAGCCCGGATTTCTCATACTCACGGCCCGGGGCGGACCGCAATGGGTCGTAACCCACTCTGTCGCGGTGGTTTGTCCAGCAGGTGACAGCGTGGACGCACCGAACGGCGCGCA
>MKWU01001658.1_pt1 | contig 37273 bp, 24 predicted proteins | sample 809101 | NCBI WGS metagenome assembly MKWU01 (sample SAMN05860141, study PRJNA318959) | sponge metagenome | host: Aplysina aerophoba | place: Slovenia: Piran, Adriatic Sea, Gulf of Piran | collected 2013-05-07
TTCATGTCGGATTACGCTGCGCTAATCCGACCTACAGCCCTGCCGAGTCCCAAATTGGTCGACACCTGCATTCTAGTTTATCCAGTTGATTCTTATACAAGTGTTTCGTTAACCGATCACCGATGCGCATGTACGCGGGAGGGCGCAGAGTTTGACGTCAATCCGCTTTCGGTATGCTTGCGGGAAACTTCAGGCGAGGAGTGATTATTGTTGTAAACCAGCTAGTTAGAGTGACTTGGAGTCGATAAAGTCCATTTGTGTCGAGGCCGATCATCGTTTGCGGGCGGCTCCCCTGGCGATAGCTGATTCCATCTCCGCGAGGCTTGTCGGGACCGTGGGCTTGGAAACCATGCCCTTCAGCCGCGTTACGGAGGCGGTGACGGGCATGACCCGGAGGTCGCCGTCCTCCTGGAGAACGAAGTCGATCTTGTCGCCGGGCTCGAGTCGAAGCCGGTCTCGAATCGGCTTGGGGATGGTGACCTGTCCCTTGCTCGTGATCGTCGCGTGCATTGCGTGTGCCTGAATTCCTTACTATTGGGTAAGGACACGGTAGGATACAGCGGGGACGGACGCAACTGAACGAGTCAGCGCAAAGGAGGGCGAGAATGGACGTGCGATCGTTTGTCCACGGCCTGCCCAAGGCGGAGCTCCACATGCACCTGGAGGGTTCCCTGGAGCCGGAGATGCTGATGCGTCTGGCTGCCAGGAACAGGGTCGAGGTCCCGTTCCGATCGGTCGAGGAGGTTCGCGCCGCCTACCGCTTCGGCGAGCTCCAGGACTTTCTCGACATCTACTACCAGGGCATGAACGTGCTGCGTGAGGAACGGGACTTCCACGACCTCACCATGGCGTACCTGGAGCGTGCCGCCGCCGACGGGGTCGTTCACGTCGAGGTGTTCTACGACCCCCAGGGTCACACCGCGCGCGGCATCCCCTTCGCGACCGCGACCGACGGAGTCCTGGCCGCGCTCGACGCCGGGCGCGAGAAGCTCGGCATCACGTCGCTCCTGATCCTCTGCATCCTGCGCCACCTGTCCGAGGAGGAGGGCTTCGACACCTTTCGCGAGGCCGAACCCTGGATCGCCGACGGGCGCATCGTTGGGCTCGGGCTCGATTCAACCGAGAGGGACAATCCGCCCGGCAAGTTCCAGCGCCTGTTCGCCGCCGCCCGCGAGGCCGGACTCAAGCTGGTCGCCCATGCTGGCGAGGAGGGTCCGGCCGCCTACGTTGCCGACGCGGTGGATCTGCTCGGGGTCGATCGCATCGATCACGGCAACCGCGCGCTGGAAGATCCGGCGCTGGTCCGGCGCCTGGCCGAGCGCGGCATCACGCTCACCGTGTGTCCCCTGTCCAACCTCCGGCTGTGCGGGGTCACGAACCTGAGGCGGCACCCGCTGAAACGCATGCTCGACGCGGGCCTCAAGGCCACCGTCAACTCCGACGATCCGGCCTATTTCGGTGGCTACCTGCTGGACAACTTCGTCGCCGTCGCCGAGGCGCTGAGCCTGGACGAGCCGGATCTGCTGGCCCTGGTCCGCAATTCGATCGAGGGTTCGTTCCTGGAGGAGCCGGCGCGCAAGGCGCATCTGGACCGGATCGAGCGGGCCGTCGCGCCGGCGCAATAGTCGGAGCCGCGCAAGTGAGGGCTCGTTCCTGGAGGAGCCGGCGCGAAAGGCACATTGGGATCGGAGCGGGCGGGCGGTCGCGCCGGCGGAATCGTCGCAGCCGCGCAGCGGCACGACCGCGCCGATCCGCGCCCCGGCGCCTCCCTCGGAATCTCTCGACTCCCGCGCCGGTGCCGACCAGCACGACATCGGTGCCGCGTCGCGCGAAGCGGCACGACCGGGGCCGTCCGCGCCCCGGCGCCTCCCTCAGAATCTCTCGACTTCCGCGCCGGTGCCGACCAGCACCACGTCGGCGCCGCGTCGCGCGAACAGGCCGTTGGTGACGGTGCCGGAGATGTGGTTCATCTCGGACTCCAGGGCCGGCGGGTCGAGGATGTCGAGGCCGTGCACGTCCAGGATCTCGTTGCCGTTGTCGGTGACGAAGCCCTCGCGCCGCTCGGGGCGGCCGCCGAGGCGCACGAGCGCGCGGGCGACGAGGCTTCGTGCCATGGGGATGACCTCGACCGGGAGGGGAAACCGCCCGAGACGGTCCACGATCTTGGAATCGTCGACGATGCACACGAACGTCCTCGCCGCCGCGGCCACGATCTTCTCGCGGGTGAGCGCCCCGCCGCCGCCCTTCACGAGGTGGCGGTGCCGCGTGGCCTCGTCGGCGCCGTCCACGTAGACCGGAAGCTCGCCGGCGGAGTTGAGGTCGACCACGCGGATCCCGTGTCCGGCGAGCCGCGCCGCGGTCGCATCGGAGCTTGCGACGGCGCCGTCGATGCGGCCCCTGACGGTCGCCAGGGCGTCGACGAACGCGTTTGCGGTGGAGCCGGTGCCCACCCCCACCAGCTCGCCCGGGACCACGAACTCCAGCGCGGCCTCGGCGACCGCGCGCTTCTTCTCGTCCTGGTTCATTCGGACTCCTCGATGCCGGGTGATCGGCACGGCGTCAAACCGGCCCCTCCGAAGTACCCTGGGAGCGCGGGCGTCGCGCCCGCAGTGGGCCGCAGGACCACAGGAATTTCCGGCGAAGCCACAGGTTCCGTAGGTCGGATTAGCCGAAGGCGTAATCCGACATCCAACCCACGGCTCGGGCCACTCCTTATGTCGGATTACGCTGCGCTAATCCGACCTACGGGCTACGGGCTTCCCTTCCCGCTCTCTCCAGCACCTCCTCGGGTCTCCCAATTCGTAAAGACAGGATGACCAGTCCCCCGATCCGTCGTGACGGGCGAAGCCGGGCCGGAACCACTCGCGCTCCCTGGGATCCGCTCCGCAGCGCTGATCGTATCTGGTTCCTCAAGGGCTGCGGCCGAAGGACAGCTCGCCGGGCGCTTGAGTGGTGTGCCGTTTCGAGCGCCCGGGATCGCGGGTGTCGGTGGGCAGCGCAGCCGCTATGATCGCGGGCGACCCCGCCGAGCGGATTCCGCCCCATTCCCTCCGAGCCATGCCCCGAGACTACGTCACCCGAATCCTCAAGGCGCGCGTCTACGAGGTGGCCCGCGAAACGCCGCTGGAGCTCGCCCCGAAGCTCACCTCGCGGCTCGGCAGCGAGGTCTGGCTCAAGCGCGAGGACCTTCAGCCGGTATTCTCGTTCAAGCTCCGAGGCGCCTACAACAAGCTCGCGTCGCTCTCCGCGGAGGAGCGGGCACGGGGCGTCATCGCGTCCTCGGCCGGCAACCACGCGCAGGGCGTCGCGCTCGCCGCGGGCCGGCTCGGGATGCGCGCCCTCATCGTGATGCCGGAGACGGCGCCGCGCATCAAGGTGGAGGCGGTCGAGCGGCTCGGGGCGGAGGTGGAGCTTGCGGGCGAGTCGTACGACGGGGCGAAGGAGCGGGCGGAGGTGCTTGCGGCCGAACGCGGAATGGTCTTCATCCCGCCGTTCGACGACGAGCACATCATTGCCGGGCAGGGCACCGTGGGGATGGAAATCGTGCGCCAGCAGGGCGAGCCCTTCGACGCGGTGTTCGTCGAGGTCGGCGGCGGCGGCCTCATCGCCGGCATCGCCGCCTACATCAAGACGCTGTGGCCGCAGACCCGCATCGTGGGGGTCGAGCCCGAGGACACCCCGACGCTCCACGCGGCGCTCGAGGCGGGGGAGCGGGTGGTCCTGGAGCAGGTCGGGATCTTCGCCGACGGCGTGGCGGTGAAGCAGATCGGAGAGGAGCCGTTCCGTATCGCGCGCACCTGCGTCGACGAGGTGGTGCTCGTCTCCACCGACGAGATCTGCGCTGCCATCAAGGACATCTTCGAGGACACCCGCTCCATCGCGGAGCCGGCGGGCGCGCTCGCGGTGGCGGGGCTGAAGCGATACGTCGAGCGCGAGGGCGTCGCCGGCCGGCGGTTCGCGGCCATCGTGAGCGGCGCCAACGTGAACTTCGATCGGCTGCGCCACATCGCCGAGCGGGCCGAGCTCGGCGAGCATCGCGAGAGCCTGCTCGCGGTGACCATCCCCGAGCGCCCCGGGAGCCTGCGCCGGTTCTGCGAGCTCATCGGCAACCGTTCGATCACCGAGTTCAACTACCGCTTCTCGGACGAGGCGGACGCGCACATCTTCGTCGGCGTGGAGATCCGCGACCCCGGCGCCGACAAGCAGGGGCTGATCGACGCGCTGGAGAGCGACGGCTACCCCGTGCTCGATCTGACCGACAACGAGATGGCCAAGATCCACGTGCGCTACATGGTGGGCGGGCACGCCCCCCGGGACCTCGACGAGATCCTCTACCGCTTCGACTTCCCCGAGCGTCCGGGCGCGCTGATGCACTTCCTCACCCGCATGGGTGCAAAGCCCTGGAACATCAGCATGTTCCACTACCGCAACCACGGCGCCGCCTACGGCCGCGTGCTGATTGGGCTCCAGGTGCCGGAGGCCGAGCGGGGCGACTTCCAGTCGTTCCTCGACGAGGTGGGGTACGAGTACCGGGAGGAGACGGAGAATCCGGCGTATCGGTTGTTCCTGCGCTGACGCGGCGCCGGAACAGCGTCTCGACCAGGAACGCCGGGGTGCCGGTCTCGAACCACCACGCGCCGAACTCGCGGTTGCGGTTGAAGGGGGTTCCGGTATGACAAGGATTTCGTCCTTGCTAGAGTAAGGACATGAGCAGGGTCACGAGCAAGCTCCAGGTCACGGTACCCAAGGTGATCGCGCAGCGTTACGGAATCCGGCCCGGCGACGATATTCGTTTCGAGGAGTCAGGGGAGGTCATCCGCGTGGTGCCCGAGAATGCCCGCACGCGAACCGAGGGGCTCGACATCGACAGGCGCCTTCGTCTCTTCGACGCGGCGACCGCGCGGCAGCGCGCGCGCGAATCCCAACGGCCGGCGCGCCGTGCAGACGGGCGAGGCTGGACCAGGGAGCAGCTCTACGAGCATGGCCGTTCGGGCACTGATTGACACCAACATTCTCGTCTACCGCTACGACGCTCGTTTCCCGGAAAAGCAACGGATTGCGGGCGAGGTACTGCGTGCAGGCATCTCGTCGGGGACGGCATGCGTCGCTCACCAGTCGATCGTCGAATTCGTTGCGGCGACCACCCGGGGAAGGGTTGAGGAGCGGCTCCTTGACGCGGTGGACGCGCGGCGCGAGGCCGAGGAGCTGATGGCACAGTTCCCGATCGTCTATCCGGACGACGGCGTACTCAGAATGGCCCTTCGTGGCGCCGCGACGTACGGCCTGTCGTGGTTCGATGCGCACCTGTGGGCCTATGCCGAGGCCAACGGTATCGAGGAGCTCGTGTCCGAGGACTTCCAGCACGAGCGAATGTACGGGACGGTGACCGTCCGCAATCCCTTCCTGCTTCGTCCTGCTTGGGCCTGAACCGTTCTTGCGGTTTCGAGCTGCCTCCGCGCGCGGCGGCATTCCGATACGAGGGATACGTCGCAGCGGTGAGCTCGAGGACTCCGCCGATGTCGTGCGCGGATGGATCGCGAACGGCGGGCCGTGCCCGGTTGCCACGTTCGAGGCGATCGATGAAGGCGAGCTCCTTCGGAAGCGCGAACAGTCTGTCAGCGAGTACGTCGAAGGGTGCGAGGAACCCACTACTTCCCTTGGCGCATTTCGTCCGTCGTCTCAGAACGCCGCGAGCAAAGAGGCCGGGCCTCGAGTGAGGCCCGGAGAGGCTTGGCATGTCGTGTCGAGAACCTCACGACGCCTGCGCCGCAATGAGGACGCCAAGCAGGTACAGAGAATCATCTTAGCAGGCGTAGTGATGTTCTTTACTCTAGCCGTATTGATCTTTCAACTCATATTAGACATCATTGTCGTACATGGCACCAATCGGAGCATCCAGATGACCCAACCTCGCGACCTTGGAACCGCACCACGTTTCCGCCTAGAGGTCTCGACGACACGATCCGAATCTATCGCCATGGTGGTCGAAGGACCGCTCGAAGATCTTTCTCGGCGTGCACCTTTCAGCCACGAGCCGCCTGCGGCGACGGCCAGCCTGGGACTGTCCCGGTTGCCGATGTCCCGGTCGCATGAATCATCTCGCAAGCTCCTCGGCAGGAGAAGCCAATGACCCAGCTCACGTTCGAGCGGCTTCGTGACGCCGTCTCCGGCGAAGCGGTCGCGCTGCGTTCTCGCATGACTCTGCAGCCCGCTGGAGGCGAGGGAGACAAGGTTTTCCCGCCGTCCTACGCCGTCGATGGCCGCTCCGACCACAAGTACGCCGTAGAGGAGCGGCAGGTCGGAGACAGCGACAACGTGTCCACCACGGTGCTGCTCGATTCGGTCGCGTCACAGGCGAACCGTGCGGAGCTCGCACTGCTTGACGGTTGGGAGCGCGGCGAGCTGGCCTTTCCAGTGCCCTACGTCGACTTCTCCGACGACGGGGGCGCGACGGGCTACGAGAGGCTGACGGTGCTGGAAGCGCCCCATCGGCTGGCGGATGCGATCTTCCGGGACAGCCTGCTCGACGGCACGCTGTTTCGCCTGTCCGACGTCGGCAGGGCAATTACCGATGCCACGCCGCGCGACGCGACGGACCTGTTTCGTTACTCCCCGACCTCCTTGCTGTTCGGCATGTGGGACTCGACCGGCCCGAAAGGTGGACTGGGGTCGAAGTTCCAGCGCGCCTACGTGTCGGAGATCGTGGGCTTTGACGCCAGGGTAGGCAGGAAGGTCGGCAGCCGGATCGATCCATTGCAGATCGAGAGGGTTGCACCCGGTGATCTCGTCTACAACAGCACGGACCCGAGCGAAGTGTGGACCGATGATCCGGAGCGGTCGGAGCGAGACAAGCAGGGGAAACCCGTCCGTGCCTCGCGTGCCGGCACGAGCGGCGAAGCCGGACAGCCCTCGAAGATCAACCACGGCAACATCGTTCCTTCGATTGACGCTCAGGCCGGCGGAGTCACCATTTCGAGCGCCTTGCAGACGACCGTGATCTCCTTTGCCGCCCTTCGCCGGCTGCGGTGCAAGGGTCATTCCCGCGAGGCGGAGATGGCGGTGCACACGGCGATCGCGGCGCTCGGAGTCGCGGCGATCGCGTACCAGCATGAGATGGACTTCGACCTTCGGTCGCGCTGCCTTCTGCTTCCGACGCATCCCCCCAAGCTCGAGTTGCTGCGCCGCGATGGCTCCCCCGGAGAGGTGGTGGAATTGGATCGAGCCACCTCCGCTCGAGTTCTCGAAGGTGCGGCCGAGCAGGCGCGAGCGGCCGGGATCGGGTGGGAGGTCAACGAGATGCGGCTCGTGCCTGCACCAAAGCTGCTGGAGCTGATTCGGCGCAGCCGCAAGGTATCCGCCACCGAGCCCACGGCGGGATGATCGATGTCTTCCGGCGAGAGCATCGGAATCGAGGTGAACTTCCTGACCGGCCGGTTCGTCGCGACGTGCCACAACGATCGCCGGCAGTCCGAGTGGCCACCGCATCCGGCACGCCTGTTCTCGGCGCTCGTCGCCGCGTGGGCCGACGCCGACGAGCCGGATGCTGCGGAGCGCGCCGCTCTGGAATGGCTCGAATCGCAGGCACCGCCGGAAATCGCGGCGTCCGAAGCCGTGCCGCGCAAGGCCGTTTCGCACTTTGTGCCGGTCAACGACGTTTCCGTTGTCTCCACGAGCTGGTACGAACGAAGAGCCAACGACGTCTCCGGATTGGCCGCCGAGCTTCATGCCGAACTCGCGGCCTCCGGCGGGGAACTGACGAAGAATGCAGCGCAGGTCGAGCGCAGACTGGCCAGGGCGAGAGATGTCGAAGCCCAGGTCGGACTCGCCGGCAATACGAACCCGGCATCTGCGGTGGCGATGCTGCCGGCGCCGCGAGGCAAGCAGGGGCGATTCTTTCCTTCCGTCACGCCCGACGAGCCGCGGGTGAGCTTCCTGTGGGACATCCCGGCGCCTGATGAAGTGGCCGAAGCCCTTGATCGTCTGCTCCGACGGGTGACCCGACTGGGTCATCCCTCCTCGCTGGTCTCGTGCCGGCTGATCGGGAACGCTTCCGGCGCCACGTTCGAGAAGGGCGAGATTGGCGAGGGCGGCTACAACATGCGGGCCGTTCGACGCGGACAACTCTCCGAGCTGGAGCGGCGGTTTTCACGCCATGGGGGGGTCAAGCCCCGTTCATTGCCTTATGCGAATGTTCAGTATCGAGACGCTACGGAGTCAGCGCAGCAGCCGGAAAGAGGGTGCAAGCCGAATACGGCTGGCCACTGGATTGTGTTCGAGTTCATGCCCGGGTCCCGATCCTTCCCTGCCACGAGGGCGGTGGAGCTGGCGACCTCGATGCGCGCGGCCGTGTTCCACCATGTCGAAGACCCGATACCTGAAGAGATCAGCGGCCATTTGCCGGACGGCAGACCGACCGCCGTGCCGCACGTGGCCTTCCTCCCCCTTCCATACGTGGGGTTCGAGCATGCCGATGGACGGCTGCTGGGACTGGCTGTTTCAGTGCCGGATGCCATCAGCGCCCACGCGCGTCGAGCGGTGTATCGGGCAATCGGCAACTGGGAGAGGGCGGACGCACACGATGGATTGAAGCTCACCCTGGGGGTGCAAGGGGTGGTCCATCTTTGCCGGCAGCGTGGCCCCGCCACACTGATATCTCTTCGTCCAGACGCCTGGAGTCGAGCTTCCTGCCGATGGGTCTCCGCTACCCCCATCGCGTTGCCGAGACATCCGGGCCGGCTTGGCGGGGGTACTGCGGCGGCGCGGGCCAGGGCGTGGTCTGCAGCCGAGTCGTCCGTGACGCTGGCGTGTGATCACGTCGGGTTGCCCGAACCGATCTCTGTGGAGGTCACCCTGAGCCCCTTGATCAAGGGGGCCCGCCCAACGCGCCGCTTCCCGGCATTCAGTCAGAATGGACGGGCTGGCCGGCCCGTGCGTCGCCAACTGCTTCACGCATCCGTGACCTTCGAACATCCCGTGTCGGGTTCGTTGATGCTCGGCGCAGGACGGTTCCTGGGCCTGGGCTTGATGCGACCCGCGCCCATGCGCGAAACCGCGGACGCCGGCAGGGCAGAGCCCCGATGAGTAGCTCCAGTTCCAGGCCGAACGAAGGTATCTCGCCGCTCCTGACCGGCGAGCAGCCTGCCGCGGACTTCACTGCATTCTTCAGGGATGTCCATGGCTGTGAGCCGTTTCCGTGGCAGCAGCGATTGACGGCGCAGGTGCTCAATCGGCGGGCATGGCCGAAGGTCATCGATCTCCCGACAGGTACCGGCAAGACCGCCGTGCTCGACACTGCGGTCTTCGCCATGGCCATGCAACCGGAGGTCACTCCCCGGCGGGTCGTGTTCGTTATTGATCGGCGGATCGTCGTCGATCAGGTCTGTGAACGGGCACGGCGGATTCGAGAGCGCATCGAGGCGGCTGACACTTCTGTGCTGGAGTGCATTCGCGATCGACTGCGAATGTTGAGCGACGGCGAATCGCTGGGCGTCGCCGCGCTGCGTGGGGGGGTTCCTGTCGACGGCGACTGGACGCACCGCCCGGATCAGCCGTGGGTCATGGTCTCCACGGTGGATCAATTCGGCTCCCGCCTTCTGTTCCGGGGTTATGGGGTCACCCAGGGCATGAGGCCGATTCATGCCGGGCTTGCCGGCAACGACTGCCTCGTGATCCTGGATGAAGTCCATCTGAGCGTGCCGTTTGCCCAGACCCTCGCCCGGATATCCGCGCTGCGCTCGGGACCACTGCCTCGGAGGTTCGCCACGGTCGAGATGTCGGCCACGCCCAGCGATCGGGAGTCGACGCCCTTCGCCCTGGATTCGGAGACGGATCTGGACGGATGCGCCGAGTTGCGGCGCCGCGTCAAGGCCGACAAGCGAGCGGAGCTGGTGTCGGTGCGGCATCGGGAGGCGATCCCGGGTGCCGTGCTGAAAATCGTCAAGTCGATCGACAAGTCCGTCCGCAGGAACGAATTTCGGGCTCGCAGTGTCGGTGTCGTCGTGAATCGGGTGCGTACGGCTCGCGATACGTACGTCGAGCTCGCGAGCGCCGGCTATCCGACGCACCTGATTACGGGGCGCATGCGGCCGCTGGACCGGGTCGATGCCCTGGACGAAATCGGACCCGCTGTGGACCCCGATGGCGACCAGCGCAAGGACCGGCTCACCGTCGTGGTCGCCACCCAGGCCATCGAGGTGGGTGCGGACTTCAGCTTCGACGCTCTCGTCACCGAGTGCGCGGCGGTAGACAGCCTCCGACAACGATTCGGTCGTCTCGATCGCCGGGGAACCCATTCGGAGCGCACTGGACATCCGGCCCAAGCCTGGATCGTCGGACCGAAGTCGGTCGTCGGCTCGAAGAAGCCCGACCCGATTTACGGCGAGTCGGTCAGAGCGACATGGGAGGAGCTTGTACGCCGCTGTGAGGATGACGGGCGGTTGGACATCGGCTCGACGGCGTTGCGGGACTTCCCGGACGACGCAATGGCGCCGAGAACAAGTGCGCCGCTCCTCTTGAGAACGCATCTGGATGCGTGGGTCCAGACCCGACCCGAGCCCATGGTTCAACCATCCGTCGACTGGTTTCTTCACGGCATCGATCGGAACTGCCCGGCCGACGTCTCGGTCCTGTGGCGTTCGGATCGATCTTCGGAAGCGCTGCGCCTGGTTCCTCCCCGGCAAGCGGAATTCATCCAGGTACCGATTGGGGCGGTCAAGTCATGGCTGGCAGGTGACCCGGAGGTGGACGTTGCCGATGTCGGCCATGCGCACGAGTCGGTGAATCCGCACCCCTGCGCCAATCCGCACACCAGGGACTGGGTTCGTTGGGCCGGATTCGAAAGAGGTGCAGAGGATAGTGTCCGGATCGGAGACATCCGTCCCGGGAACGTGCTCATAGTCGACCCTGAGCGCGGCGGTTTGTCTGCGGGGACATGGGATCCATCTTCGAAAGAGCCGGTTGCGGATCTCGGCGACGCAGCACAAATCGCATATGGACGGAGGGCTACGCTGCGCCTCGACCCGAATCTCCCTGATCTGGTCTCCCCGCCAACCCCGGCTGACGAAGCTGAAGCGGACGAATCGCCCTTCAGCCGAGTCGCCGCGTGGCTCGAGTCCCGGGCTTCCGGTCCAAATGAGCTACCGCACTGGATGCGCAAGGCAATCGAGAAGCTGGGAAGCAACTTCGACGTGAACACGGTGGGGGTCGGCAACGAAAATTCCGTCAGGAGCTACTACATCCTGACTTCGCGGAATCCGAAGACGAAGAAGCCGGTGGTGGATGCGGGGACGCTGGACGATTCGGACGAGGCGGGTTCCTTCACGGCGACGGGCGTGAGTTTGAGTCAGCATCTGGAGGGTGTCGGCGAGCGAGCGGGACGCATAGCCGAGCGGTTGGGATTGCCGCGTGAGATCGTGGGGGATCTCCGTTTGGCCGGCCGGCTCCACGATCTCGGAAAGGTGGACAGCCGTTTCCAGTTTCAGTTGGTAGGCGGCGATCCGATCGAGCTGGCAATGCGGCATGGAGAGCCATTGGCCAAGTCACTGCCGGGCGCTTGCAGGGTTGCGGGATATCCAGAGGGAATGCGGCACGAGATTGCGAGCATCGCATTGATTGAGTCGAACGCCGATGTTCTCCGTCTCGCTCAGGACGAGGATCTGGTGCTCCATCTGGTAGGGACGCACCATGGCTGGGGGCGTCCGCTGCCGCCGATCACCGAAGACCCGGAGCCGGAGGCGCTCTCGTACGCTTGGGACGGACACTTGCTGACCGCGAGCTCCGATTTGGCAGGAGGCTCCCTGGCTCTCGACATGGCCGACCGCTTCTGGCGCCTCGTGGAGCGTTACGGATATCACGGGTTGGCCTGGCTCGAAGCCGTCCTGCGATTGGCCGACCACCGGCAGAGTGCCGCGGGGAGCGGACAGACAGGAATGGAACGCACCTCCCCGGGCTCGGAGGTACGGATCCGTTGGGCTTTCTCGCAGCCCTCGGCGTACAGGTCGCCTTCGCTACCGAGGACGAGCAGCCGCGGTTGTGGTGGAGCGACGATGTTGCGCCTCACGCAATCGTGGATGAGCAATTTTCCGTCGACTCGATCGTGAATCGAGCGTCGGTCGCATTTACCTACTGGAAGGACAGCCTCGCCGCCAATCCAAGACGAACCGACGGCTCGAAAATGCCCAAGGGTGACGAGCTCAAGCTGATGCCCGACGACATCGAGGCATACCTCGGTCAGGCGGCACAGTGTCCCTGGAGCGGCGGCCTAGCAACTGCCCTCCTGGCGCAAGGCAGCCTGGACCAACAGGGTGTCGCGAAGCCCTCCGACTTTTATTTCACGGCAGGACAGCAGAAGTTCCTGGACACCGCCCGCAAAGTCCTGATCGCCGCTGATCGCGATGAAATCAGGACTGGTCTGGAAGGTCCTTGGTGCTACGAAAGTGAAGCCCCTTCCCTCGGATGGGATGTCACCGACGACCGCGTATATGCACTCAGGGCCAACAATCCCAGTCCAGAGAAGAAGTTGACCAATCCCGGGCCGGAAGCGCTGGCCCTGCTGGGGCTGAGCCTGTACCCGGTCTTCGCCGGCCGGGAGCGTACGGACACACAGGGATGCTCGGGAAAATGGAAGGACGGCTACTACTCCTGGCCGCTATGGCGCAAACCGGCCTCTCCGCGTGCCGTCAAGTCGCTCCTGGCCCATGCCTACGACCATACGGCAGCGTCGAATCGTCACCGCTGGTACGGGTCGTGGGGCGTATCCACCATCCTCCGGTCACCGATCCGACGGACCGATCAGGGTGGCTACGGAACATTCGGGCCACCGGCAATCACGTGGCAGCAAGCACAAGGTTTCACTTCAGCGGCGCCGTGAATGCGTCGAAACGAGCACGCGACCCCGCATCGGTGATCGGTTAACGAAACACTTGTATGAGAATCAACTGGATAAACTAGAATGCAGGTGTCGACCAATTTGGGACTCGGCAGGGCTGTAGGTCGGATTAGCGCAGCGTAATCCGACATGAATCATGGCCTTGCAGGGCCGGATGTCGGATTACGCCTTCGGCTAATCCGACCTACGGAGCCACGGAGCCGCGTTAACCGAACACCAATGAGCCGATTCGGAGACCGACGCGTGAGCACGGACATCACAACGCCGGAGACCGGTCCGGCGGAAGCGGAAAAGGGAGCCGCACGGCAAGTTGTCACGGTGTACGGGTCGCGGCCGTGAGGATTCTCGCCGTCGGCGACATGCACCTCGGGCGTACTCCGTCGCGCCTGCCCGCGGAGTTGCGCGCGCAGGAGCTCGGCCCCGCCGAAGCCTGGCACCGGACCGTGGCGGCGGCCCTGGATCGAGACGTGCAGGCGGTGCTGCTCGCGGGCGACGTCGTCGATCGGGACGACGATTTCTTCGAGGCGTACCGGGCGCTGGAAGGTGGCGTGAGAACACTGGCGGACGCGGGGGTCGAGGTCATCGGCGTCGCCGGGAACCACGATGTCAAGGTGCTGCCCCGACTCGCCCGCCACATCCCGCAGTTTCAACTGCTGGGAGAAGGAGGATGCTGGGAGTCCTGCCGAATCGCGGGGGGCAGGGAAGCGGTGACCCTCTGGGGCTGGTCGTTTCCACAGGCCAGAGTCCTCTCGAGCCCTCTCGGAGGCAACGCCTTCGACCCCGCCCCCGGCATCAATCTCGGCCTCCTGCACTGCGACCGGGACGCCGGCGCGGATTCACCCTATGCGCCGACCACTCGACTGGAACTTGAGCGCGCCGGGCTCGACGGCTGGCTGCTCGGCCATATACACAAGCCGGATGCTCTGACCGCCCCGTCCCCGAACGGATACCTGGGCAGTCTGACGGGTCTGGACCGCAGCGAATCCGGCTCTCGTGGTCCCTGGATGATCACCGTCGCCGACGGACGAATCGCCGACGTCGCGCACCTGCCCCTCGCCCCGCTGCGCTGGGAGAACCTGGACGTCGACCTCGAAGGCATGGGCGACCCGGCCGAAGCCAGAGAACGGCTGCTGGCGAAAGTCATCGAGCTGGACGGACAAATGGCCTCGCTCCCCTCCGCGCCGAATGCCGTGGGGCTGTCGGTCGCCCTGACCGGACGCACGAGCTTCGGGGACGCCGCTCCAGACCAGTTCTCCCCGGAGGACCGGGATGAGGTCTACTCCGGAGCGGCCGGGACGCGGTACTTCATCGAGAGCGTCCATCCGGACACCCGGCCCGAGATCGATCTGGAGGACCTGGCGAGGCGCCAGGATCCGGTGGGTCTGCTGGCTGCGCGCCTGCTCTGGCTTGAGCGCCCCGACGGGGACCCCGAGCGCGACCGCCTGGTCGACGCGGCCCGGCAGGCGCTGCGCGACCAGTGTTCGCAATCGGTCTGGCGCGGCCTGACCGCCGGCGGCGACGCCCCGGAGCCGGTGGCATGGCTGCGGCGCGCGGGATATCGCGCCCTGGACCGCCTCCTCGGCCAGATCCCCGACCGCCGGGACGCCGGCTGATGCACCTTCGCAGGCTCTCGATCCACGCCCTGCCCGGCATCGAGCCGGGGTTCACGTTCGAGCCGCGGGACGCCGACCTCAATCTCGTCGTCGGCCCGAATGCCATCGGCAAGAGCAGCCTGGCACGCGCCCTCGAGTACCTGCTGGGCGCCCGCGGCTCCGATCCGGCGGCACTGTCCCTGGAAGCGGAATTCGAAAGTGGCGATGCCCGCTGGCAGGTCAGTCGCAACGGCAATCAGATCGTGTGGCGCCGCAACGGCGAGGTCGCATCGCGGCCGGTGATTCCGGGGGCCGATCGGATGGGTCTGTTTCGGCTGTCGGTGGAGCACCTTCTCGACAGTGACGACGTGAACGACAAGGAGCTGGCCGAGCGTCTGTGGCGCGAGGTGCACGGCAACTTCGACCTGAGCGAGCCCAGGATCGAGATCACCCGCAGGTTCGCCCTGCACGAAGCGAACCGGCTGACCGGGGCCGGCAGCGAGCGCCGGCGCGTGGAGAGCGAGTATCTGGACTTGCAGCGGCGCGAAGCCGAGCTGCCCGAGCTCGAGGGGCGGATCGGGGCGGCGGTGGCGGCCGGAGCCCGGCGCGAATACCTGGAACAGGCGCTCGATCTCGCCGATGCCATCGACGCCCGGACGGCGCGGGAGGCTGCACTCGAGGGCTTCCCGCCGGACATGGACCGGCTGCGAGGCGACGAGATCGAGCGGCTCGAGGAGATGGAGAGCAGGGCACGAGCACTGCACGAAGAGCTGCACCGGCGGCGGAGCGACCGGGAAGCCGCGGAGGGCGATCTCGATCGCACCGGGCTTGCGCAATCGTCGCCCGCGCCGGAGGAGATGCAGACTGTCGAGGAGCGGCTGCGACTGCTTGGCGGGCAAGCCATCGAGCGCAGCACCGCCCACGCCGCCTGGACCGAGGCCGGCGCCGAGTTGCGCGATACGGCAGCGCAATTCAACGATGACCGCGACCCGCCCCGCCTGGATGCCGGCGCCAGCCGGCGCGCCGAGGCGCTCGCAGTGTCGTTGATCGACGCGCAAGCCCGCCAACGCGAGCTGAAGGAGCAGCTCGACCTCGCCGGGGAAGCACCCGAAGCCGCGGAGATCGATCGCCAACGTGACGGCGTCGAGGCGCTGCGTGCCTGGCTGGCCGGGAACGCCGCTGATTCGGGCGGCACGCGGGCGTCGGGCACCTCGGCGCGGATTGCCTGCTGGGTGGCCCTGACCTTCGCCGCGTTCGTTGCCGTCGCCGCGTACTTCGAGGGTGCGGTGATCGCGTTGGCCGGCGCCCTTGCGTCCCTGATTGCTCTCGGACTCGCGCTGTTTCTGCAACGCGCGCGGCGGCCCGCGGCGCCGGCGCCGGCCGAAGAGGCCAAGCGCCGATTCGGTGACACCGGGCTCACACCGCCGCCGCAGTGGGACGAGAATGCCGTGCGCCGGCACCTGCGCGAGGAGATCGAGAGCCGGCTGAACGAGTTGACGCTGCAGCAGGCGAGAGCGGTGGGCTCGGAACGGATTGCCCTTCAGATTCGGGAAACCGACGAGACGATCGAGACGCTGGAGGAACAACGCGTCGCGCTCGCCACCGAGATCGGATACGACCCTCGGCTGCCGGTGGCGGAGTTCCAGCGCTTCGTCCATCTCTGTTCCGAATGGGACCGGGCTCGCAGCCGGCACGCCCGGGAAGGCGCCCGCGTGGAGCGTCTCGACGGGGAGATAGCTGGAGCCGCGCGCCTCGTCGGGGAATTTCTCGACCGCTGGCGCACGGTGGACGCACCGGCACCGGCCGCCTCGGCGGGACCACCCGACCCGGTCTCCCTGCGCAGCGCGTTCGACGATCTGAAGCGGCGGATCGATGCGGCGGGAGAGGCGAGTCACCGAATCCAGGTCTGCGCGGGCGATATCCGGTCGCTCGAGCAGCGGGTGGCGGAGAACAACGAGGCGGTGGCGGCCCTGTTCATCCAGGCCGGGATTGATTCCCGCGATCGGGCGGTGCTCGCCGATCGCATCCAGCGCCTGGCGCAATGGAGGGAGGCGAGAGACGCGCTGCAGGAGGCCGGAACCAGGGAGGGCCTGGTCCGCGACCGGCTCGCGGAGCAGCCCGAGCTCGTCGTGCACGCCGAAAGCGGCGAACGCGCACGATTGCAGGCGGAGCGCGAGGCATCGGGCCGCGAGGCCGATGAGCACACTCTCCTGATTCAGCAGCGAGCGCAGATCGAGACCCGGCTGAACGACGCGGGCAAGGACCGCAAGCTGGAGCAGGCGGCCGCCGAGGAAGACCGGGCGAGACAGGCCCTGGAAGACAAGCGCGATGTAGCCTTGCTCGCGGTCGCGACGCGCACGTTGCTCGACGACGTGGAGCAGGCATTCGAGGCCGAACACGAGCCGGAGGTCCTGCGCCGGGCGCGAAAGCTGTTCGCGGATGTGACCGCGCAGGCCTTCGACCTGCGGCTTCGCGGGGACGGAAGCTTCATCGCCCACGATGTCCGGCTGGGTGCGCCGAGGGCGCTCTCCGAGCTCTCGTCGGGCACCCGGATGCAGTTGCTGCTCGCCCTTCGCATGGCGTGGATCGAGACCCGGGAGCAGGGCGGCGAAACATTGCCGCTGTTTCTCGACGAAGCGCTGACCACCAGCGACGAAGAGCGCTTCGCCGTGGTGGCGCAGAGCCTGGAACGGCTTGCCGGCCGCCAGATCTTCTATCTCTCCGCGCGGCGGCATGAGCCCGCGCTGTGGGAGCAGGCCACGGGATCCAGGCCGGCGGTGATCGATCTGGCGTCGGTGCGCTTTCCTCCGGACAGACACCCGCCGGAGGTCTACAAGGTGGAGGCGCCGCCCTCGCTTCCCGCCCCGAACGGCCGGAGCGCCGAGGAGTACGCGAGTCTCCTGGGCGTGCCGCCGCACCCGGACCCGCACCGACCGGAGGGGGGTATCCACCTGTTCCACCTGCTGCGCGACGACCTGGCGCTTCTCCACGCCCTCATGGAAACGTGGCGTATCGGCAGTCTCGGCCAGCTCGAAGGGCTGCTTGCGAGCGACGCCGCGCCGACCGCTCTCTCCGACGAGGGCCTGCGCCGGCGGCTCCACCGGCGATGCCGGGTGGTTCGAACATGGGTCGCCCTTTGGCGCCAGGGTCGGGGCCGGCCCGTCGACCGGGGGGCGCTGGAGCAGTGTCCCGCGGTATCGGCCACCTTCATCGATCGGGTCGCCGACCTCGCCGTACGGGTGCAAGGCGATGGCGAATCGCTGGTTCAGGCGCTGCGCGACGGCAAAGTCGACCGTTTTCGGCTCGGCAAGATCGACGAGCTCGAGCAGTGGCTGGCCGACGAGGGCTACACCGACGACCAGGAGCGACTGAGCGGCGAGGACCGCCGCCGTGCGACGTTGCAGCGGGTGGCGCCTGCAACGGAGGCCGACGCCGACGACGTCAACCTGGTGGTGAGCTGGCTGGAGGCGAACGATGCGGCAGGCGAAGACGATCGGCACGGCGGTTCCGACGACGGTTCCGGAACCGAAGGGGTGCCGATCTCGCCATGATATCGGTACGGGAGATGGGGGACGTATATCGCGTGTATCGCGTGCTCGTGGGATTCCAGGCCGCCTGCAACTGGTCCTGATACCAACGGCGGTACTACGCTTCATTGCCGGGGCACCCGTCGCGCATACTTTCCACTCGGGCAACGCGGAAATCGGGAGTGCCATCGATGGAGAAGCGTTACGCATGGCCGGAGGGCCACTGGAACTGGCCCATCGATGTGACCCACAAGCACGGCGTCCGCTGCGGGGAGATGGTGTGGGTCGGCGGCCAGGTGGACCTCACCCCGGACGGGGTGGTGTGCAACCCGGGCGACCTCGCCGCCCAGACGAAGCGCGCGATGGCCCACTTCGCCCGGGTGCTCGAAGAGCTCGACTGCGACTTGCAGGATCTCGTCACCCTGCTCTGCTTCTACGTGAACGACGGCGAGGTCGACGAGGCTGGGTTTCTTGCAGCGGTGGCCGAGTGTCTTCCGCCCGGCGCGCGCCCGGCCGTCACCGCGGTGCCGGTGCCGTACCTCGCCTACGAAGGCCTGCAGGTCGAGATCGAGGGCTACGCGATGCGACGCGAGAACGGCGAGCGTACACCCCGCACGTTCGCGGACTCGAGCGCCGCATCCCCACTGCCGGCGCCCTTCTGCCAGGGGGTGCGCAGCGGCCGGATGATCTTCGTGTCCGGGCAGTCCCCGGTGGACGCGGCGGGGACGGTGCTGCATCCCGGCGACATCGTGGCCCAGACCCGGCAGGTGGCGGCGCAGATCGGCGACGTGCTCGCGGAGCTCGGCGCCGACTACGACGACGTGGTGAAGCTCAACCGCTGGTACGCAGGCGACGTGGGCATCGCGGACTTCGAGCCCGCCGCGCTCGCCTGCGCCGCGCACTTCCGCGAGCCCGGCCCCGCCGCCACCGGCATCCCCCTTCCGCGCCACGCCGACGACGCGGTCAAGGTGAAGCTCTCGGTGGTGGCGATGCTGGGCGAGGACGGGAGCCGGCTCCCGCGCCGGCACGCATGGCCGGAGTCGCTGTGGGACTGGCACGTGCACCTGCCCTACAAGCACGGGCTCCAGTGCGAGGAGATGATCTTCCTCGGCGGACAGGTGTCGCTCGACAAGCGGGGGCGGGCGGTGCACCCGAACGATCTCTCGGCGCAGACCCACCAGGCGATGATGCACATCGGGACCATCCTGCGGGAGCTCGGCGCGGACTACGAGGACGTGTGCAAGTTGATCACGATGTACGCGGGCGACTGCGGCGCGGAGGCGCTCCACGCCAATCTGCCGATCCGCTCGTCGTACTTCTCCGAGCCGGGCCCCGCCACCACCGGCGTGCCACTGCCCGTGCTGGCCTACGATGCGATGGTGGTGGAGATCGACGCGTTCGCGATGAAGCGCCGGCCGGAGTCGCAGACGGAGGGAACGGCACCGAAGGGGACGTGAAATACGAGACTGAGCGAGCCCGCGCGACGGACGGAACCGGGCGGGCCCGCGCCCTCTCGGAATCACGCGAGTGCGTCAGGCGGGCGGGACGCTGCAATTTGTCGCGCGGCGAGTGAAATCAGGAGGATCGACTGGAGGCGAGAATCGACATGCCCACCGCAGCAATCATCGGCGCGAGCCGCGGCATCGGCCTCGGGCTCGTCGGGCAGTACGCGGACGACGGTTGGCGGGTACACGCCACCACGCGGACGCCGGATCGGCCCGGCGCGCTCGGGGCGATCCGCGGCGACGTGCACATCCACCCGCTGGAGGTCGCCGACCGCGCGCAACAGCAAGCGCTCGCTGCCGCGCTGGCCGGCGACGCCATCGACGTGCTCATCCACAATGCGGGCGTCTACGGCACCTTGATGCGCGCCGCCAAGGTCAACCGCATCAACGCCGAGGCACCCATCGAGGTCGCCGAGACGCTGATGGACGCGGTGCTGCGGAGCGAGCAGAAGAAGATCGCCCTGATCACGAGCCAGATGGGCGCGCGCCACGGCTCCGGGCGGAGCCTCGGCAAGTACGGAGAGTCGAAGGCGGCGCTCAACGACCGCTTCCGCGCGGTGGAGCGGGGCTGGCGGGCGGCGGGCTGTCTCGCGGTGGTCATCCATCCTGGCTGGGTGCGCACCGACATGGGCGGGACCTCGGCCTCCCTCTCCGTCGAGGGGAGCGCCCGCCGCCTTCGGCGGGGGGGGGCGGGGCTGGCGGGCGGCGGGCTGTCTCGCGGTGGTCATCCATCCTGGCTGGGTGCGCACCGACATGGGCGGGACCTCGGCCTCCATCTCGGTCGAGGAGAGCGCCCGCGGCATCCGGCGGGTGATGGAGGACCTCGACGAATCGCACCATGGCCGCTTCTGGACCTGGGACGGGCGCGAGCATCCGTGGTAGGCGTCCCGGGTGCTTTGCGGCCGAAACGGACCGTGGCCGGGAGACGCCGAATCGGAGTCCCCGGCACGACCCCTTGAGCGACGTTCGGCTGACTTCGCAATTGCGGTTGTGTTCCAGCGTACCGCGCGAGCAGACTGGCCCATTGGTCTCGCAGGGAAGCTCCATGCACATCGTCGGCTCGCATGAGGCAAGAGCTCGTCTACCCGAGCTGCTGAGATCCGTAGAACGAGGAGCGTCCATCACCATTACGCGGCGTGGGCTCCCCATTGCCCGACTGGTGGGGATTGATGCCGACACTCGACGGGATACCGGTACGATCATGGCCCGCATGAGGCCCGTCCGCGCCCTCGTGGCGCCGCCACGCCCGGCGCGGCCCGCCGTTTCAGCCGAGGAAATTCTGTCGGCACGAGACGCGGGACGCCGACGCTGATCCAATGTCTCCGGTATCAGGCCGGCGGCTCGGACCCAATCACCTCAATCAGCTCGGCCATCACCGCGACCGAACCCTCATCCTCGGTCTTCAGCTCGATCGGTGCGAATTCCGGGTTGACGGGCTCGAGCATGATCCGAACGTGCCGCCAACCGTCCTCGTCCGCGGTCTTCTCGCTCCGGTATCGCTTGACGGTAAATCGCTCCCCGGTGTCGGGATCGACCGCATCGCGCAACTGGACAAGCACCGACCGTCCCTGGCGCGTACCGGTGACGGGGCTCGCGAAAAGGCAGTACGCGCCATCCGGAATCCGGGGCTCCATCGATTTCCCGACAACCTGCGCCACGAACATGCCTGGCCGTAGCGTACGGCCCGTATCGAGCTCCACCCATTCCCAATCCGACTCGTCCGGAATGGCATGCGGATCGCCGAATGCACCTGCCGCCGCCTGCAGCGGCACAAGCGGCACGCAGTTGACATAGCGCCCGGTCTCGGACGGCGTCACCAACCGCAGAAGGCGACGCAGGGGCTGCGCGGACATTCCCGCCCGTTCGCGAAACCACGACCGGTCGTCGCGCACGCGGTTCCTTGCATCCCGCATTCCCAGGTAGCTCGCCAGCCGTCGGAAATGTCGCACCATCGCCTCTTCGTCATCGAGCTCGTTGACGGCCATCTCGATGACTTCGTACCCGCGATTGCGCAGCCAGGTACGGATTTCCCGATCCCGCTCGGCGGTTTCAGGGTTGCCGTGCAGATGCGCGCTCAATCCGTCGAGGTAGATGCACACCCCCTCGTCGGAATCGTGATCCTCGGTTCGGTAAATCACATCCGGCGTCGTGGTTCCCAGCGATCGATCAAGCCGAATCTGCTCGCCTCGCACTCCTTCCCCGAATCCGGCCGCAATCAGCAGGTGGCGGAGCTTCACTTCGGCATCGTTGACCGGCACCGCGTTCTCGCTCGGGGTGGCGGCCGGTTGCAGCGGCGGGATGTCGTGATCGACCGACAGGGACCGTCCCCACTCCTCGATGCGCTCTTTCGCAACGGCGCGCTCCAGGAATCGGTGGTAGTAGGCGTTGCGGAAGGTCTGAAGGCAGTCGATGCAGGACGAGCCGCACACCGCGGGGCAGTTCTCGACGACCTCGAGGGCCGCCGACACGATCTCTGCGAATCGTTCGCAGAGCTGATCGAGAAGACCGGACCCGCCGGGCATCGGATCCCACAGCACCGCATCCACGTCGTCACGCCCCACGTGGCCGATCACGAGGATTTGCAGGTCGTCCATGTGCATGTCGAGCACGCGCGCGGCACCGAAGCGCATCGCTTCGAGGACGCTGTAGGCGGTCGTCGCGTCTTCGCATCCGGGAAGCGAAAGCGCGTCGGCGGTCACGTCCGCGTAGAAGCCGAGGGTTTCCGGCGCGCGTCCGCACCGCTCGGCATGGGCCGCGTGGAACTGTTCTCGCTGGTTCTCCGAAGAGAGCGGGGAGACGCTCTGCCCGCATACCGTGCAGACCGGATAGCCGAACTCGCCACTCCCGCCGATGGCGGCCGAGGCACCCACGTTGACGAGCCGCATGCGCACCCCGCGCCGGACCAACACCGACTGCCCGCCCCAGCGGAACGCCTGTCCACCGCTGTGCTGGCCGAGCTCCAGCCCATACACGGCGACACCCAACTGGAAACGCAGGTCCTCCTCGTCGGAAATATGCGACGTATGGATCAGATCGGCGTCGCATACCGTCATGGCCCGCAGGACTTGTCCGCCCAGCATCGACCCCTCGCCGCGACGGCTCGGTGCCACCGCCTGCTTCTCGGTGGAGACCTCGTAGTACGGCATCTCGGCGTGCTCCTCGGCGAGATCGCGGTGAAAGCGGCGGGCCACGAAGCGATGGCCGTTTGCATAGATGAGGTTGCCGGGAACGTACTCGCGCAGGGCGGTCGCAGGCGACCGCGGCAGGCTGAAGTCCATGGCTCCGGTACGCCAGAACGGAATCTCGGCCCAGCCGACCACCGATCCGGCCTCGAGTCCGTAGCCGGGGAGGAACCCTTCCGCGGCCAGCACGTTGAACGTGTTGAAGTCGTCGTGCCCCGCGGCCTGGCTTCGCGACCGCTGAGCGGTGCCCTTGAGTCGCTTCACGAGGCGGTCGCAGCGGCGGAACAACGCTTCGTCCACGGGGTCGAGGGTCCCCTGGCGCTCACGTCGCACGTTGAGGCGACGAATCTGCTCCATCGCCCAGCGCAGCCGACGGTGCAGGCGCGTGACGGCGGCTTCCAGGTTGTCGGCAAACGATTCGACATGGGCGCCGAGCACGGCCGCGGCCGTCACGTCGGCATCGCTCTGCGGCCATCCAAGTTGAAACACCCGCTGCACGTCGGCCGTCAGATTCTGCGAATTGTGCTGCACGAGATCGCGCAACGCGCTCAGGTCGAACGGCGCGCTCCGCACTTCGCCGCCCTCGAACAGGTACGGAGAGACGCGGGACGGAAGGCAGCGGGCGAGTACGTCCCGAATCTCGTCCCGTTCCGCCTCGGTCCGTCCACCGTCGCGAGCGTACCGGTGCAAGCCGCTGATGACCGTCGCGTGAACGTGCTTCGCGACCATCGCCTCGTTGCGCAGGTTGAAGGCGGGCGGATCGATCCGTCCGGAGAGCAGCTTGAGCGGTTCGGCGAAGTAGGCGCGGTCGTGCGAGACCGGACGGCAGTAGGTGACGTCCACCGCCATGCGATGACGGCGTCCCGCCCGTCCGGCCCGCTGCCAGTAGTTGGCGGGCAGCGGCGGCACGTTTCGCATGAGCACGGAATCGAGCTGACCGATGTCGATGCCGAGCTCCAGGGTCGGAGTGCACACCAGGCTATTGACGGCATCCGACGCGCCCTTGAACAGGTTCTCCAGCCGTTCGCGTTCCGTCTGGGGGACCATGGCGGTGTGCTCCTCGGGGCGCAGCATCGAGTAGGCGCCGTCGAGAAGCTGGAGGTCGTAGTTGTCGTCGTCTTCCGGCACCCATTCCAAAACGCCGTCGCACCGCCATGCGGGACAGCGGTCGTGCGGTACGTCGCGGATGGTGGTGCGGCGGCAGCTCCGGCAGCGCTGGACGCCCCGGTTCGGGTTGAGCCGCAGCCGATCCGCGTTGACCTGATAAACGCCGTGCACGTTCGGCAACGGACGGCCCTTGGCGCCCTTGAGCCGAACCGGCACCAGCAGCTCGCGGTCGACGAGAAAGTCGAAGAGGCTCTCCAGGAACGGCTCGATGGCCTCCGCCGCCACGTCCCACTTCCTGGCAATCTGGCGCATCGTGGTATCGCCACCCGCGCTCAGCCATTGGGTGACAAGTGACGGTTTCTCCGTCGCGTCCCGGCGCAGCTTGGTGCCGTTGGGCGCGAGGAAGCTCGGCAGATATCCCTGCTGGATCTCCCGGTCGCCCTCCATCCAGTACTTCGTGAAGATCTCGTGCTCGGGGTCATGCAGGATGCGCTTGCGCCGCAGGTAGTCGAGGACGCTGGCGACGCCGTCACACAAGCGGTCGGCCGATATGCCGAGTGCATGAGCGCGCTCCTGGACCCATGGGTGTGCGGCGTCGAGCCCTTCGTACTCCACCTTCATCCGTCCCCAGGGCTCGAGCCCGAGTGCCTGCCGGGACGACAGCGCGACCTCGCGCAACACCTGAAAGCGAAGGTACTTGTGGCGTTCCTGCCCGTGCCGTCCGCCGGCGCCCTCGCGACGGGCGACCTGCCAGACCTCCGGAATCAGCGCGCGCGAGAGGGTCTCGTCGTCTTCCAGCAGATCGTCGAGCCAAGCGACCAGATCGCCGATGGAACACGGGCTCCTTCTGATGCCTTGCGCCATCAGCGCCCGCAGCCGAAAGCGGCGCGCGTGATCCTTCATCCAGCCGGCCTGGAACGCCGCGTCCTGGCGGTTGTCGCAGAACACAAGCAGGCGTTGGCGCTCGGCGTGGTGCACCATGTCCTGGGTGAGCACGTGCACGTCCGAGACGGTGATCGCCCGCACGGATCGGGCCGGCTCGCGATACCGCCCGCCCCGTCGATGTCCCGCGGAGCCGCACGACAGACAGCTCGTCAATGCGCCGGGGTTCGAGCTCTTACTGCTCTGTCGAACCGCATACAGCTCGACGGTAGCGCCCGCTGCCCCACATGACCGGCATCTCGAAACGCCGGCGGGATGCGCAGCCCCGCAGTGGCGGCAGAAGTGCAGCGCCGCCGTACGCGCGTGTGGAGCGCCTTCTCCGTCATCGTCGCTCGCGCCGATGAGTCGGTCGAACATCACCACGCGCTTGCCGCCGTTCGTCTCCTCCATGGACGGCCAAACGTGGCCGTCCGAGCCAGCCTGGCCCCCGCCCGGCAGTTTGCCGGTGAAGCTGAAGTCCTCGAGGAACGCGATGTAGTAGTGCTGCCCGCAGGTGGTGCACGTCATCACCGGGAAACGCGCGTGGTTCTCGCCGGACTCGTCGCGACGGACATCATCTTCGGCGGCAAGCCACAGACGGGCGCCACTCGCGTCCTCGGGGAACGTCACCACCGCGCCGCCGATGCCGCGCACGAACCCGTGCACGACCGGGCGCAGCAATGGGCGTCCGTCGCGGCGTGCGGCAGCTCCGAGGGCGAGCCAGGCGAGGATTTCGGCTTCCGCCACCGGCCGGCCCACGTGCTGCTCCAGCACTCCCGGCAGATCGTCCAGCGCGCGCGGCGAGTGCAACTCCTCGTTGAGTCGGAACACCAGCTCGTTGCGGGAGAGCGCCGTGTGCAGCGCTTCCGGCCAGTCCCCTTCGCCCAGATCTTCCCCCCGGAGCGAGCGCCAGGCCGCCCGCACAGCGGCCCCGGAACCGTCCTCGTCCTCCACGGCCCGGACGCAGCGCTCGAGGATGTCGGCAGGATCTTCTGCAGGGGGCGGAGGGACCGATCGCGGCGTTGCCCAGACCTCCGCCTCGTAGTCTTCCCCGACCGTCTCTACCTCTTCGGGCGCGACGCCGAAGAATCTCGATGCGAAGTGCTTCGCGGCCTGCGGGTTCTGTCGGTCGACGATGGTGGCCGAGGTGGCGACGCAGGTAGTGCGGATTTCGCTCGGCTCGGGCCGATCCCGGTCGGGGTCGGTCCGGTCAGGCTCAACTCTCGCATCGACATAGCCGCCGCAGAACGCGCGAAGGCGCCGGACGAGGCAAGCTGTCTCCGAGCCCAGCGCGCCGGTGAACGTGTGTGCCTCGTCGAACACCAGGAAGTCGAGCCGCGCACCGGAGAACAGCTCGATGTCCTGCTGGCGGGTGAGAAGCAGCTCGAGTTGCTTGACGTTGGTGAGCAGGACGCGCGGCTGCCTTCCGGGTGTGCGCATGACCTCGCGTGAGCAGACCTCCTCCCCCGGATAGACGGTTTCGCCGCTGCCTTCGCGCCGGGCCCGTGCGAGGCGGGCTTCGTAGTCGGCCCGGGACGACCCCACCCGCAGCCTGACGCCCACCACGTCCGACTCCCGCTCGGGTGTCTTGCCGACATAGATTCCGAACGGAATGCCCGTGCCCGCCAGCACCCCGCGCAACCGCATGAGCTGGTCTTCGGCAAGCGCGTTCATCGGATAGACGATGACGGCGCTGATACCGGGCGGTGCCTCCTCGTCCCGGAGCGCGAGGCATCGGCTGATGACGGGGTAGAGGAAGCACTCGGTCTTGCCGGACCCGGTGCCGGTGGAGACGAGGGTCGTCCGGCCTGCGGAGATCGCACGGATTGCGCGTTCCTGGTGGCTGTAGAGATGGGTGATGCCTTGCGGGATCCGCTCGCCCAGATGCGGATGGAGTAGCCCTTCGGCGACCAGCGAACCGATCGGCGCGCCCTGCCGGAACGGCCGTGAAAGACTGACGTACGGTCCCTTGAGGAGCGGCGATCGCCGGGTCTCGTCGAGCGAGAGGAGCTTCCGCATCTGGGAGTGGAGATGCGGGTAGGCGAAGGGGTACGCGGTGAGCTGATAGCGAAGGAAGCTTCGGACGACGTTCTCGGTGTAAGCGATGGGGTTCAGGGCCACGGCGCCGTCATCCTTGAATCGACAGGGGGTGCACTTCCCGGAGGCGCAAGTATCGTATTGCGGTACGTCATCGGGCAATGAGCATGCGCACTCCCGTCTACGTGGCTCGGTTGAAGTACGGTATCGGCTGAAGTGCGGTCGATTCCTGTCTCCGCCAACGCGTGGTCGCTCTCACTGCGCGCGACGATTGATCGGCAGTTGCAATTTGGGCGAAAATTGGAAGTCCTAATTCCATTTTTCGACTCGTTATGGAACTTGTAGGTCGATTTCTCCAGATCCCGGACCGGAGCTGTTTCCTGCTCGGCCCTCGTGGAACCGGCAAGTCCACCTGGCTGCGCGACCGACTTCCCGATGCCCTGTATCTGGACCTGCTCGAACCGGCGCTGCATCGCAGTCTGAGCGCCCGTCCCGAACGTCTTCGGGAATTGCTCGCGGGCTCACCTGCGAAGCGGACGGTGGTGATCGACGAGATTCAGCGAGTCCCGGAGCTTCTCACGGTCATTCACGCCATTCTGGAGGAGCCGTCGCCGCCGCGCTTCGTCCTCACGGGTTCGAGCGCGCGAAAGCTCCGGCGCGGTGGCGTAGATCTGCTGGGAGGCAGGGCCGTGCACCGCACGATGCATCCGTTCATGGCCGCGGAGCTTCCGGAATTCGATCTCGACCGGGCGCTCCGAATCGGGTTGCTGCCACTGGTGATGGACGCGGCCGATCCCGCGGACGTCCTCGACGCCTACGCAAGCCTGTATCTCGATGAGGAAGTCAGGGCGGAGGGGCTCACGCGGAACATCGGCGCCTTCACGCGGTTTCTGGAAGCGATCAGCTTCTCTCACGGCGGGCAACTCAACGTCTCGGCGGTGGCGAGGGAGTGCGAAGTCGAGCGCAAGGTCGTCGCCGGATACGTCGGCATCCTGGAGGATCTGCTGCTGGCCTTCCGGTTGCCGGTATTCCGGAAACGGGCCAAGCGCGCGACCGTGACCCACGAGAAGATCTACCTGTTCGACGCCGGCGTGTTCCGCTCGCTACGGCCCAAGGGGCCTCTCGACCGGCCGGAGGAAATCGACGGGCAGGCGCTGGAGGGGCTGGTGGCCCAGCATCTCCGCGCGTGGGCGGCGTACTCCCGGCACGACGTGGAACTCTTCTACTGGAGAACCCGCGCCGGTGCCGAGGTTGATTTCGTCGTCCACGGAGAGTCGGGGCTCCAGGCGTTCGAGGTCAAGAATCACCGCAAGGTGCACGCGACCGACCTGCGGGCGCTGCGCGCGTTTCGGGACGACTATCCGGAGGCGGAGGCGGCGGTGCTCTATCGGGGGTCGGAGCGTTTGCGGCTCGATGACATCTGGTGCCTGCCGATCGAAGACTTCCTTCGCCGGACGATGCCCGAACGGGGACTGCTCGCCTGGTTTTGATTCAAATGGCCCGTGGCCCGACTCCGGCCCGGAAGCGAGGGTCGATCTAAGCTGCCATCGGATCTCGGATGACGTCGACGATTTCCGCAGCAATCTCCTCCACCGTATGCGTGGTGGTGCTACGCGCAAGCCGATCGGCCAAGGACGGCGAGTAATCCATCACTTCGCGCTTGCTGACTTTGTGCCAAATCGGAAGCAGAACCTGGTCACCAGACACAGCGCCGGTGACGAGGCCGTCAAGCTCGTACTCCGGCCAGCCACGTCCAAAAAACGCTTGGGAAAGTACCACGACGCCGAAGCGACTACTTGCCAACCCCTTGTCGATCTTTCGGCGCAGGCTATCACCAATCCGCAATTCGAACTCGTCGTACCAAACGCTCAGTCCGGCCGCTTGAAGTGCAATCGCGAGCGGCCGGACAACGTCATCCTTGTCTTCCGACGTATGGGATATGAACACGTCGAACAGACGCCCGTCCGGCGCCTCGACTGTCGGCACAAAGTCATCTTCAGCGTCCCGCACCAGGGTGGGAATGGTGCGAAGCGGGGCTTCGTTGATTGCCGGCAACGGCCTGAGTGCCGAGCCGGGAATCACCCGGATGCTCGACCGTACCGTGCCGCGCAGGCCCTGCATGTCGACCGCCACATGCCAGTTGCCGGACCGCGGCACTTGCAGTCGAACCGGGGACCGCTTGGCCAAGCCGCCGATGCAGCGGTGCTGACGTCCGGCCTTGTAGCTATTGAAATTGGAATTATCCATAAGCCGCACATTTGCTGCGCTGCCCTTGAGCGTTACTTCGACAATGCTGTCGCGATCAACGTGGCCGAGCCTGTAGTGAGTGAAGTTCACGGGTCCTCCGGAAGCTGTCGCGCAGGGAATTCGAATCCGAGGGCAAGGTCCGCCTGCGGATATTCGACTTTCCTGGTGAAATATTCAAATTGACTGATTTTGTCGTAATGATAATCTTGTGCCGATCCCTGTCAAGAGGAGCGGCAGGAATGACCAGAGAGGGGAGCATCGCCGCAAACATCGCCCGGCTGCGGCTGGATCGGCAATTGACCCAGGAGGAGCTCGCCGCAAAGGCCGGGCTCTCGCGCGTGACACTCGGAAAGATCGAGCGGGGCACCGTTGTCCCGCGCGCGCGAACGCTTGCGGTTCTGGCAACGGCGCTGGCGGTACCGGTCGGAGATCTCGTAACCCCCGTTCGACCTCTCGAGAGCGTGCGATTCCGAGCAAGGGCGCGAGTGCATGCGCGAGAACAGATTCTGGCGGAAGTGTCGAAATGGCTGGACGCCTACGCCGGCCTGGAAGCCAATCTGGGCGAAACCCGTCCTTTCCTCTTCAGGAGCAAGCGTGATTCGCACCGGCTCTCAGATCCGGCGAAAGCCGCTCGGACCGCTCGCGGAGCGGTTGGTCTCGGACCGGAGGAGCCTGTACGCGATATCTGCGGCCTCCTCGAGGAGAACGGGGTGAAGCTTCTTCTCCTGGAGACGAAGCGAGACTCCTTTTTCGGGTTGAGCGTCGGCGCCCGCGATGGCGGCCCTGCCGTGGTCGTCAACACGTGGGATCGGATTTCCGTGGAGCGATGGATCTTCACCGCGGCCCACGAGCTCGGTCATCTGTTGCTTCACCCCTCGGAGTACCAGCGGGATGCCACCGAGCTCCCCGTACGCGCAGAACGCGAAGCCGATGCATTCGCCAGCGAGTTCCTAATGCCGGAAACCACATTCCGGTCCGAATGGGACGAGACGCGCGGACACCCGCTCCTGATTCGTGTTCTCAAGGTCAAGCGAATCTTCCGCGTGAGCTACAAGACGGTGCTGTACCGGCTGGTCGAGTCGGGTCGCGAGACATCCGATGTGTGGCGCGCGTTCCAAGGCCAGCACCGCGGCCACTTCGGGAAGACGCTTCGCAAGGCCGACGAACCCGCAGCCCTCGAGACGAGCGAGTTCGCGTGGAACTGGAATCGCTCGGGAGAGCCCGCGAGTCTCACCCGGCACGACTTCATCGAGGACCGCCTGTCTCGACTCGTGCGACAGGCGCTCGAAGGGAGACGAATCTCGCTTGGACGCGCGGCGGAGATATTGGGTGTCAGCCGTGAGGCGATGAGAAAGCAGGCGCGCGAGTGGTCGAGTTAGATGCAACACAAGCCGACGGTACTGCTCGCCGACGCAGACGTACTGATTGACTACCGTGAATCCGATTTGGCGATCCTGGCGCTCGTCGCGCGGCATTTGGGACGGCTCGCCGTCCTGCCGTCCGTACTCGACGAAGTGCGGGGTGTCACGGCCGAGGAATGCGGGCGGCTCGGTATCGAGATCGTCGAAGTCGAGACGGAGCGGATGCTGTTGGCTGCCGAGGTGGAATCAAGCGTCTCGTTCAACGACCGCCTTTGCCTGGTGGTGTGTCGTGAGGAAGGATGGACGTGTTTGACGAACGACGGGGCGCTCCGGCGGCTCTGCAAACGCCACGGCGTCGTAACACGCTTCGGCCTCGGCCTCATGGTGGATCTGGTCGAAGCCAGCGCCCTCACACGGCAGCGCGCAGTGACGGTCGCACGCCGGATTCGAGCCTCGAACCCGTTGCACATCACGGATCGTGTGCTTGAGCGATTTCTGCATGCCCTCGATCGATCCTGATTCCGATGGTGGCCCGGTTCTTCACTGCCGGAGAGCCAAACGCGGACCGGAGCGTTTGCAGATCGACGGCATCGGATGTCTGCCGGTCGAGGACCTTTTTCGATGAATGATGCCGGATCGATGTCGCTGGCTTGATTGCGACCCGACCAACCCCTATGGGACGCACAACGGCTATGAGATTTCGGTTGCTTTCGGGCGGATCGGCCCAACTGGCTGGTCCAGTGGTCTGATCGGGAATTTCACACAATTTCAGGATCATGGAAGTGTATTCTCACGCATCGCCGAAACGCATGTCAGTCGGGTGGCGTGGATGGAGTTGACGGTATGGAGCCATCTCGCATGAAGGGTGCCGCCAACGATCGGGTCATTGTCCTCGGTGAGGGATTGCAGCCTGTTCCCGAACGATTGTTGCTGGCACACGCGCGTGGCGAAGTGCTCTTCATCTGCGGCGCAGGGGTATCCAGGCCGGCTGGCCTACCCGATTTCCGGCAACTGGTTCTGGATGTCTACGAGAACCTCGACACGGCGGTCCATGAAATCATTGCCGACTCGCAGGATAACGCGACCGAGCAGTCTCAATCGAAGGGATCAAGCCTTACTCATCGCCAGCTCGCCGAGGTCAAGCGCTTCAAGGAAGGTGACTTCGACGTCGTGCTCGGCATGCTCGAACGCCGTCTGGACGACCGGACACGTGGCGATAGCAGTGTCAGACGCGAAGTCGCAAACCGACTGCGCGCCACGGGCAACAAACCGGCACCAATCCACCGAGCGCTTATGCGTCTCGCTGATCGCGGCGGCACGGCCACAATCGTTACGACGAACTTCGACCTGCTGCTCGAGGCGGCCGCAAGACGGCTCCCGTACCCGGCTGAGACCTATTCGCTCGGCTCGGTCCCGCGTCCTACGAGACGCACCGACTTCGCCGGCGTACTCCACATTCATGGCGCATTGGATCGGAACCCGAGTCGTGTCTCAGAGCTTGTCCTATCCGATCAGGATTTCGGCGAGTTCTATCTCCGCCGACGTGCCGTACCCGATTTCATCTACGACGCAGCTCGGCTGTTTCACCTCGTACTTGTCGGCTACAGCGCGAACGATCCACCGCTGCGTTACCTCCTGAACGCCGTTGCCGCGGACCACACACGCTTTGCGGACCTCAAGGAGCGCTTCACGTTCTTCGGCTCCGCCACACGTGATCCCGTAGCTCTGGAAGACTGGAGAGCGCGCGGGATCACCCCGATTCCGTATGACTCCAAGAATGGTCACGAAATGCTGCGGCGGACCCTCGACAGGTGGGCGGAGCTTTCCGCGATCAACGGAAAGACCGACGCAGTCGACAAGGAGATCTGCCGGATCGTAAGAACCTCCAGAGCCGTTGCGCCCGAACCGGACCGCGACCTCTTCGATCATCTGCTCAGGCGAAGCAATGACAGCGAACGCAATCGACTGGCGGCACTGGCGTCGGATTCAATGGCGGATCTTGGGTGGCTTGATGCGATCATGAGTGTCTGCAACGAGAAAGACTAAGGGTGCAATCCGTGATTCCGACCTGGACGACTCTTTGCGGCGGCGACCGTGCCGCATTCTGGGCCGCAGTCGACTTCCTGAAACGCCGCCTTACCGAGTCCGACACAATCGAGTGGGCACTGCATTTGAGGCCGGACCAGCGCATTGAACGCATGGCGATCTCCCATTTGTTGGACAGCACGACTGGCCCTGTACTCGAGGAACTGCAGAAAGACCCCTGGGCTACCGCATGGCGCTTGATCCAGGAAAGCTGGTCTCAAGCTTTCATCGAAGAACACGACTCACCTCATCTTTTCGACATCGGGCTCCGGCTGCACGCTGGGGATCGTTCGGGCCCAATCGTGACCGCTATCGTGAATCTCGTTGCCCCTCGCCTGAAGGTCGAACCGATCGATTCCTTCACGTGGACATTCATCAAGAAGCCGCGCCGTCCGAAGAAGATAGAGCATCTTCTGTCTGCGAGCCTGACAAGCGGACACCTTCTGGACCTGAACCACTTGCGGCTCTCCGAACTTATGGACGTATCCTTCCTTGTCACCTTGGCGACTGCGCTTGAAGCGGCCGTGAACCACGGACTGGATATGGCACGACGCATAGGCTGGAACGGCACTTCGGACATTTGGCAGTTGGGTTCGATGCACCGGGTCCGATACGCGCGGTATCCACACGAAGACGGCGGAAGAAAAGAACCCGACTCAGTTCATCGAGGGATTGCTCCCTCGGTCAAACTCCTGCACGCAGTCGTGACTCGGTTGGGCGAACTGGAACCTGCGTCCGCGCGACTGTTCGCTCAGCGCTGGCGTATTTCCGGCTCTCCGGTTCACATCCGCTTGTGGTCGGATCCGACACTGAACCGTCGGTTGATTTCGGCGCAGGAAGTCGAAGGGTTTCTTCTTGGACTTGATAATCACCAATTTTGGGTACTGCACGAATTTCCGGAAATCGCTGAACTTCGAGCATTGCGTTTCGCGGATTTGGGGCTCGAAGCGAGAAAGGCGATTGTCAGGCGCATCCGCAGGCTGCCGCCGTACAACTATTGGCCCAGGGAGGTAGGCCGGGAGGCGGTCAGGGACGGACGCATGTATTGGGCTGTGCGGGAAACCAAGCGAATCGAGGTCGGCGGCGGCGACTTGCCATCCAATGCGAAGACGTGGTTACAGGCCGAGATTACAAGGTTTCCCGACTTGGTAGAGATGAAAATCGATGAGGGGCTTCCTGCGGCACCAAGAGTCCATGTCGACCGTTCCCATCCAGACGAACGGTTCGACACGCTTCACGGCGTTACTCGATTGCGGTCCCTGGAGACCGCTCTGTCGTCGGTCCGAGGCGGCTCTGAATATCCTGCTGCGTTACGCGCGGGTGACTGGCTGGGTCGACCGGAAAACGCAAATCTTGTTCTCGGTGACCTGGAGTTGACGGCGGATGGTGGCGATGGTTTTCCACTCGTGTGGAATCGCCTGGGCTGGACACATACCCCCACACAGCAGAATGGAGACAAGGCGCCAGAGCATGATATGGGACGCGAGGGGGAACGCGTTCTGCATCTAATGGGGAAGTTGTCCGACAAGACGTTGTCGGCTGCCGTCGCCGGTATCAGCAACTGGTTGAGGGTCTGGAGTCCGCACCTCGGCAACTCCGCCGCAGCTTCGCGGAATTGGCTTCGTGTCTGGCCAATTGCGGTCAATGCGACTGATGATGAACCGCAACGGGCGCGGAGTATGGAATTGAACGTATTGGCTTCAAGGAATCGCGACGATCGAGAAATCCGAGATCTGGATACGCTGAACAACCCGACGGGCAAGTTGGTAAGTGCATTTTTGTCGGCCTGTCCTTCGCTCGCCGAAATACCCAGTCCCTTTCTCCACGGAAGCACCTTGCGAGTGATGCGCGACGCTGTCACTGACTGTACGGGTCGCAGCGGGTTAGTTTCACGGTATCGGTTGCTGGAACACGTTCGTTATTTCCTACAAGCTGAGCACGACTGGGCCCAACAGAATCTCGTCGGTCCCTTATTTCAGGACGACGACGTATCTCTTGTACTTTGGCAAGCCGCTGCGCAGGGTCCACTTTTCACCGATACCTTGACGATCATCGGGGATGCGATGGTCGAGAGGGCCACCGATAGGCGTCTCGGGCGGGAGACACGTACGAGGCTGGTGTTCAGTCTAATCGTCGAGTCCCTGCATGCTTTCCGTGAGTCCCGAAGTCCAGCGGTGCCGAATACTCGGATTCAGCAGATGCTTAGATCCATCGACGACGGGATTCGGTCGGATGCTGCAGACACCGTCCGACGATTTGTCCTCGACGTATCGAAATTCGAGTCTGAAAGCGACTCGTCATCGGCAGCGGCTACGGTATTCTGTTCAGCTGCGGCACCGTTCCTCACGCAAGTCTGGCCCCTGGAGCGGTCCTTGACCACGTCTGGCGTCAGCAGCGCCCTCGCACGCCTGCCGGCAACATCTGGAGAGGGCTTTGCCGAGGCCGTCGAAACGATTGAGCGGTTCCTCGTTCCGTTCGAGTGCTGGTCGATGTTGGAGTACGGTCTGTACGGCGATGGCGGTGGGAAAAGGAAGCTCGCGATCATCAACGACGAAATGAAGGCAAAGGCACTGTTGCGGCTACTCGACTTGACCGTAGGAACATCTGAGGACGCGACGGTACCTCATGATCTGACCGATGCTCTGGACCAGATTCGACGTGTTGCGCCCGGTCTGGTCTCGAGCCCAGCATTCCGACGCCTCTCGACCGCCGCTCGCCGGTAGTCAATTGGGGATTACATCGAACAGTGCCCAAACCGCCGAGAGCTGCTGGCAATTCCGCCACCGTCAAAGCATGTTGAAGTGACGGAATGCCGCGAAGATCGCTTCTTGTTTGTTGGCGGGGCAGGGCACGGCACGCTTGTCCCCAACACGATTGTGGGCGCGGCGTACCGGAAGGCCAGCAAGTTTCTTGCAGTGCGCAATCCAGCACGTCTTGGGCATCCAGCCGTACCGCTTTTTCACCCAAGACTGAATCTGCTCGTACATGTGAACTGACCCGTTGCTTGACCTACTCGTGCTGGGGCGACTACCCCAGCCAAATCCCTTCCGACCCTACTGCATTATGGGCTCGCCATACCCAAGCGGGGATTGGCCACGCGACCGGGTCGAGTCCGGCACCGCAGTCAACTCCAGGGGCGAAATGGCGTCCACATTGGATCTGGCGCGAGGAGGTCCAGCTCCTCAAGTCTGATGGCCATCGCCTCGGGCGACACTCCGAATTGATCGGTAAGAGAGTCGAAGGGGTATCCGTCGAAACAGGTGGCTCGGGCGAGTTCGCGGGAAGCCACCCTCATCGACTTCCACCGTGGACGAACATCCCATTTGTTCCCTCGAAAGAGCGCGAAGGCCGTAGCGTCGTTCAGTTCGAACGCACCGGTATGGAATCGTGCCCAGAATGCCGAGCGAATGACGTCTTCCGGCATGCAGAAATGGGCCGCAAACGTGTCGGCCTGCTCCTCGAGGAGCGGCCGGCGTTGGTCGTTCCGGCTGCCATCCAATGGTGGATCGCGGTGCAGTTCCGTCATGTGAGGGTGCATCACGAGGTGGCCCGCTTCGTGGGCTACCGTGAAGCGCATGACCTTTGGCCCGAATGCACGAGAAAGCATCACGCGTCCATTCTTCGGGACGAGAATCCCCGCATAGGTCCGTGGACGCCCGTCTCGCCCAATGCGAGTGGTGAGTTCTTCGTGTTGCTCGACCCGGAAGCCATACAGTTGGAGGAACTTGGCTGCATCGTAGGGAGGGCCGGGCTCCAAGTGGTACCGATACGACGTGAGCATCGTTTCGGCGAGCTCCTTGATATCCCGTGGACCTCTCCGAGAACGACGCCATTGTTCGCGGAAGGGAGTCAAGTCGAGTGAGGTCGGTGATTCGAACATCGCCGAAAGCCCCCGCGCCGAACTCAGACTCGGCCGCTACGGTCGAGACGGCTCGGGCCATTTGGTGTATGGCGAAAGTGTAGCGAGCAGGCGGGTTTGGGTCCAGCGAACTACGCCGATTGCGCCCCCGCATCCAATCCGTTCGGCTCGATGAGATCACGGTAGCGTAGCCGCTTCCCGTCCATGCGCTGGGCCACCATCGTGAGCTGGTCGGCCGCGTCCTGCTCGCGGATGCCGTACCGTCCCTCGAACCCCGTGACGTAGCGGTCCAGGTGTTCGGGCTCATCTTGTGGAACGTGCCGGTGTGCGCACGTTTCAGCATACTCCAGACGGATTCCACCCCGTTCGTGTGCGCCATTCCACGGACGTACACGCCAGTGCTGTGCTTCACGGCCTCGTGGTTCGGCAGGCCCTCGTTGGCCGAAGCCTCATCCGTGTAGATGGCGGCACCCGGCACGATGACGTGAGCCAAATTCGCGTCGCGAGGGCCGGGTCGCAGGTACCTCATGCGTTCAGCCGATCTGCAGCGCTCGTTTGGCCCAGAGCGTCAGCCGAAGCTCGTCGCCGAACAACTCATACTCCGGGCGACGGCCCGAGTGGGCCTCGCCGTCTTCGAGGATCTTGCGCACGCCCTCGCCGCGTGATTCCAGGAATACCTGCCCCGTTCGCTTGCTGCGGAGCCTCGACAGGAAGCTGACGAGGAGCTGATTGCGGGTGAAGGTGCGGTAGGGCATGTCGTCGAGAGTGATGGTGTTGGGGAGCTTGCCGGGGCTGTAGAGTTCCAGGCGGTCGGCGAAGGCGAAGAGGCGAATCTTCGAGCCGGCGATGGCGTAGTCGCGGTGGGCGACGGCGTTGACGATGGCCTCGTCGACGACGTCGAGATCGTAGGCGGGAACGGCTCCCGTGCTCGGGTCCCTGGCCGGCGACGGCTGCATGAACCGAG
>MKWU01001659.1_pt1 | contig 37256 bp, 28 predicted proteins | sample 809101 | NCBI WGS metagenome assembly MKWU01 (sample SAMN05860141, study PRJNA318959) | sponge metagenome | host: Aplysina aerophoba | place: Slovenia: Piran, Adriatic Sea, Gulf of Piran | collected 2013-05-07
GCAGCCCCTGCACAAGGGAGGGCCGAAGGCCCGACCGCCCAGAACTGCAGTGGTCAGTGGTCAGTGGTCAGTGGTCAGTGATTGGGGAGTGGTTGGCAGGGTTAGCGCGGGCTGTTGGGGGGCTTGCGCTGGGTAGGTGGGAGAATGATTTATTGTGGGAGGCTTGGTTGGGTTGGCGTCTGTGTGGGTGTGTGATAGGGTACTGGCAATGTCCGGCGCTGCCATGGAGGCGTGCCGGGTTATTGGATTTTGCGACGAGTTCGACCGTCGTCTTATGCTGGACGCTCCGGCCCGAATGTTAATTGGTCAAGACGGATTGCATGCACGAGGCCAGGCATAGGCAGTGCCTGAGGCTGGAGCAGAGATGAATACAAATGAATTACTGAGCCGGGCTGTCATTTGGATCGAGACGGCGCTGGCCGGCTCACTATCGCCCTCCGTGCGCCGGGTCATGCATGTCGAGCTTTCGATGTCGCTGGCCTACGGCGTTTTTTATGCCACGATCTTCCCCTTCACACAGGTTGTGCTGCGTCGTTTGGGCGCCAGCGTTGACATGCTGGCCGTGTATACGGCTCTTCTTTTTGCCGGCTCGGTCTTCACTGCGTTCAGCATCGTCTTGATGCGGCGGCGGCGGACAATCAACATTATCGTTTTCTGCTGGCTGTTGGGGCGTTCGCTCTTTCTGCTCACCGCGTTCGTGACAGGCGCGACGCAGCTGATGGCGATCGGCATTGCCTTCTGGCTGTTGGAAGCGTTTGTCATTCCGGCGTACACGCGCGTTATTCAGAAGATCTATCCTGAGAGCGGGCGTGGGAAGGTGATGTCGGCGGTGCGGATGGGGCGGGTTTCGGTTATTCTGCTGGTCACGCCCCTGGCTGGATGGGCATTGGACAAGGTAGGGTACCAGGTCCTGTTCCCTATTGGGGCGCTCTTTGGCATTCTGGCCACATTTCTTTTCACGCGCATTGATTTCGACGAGGAGGAATTGCCGCCGCGCAAGACGAAGGCGTTTTCGGATCTGTGGCAGATTGTACGGAGCGACAGGAATTTTGCCGTCTATCTGATCAGTTACTCGCTGTTTGGGCTGGGTGGGTTGTTGAGCTGGCCGCTATACCCGGTTGTGCAGGTGGACCGTTTGCAACTCTCCTATTCGGAAATCGGATTACTGGGGTTAGTGGAGTCGGTAACCTGGTTTTTCAGTTATTTGCTGTGGGGACGGGCGATCGACAAGCGGGGCGGCCTCTTTGTCCTGCGGGCAATCTCGGCGGTCTCAATTGTGACGCCACTCACTTACATGTCAGCACAGAGTTTGTGGATGCTGATGCCGTCGGCTATTGCGCGGGGTATGGGGATGGCGGGCTTTGAGATGGGGCAGATCAGCGCAGGAATACAGCTGGCGGACCCGGAGCAGGTGACGGAGTATGCGGCGATCCAGTCGACGGTGGTTGGGTTGCGGGGGATGGTGGCGCCGGCAATCACTGTAGGGCTATTACGGCTGGGGACGCCGCACAGCGCGATCTTCCTGCTGAGCGGGCTGTTTTCGTTGCTGGGGTGGGTCATGTTTGGACGGGTTGAGGCGCCGACGCCGGGTGACGAGGGTTACAACGAGCGGCAGAGGCTGCGTTACCGGTGGCCGTTCCGGCGGCGGATTACGCGGGTGTAGTTGGGGGGGGGTTGGGAGTGCATACGATCTCTTGATGGCGCAAACCAGGGCTGGTTGACTTTCGCCTTTACCGGGACATGCAGGGGCAAGACTCAGTCTATCCATGAAGGGCGGCAAAGAACACCTTTTTTAACCACGGAGGGCCGCGGAGAACACCTTTGGGGCCACGGTAGGCCATTGACTGAACATGATTAGGGTTAACGCAGGTCAGGTCGACGAAAAGGAAGTTACGCGATTTACAGTTTTCTTCTTCCCGCGGGTGGATTGGGAAGGGCTCGCTTCTAACGGAGTTCTCCGATTGGCAAGAAATCCTGATCCCTAGAAGCCTGTCGCGGCGGCCAGTCCATACTTGACCTAAGACAACATGCTTCGCGAGAAGCAGTCTCAGCCTGATGTCCTGTCCGAACCTTGAAAGTCAGGCGAGACAGGTCGCTTGCTCGCGGCTGCCAAGTATTGGTAGGATGGCACGTGTGTAGCCAGAAACTCACAAGAACGACAATCTGCGGGAAGACGTACTCTGCGGAAAGAAGTACAAGGGAATACGCGGGCTACCGAGGACTCATCCTGCGGCAAAGTCAAGGAAGATCTCAGACCAACTGAATACTCCTGTGAATCTCAGGCAATGTATAGGCTACCTGATTTGAGTGTAGGGAATCGGAACGGGGTCGATCCGTTTGAGAAGTACTCGCGGCAAGAGTTGCTAAGGATCATTTACGAAGAAGAGGAGCGGCTCTCCTTATAGGGCTGAAGGAAAGGCGCTGAATCCGCTCCTTTGACACCTCGCAAGTTGACCACAGAAAGGAAACATATGAATACATATCGCGCCGGATTGGTCGGATGCGGCCGGATTGGCACTCTTTGGGAGACGGATCCGCCTACGCCGCTTACGCATGCAGGGGGGGTGGCGGTTTGCGCGCAGACGGAGTTGGTGGCAGGGGCGAGCCGCGGCAACGAGCATCTGCAGATATTTGGGCGGATGTGGGATGTGGACGCGCTCTATCTGGACTACCGGCAGATGTTGGAGAAGGAGAAGCTGGATATTGTGTGCGTGGCGACGCATCCGGGGCTGCACCGGGACATCGTGGAGGCGGCGGTCGAGAATGGCGCCAAGGGCATTTTGTGTGAGAAGCCGCTGGCGCTAAGCCTGGAGGACGGCGACGCGATTGTGGCGGCCTGCCGGAGCACGGGGTGCGTGCTGTCGGTGAATCATTCGCGGCGCTGGAACCCGGCTTTCATCAAGGCCAAAGAGATGCTCGATGACGGCGACATAGGTGATTTGATTTCGATGCTCGGCATCTGCCAGGGGGTTAAGCCGTTCCCGGCGTGGACGGCGGACGAAGAAGGGCCGCTGATCCACGATGCCGTGCACACATTCGACCTGTTTCGCATCTATGCAGGCGATGTCAAGTCTGTAGTAGGCACTGCGCACCGCCGTCACCGCGAGGAGTTTCGCGTCGAAGACATCAGCGACGCGATCTTCAGTTTCCATTCGGGCGTCAGCGCGGTCAGTATGGCAAATGAATTGACCCGATATGCCCGCTTTGGGATCGAGTTGCAAGGTACCGACGGCGTCATCAGCCTGGAGTATGCCGGCAACCAGTGGCTGCTGGGCGTTGACACGACCGACCGCCTCAATGAACCGGATTCTCGCATCGAGTGGTACACGTTGGAGCCGCAGCCGTTTCCGGCAATCGAGGAGGCGAGCTCGATTCAGCTGGCGGTGGAGGAGCTTGTGCGCTGCATCGAGGACGGGGGCGAACCGAGCTCAAACGGGGAGGACGGGGTGGCCTCGCTGGAGATGGTAATGGGCATTTACGAGTCACAGCGGCAGGGGAACCGACCGGTGGAGCTGCCCCTGGCCGATCGTTCATCGCAGCTGTACATGCTGCGGGACGAAGGGCACTTCTGATATTGGAGGGGAACAGGAAGGAGGGGCCGTAATGAAACATCTCTTTATCGATGATCACGAGGTCGAGGAGATCGACAATCTGGCGCGCAAGCTGCACCAGCCGCAGAAGGCGCGTGACAATGTCGTGCTCCGGCCCGAGTACCGCTGGGAGAACAACTCGATTCAGATGCGGACGACTCCGGTCTGGCTACCGGATGAGGGGCTCTTCAAGGCGATCTACCTGAGCAGCGCGGAGGGACTGGATCCCGAAGTCCGGTTGGATGTGACGGGTGCGCCAGCCGGCGGTGAGCGTTTTGCCTGCTACGCTACTTCGGAGGACGGCGTGAACTGGGAGAAGCCGTTCCTGGGCCTCTATGAATATGAAGCGCCGACCTGGCGGGGGACGCCGGTCGGGGGCGAAAACAACATTCTTCCCAGCGCGAATGGAATGCTGCAGGGGCCGATTTACGACCCGCACGATCCGGATCCACGGCGCCGCTTCAAGGGGCTGCGCTATGGCGGGAGCGAGCTGCGCTCGATGGTGTCGGCTGACTTTTTGCATTGGGAGGAGCTCGATATTCCCTCTCTTCACAGCCATGATGAGTCGCACCTGACTTACGACGAAGCACGAAGGCAGTTTATTGCCGCGGCTAAACGGAACGGACCCTACGGGCGATCGTGGCAGCTGTATACGAGCGAGGATTTCGCCAACTGGACAGAGCATGGCCTGATCTTTCATGCGGACCAGACGGACCAGGAGAACGGAAATGTTCGTCTGCAGCGTTTCTTCGACGACCCAGACTATCTGACGCCTGTTTTCAACCGGCCGGAGGAGTGGCGCACGGATGTCTACAACTTCCCGATATTCCCCTATGAGGGTATGCACCTAGCGATGCCGGTGATGCACCATTGGGCGGGCAAACATCCTCCTCTCTATGAAAACGTAGACAGCCGCAAGTCGGTGGAACTGGCTTCCAGCCGCAATCTGGTGGACTGGGAGCGGGTGGCTGGCCGGGCACCCTTCATGGAACAGTCACCGGTACGCGACGGCGAGACGTACGATACGGGCCAGATTGTAATTTTGAACAGGCCAGTGCAGCGCAACAACGAGCTGTGGTTCTACTATATGGGCCTCCGCTATCGCAATCTATCGTTTGAAGACGTACGCAACAGGCGCTATCTGGATGCGAGCGCGATCTGTCTGGCGCGGTTGCGGATGGACGGGTTCGTTTCGCTCAAGGGGGGCGTTGAGTGGGGATCGGTGCTTAGCCGGCCGCTGCAGGTCAGCGGCGATACTTTGCATGTGAATGCGGATTCATGGCGGGGACGGGTGTTGGTCGAGGTGATCGACGCCGGTAGCGGGGAGCCTATTGAGGGCTACACGAAAGATGACTGCGTTCCCGCGATCATTGACAGCATAGATGAGCGCGTCCAATGGCGGGGCGGGCGCGATCTGACAGAGATGACGGGGAAGACAGTTCGACTGCGATTTCATTTGTGGCAGGCGGAACTGTATTCCTTCTGGTTTGAATAAAGCTCAGTGGATTTCTCTACCGTTGAGGGCAGCAGCCTTACAGAAGCGGGTTGTCCGCTCTCTCGACATCGCAACAGGAACGGAGTTTCAAGATGAAACGACTTGAGGGGAAAACAGCTCTGGTCACCGGGGCGTCGCTCGGAATCGGGCGCGGTATCGCGCTCTGCCTGGCGGAGGAGGGGGCCAATGTGGTGGTGAATTACCGCACGTCCGAGGCCGAAGCCAAGAGCGCGGCGGAGGAGATCCGGCAGATGGGCGGTGAGGCGCTGGTGTGGCAGGCGGACGTTTCTGATCGCGACGCGATCGCGGCGATGGTCCAGGGCGGGGTCGAGCGGTTCGGCCGCATCGATGTGGCGGTGGCCAACGCGGCGGTCTCTATCCGCGAAGCGGTGGTGGATGCGAAGTGGGAAAACGTGTTGCGCACGTTTGAGGTTACGCAGTTCGGCGTTTTTCACACTTGCCAGATGGCGGCGCAGCAGATGCTGAAACAGCCGCAAACGGGGCGAAGTCGCGGCAAGATTGTGGTGATCAGCTCGGTTCATGAGGAGATCGCTTTCCCCAGCAGCGGCGCGTATAACATGTCGAAGGCGGCGATTAATCACCTGGCGCGGACGATGGCGGCGGAGCTGGCCGGGGACCGCATCAATGTCAACGTGATCAATCCCGGCTGGATCGACACACCAGGGGAACGCAGTTTTTACAGCGAGGAGGATATAGCCGAAGGCGGAAAGCGCATTCCCTGGGGGCGGATAGGGGTGCCGGAGGACATTGGCAAGGCGGCGGCCTATCTGGTCAGCGATGATGCCGATTACGTGACGGGCTCGATCCTGCGGGTTGACGGTGGCTTCGTGCATGGACTTGTGCTGCCAGAACCGGAGGAGAGCAGTGGCTAGTGGTCGGTGGTCAGTGACGGCCGCTTGGAGAAGGTCAGAGTAAGGCGTGAGCGGTTTGGCTTGAGAAACTGGATTCAGCACGGGAGCGTCAGATGAGAGTTGCAACAGGCGGGCTCAGCCATGAAAGCAGTACGTTTACGCCGGTGCCGACGACGATAGAGAGTTATCGGGAGAGGTTCCTGCTTGAAGGCGACGATATCCTGAACACGTTCGCGGGGACGAATACACCGATAGGGGGCTTTATCGAGGGCGCGCAGGCGCATGATTTCGAGCTTGTTCCGACACTGTTCGGGGAACCTCAACCGAGCGCGCCGACGCCGCGGCCTTTGTATGACGAACTGCTGGGCCGCATATTGGACGGGATCGAGAAGGCGATGCCGTTGGACGGCGTGCTGCTGGAGCTTCACGGCTCGATGGCGGTGGGGGACCTTGACGCGGCGGACGGGCTGGGGGATGCGGAGGGTCATCTGCTGGCCGCGGTGCGGGAGACGGTCGGACCGGATGTGCCGGTCCTGGCGCAGCTTGACATCCACTCGAATGTATCGCAGCAGATGGTAGAGCAGGCCGATGTCCTGATTGGGCGGGAGACTTTTCCGGAGATCGACATGGCGGCGCGCGGGCGCGAGTGCGCGGATGTGTTGGTGCGCGTTGTCCGGGACGGTTTGCGCCCGACGATGGCTTTGCACCAGATCCCAATGATCTGGGGGCAGAACCAGGTGACCGCGCATCTGCCGATGCGGGATGCCATTGCCGAGCTGCACGGCATTGAGGCGTTGCCGGGTGTTGTGTGCGGATCGATTGCGACGTGCTTTTACCTGGCTGATGTGCCCGATATGGGTGCTTCGGTCTACGTAGTGACCGATGACGACCAGGCGTTGGCCCAGGAGTATGCCGACCGATTGGGCAGTTGGATTTATGCACGGCGGGAGGATTGGCAGTTGGAACTGTCCTCGACCCGGTCTGCGTTGGAAGAAGCGCAGGCAGTGGGAAGATACCCTATCATATTGGCTGATGTGCGGGACAACACGGGCGGCGGGTCGCCGGGCGACAGCACTGGTGTGTTGCGCACTTTCATTGACATGCAGATAGAGGACGCATGCGTGCTCTATATCGTCGACCCTGAAGCGGTCGCACGCTGCCAGCAGGCCGGTGTTGGCGCCCGCCTGTCGTTAGAGGTGGGGGCGAAGTCGTCGCCTTTGCAGGGAACGCCGGTACCGATGGAGGTGGAGGTTGCAGCTGTGTCGGACGGGGCTTTTCAGTATGACGGGCCTATGTATGCAGGGTTGAGCGGAAATATGGGGCCGTCGGCGCATGTCGTTCAGGATGGCATCCACGTGTTGCTGGTGAGCGGGCGGGAGCAGCCATTTGATACGGCGTTTTCCCGTTCGCTCGGTCTCGACCCGCGGCAGATGCGGTACATCTGCGTGAAGTCCGCAGCCCATTTTCGCGCGGGATTTGAGTCATGGGCGGGCGCGATTCACGTAGTGTCCGAGCCGAGCTTGCATAATCTGGACGATCTATCGTTCCGACGCCTCGGCCGCGAGCTATATCCGCTGACTACGCGGACATAGCTTTTCTTCTCTTTATGCCCAACTAGAGAGGTGAGAGGCGCTGGTGCGCCTCTCGTTTCACTTTACGGCATTCTTGGAATTTGTTGCTGGAGAGCGCCCCCGGTAGGAGTCGAACCTACGGCCAAAGGTTTAGGAAACCTCTGCTCTATCCTCTGAGCTACGGGGGCAGGTAAACCTGCACACGCTGCAAAACGATAGCATAAAGCTCCTGACTGGTCAAAGAAAACACCTGATTCCGCCGTTGTTGCCCGACTGTGCTTGAGCGGTACTCGGCGATTGCGTCGAAATCGACATTGTTTCGATTGTGGTCGCAAAGTTCGGCGATATTGCCGGGCTGATGTACAATCGGCGGATATGAAGTGCCCATCCTCTGTAAATTGGCGCGATTTTGAGGCCCGCCCCTTCCACGAATAGAGGCTCTGCATGCAGACCGCACAGGATTTTTCGCGTGGTGTACTGAGTAATGTCGGCGATGTGATCGTCGGTAAAGAAGAGGTGATCGAGCACCTGCTGATCGCGCTGCTGTGTGAAGGTCATGTCCTGCTTGAGGATGTGCCCGGCGTGGGCAAGACGATGATGGCGCGGGCGCTGTCGGTCAGCCTGGGGGTGGACTTTCGGCGGCTGCAGTGTACGCCCGACCTGCTCCCCAGCGACATCACGGGCACAAGTATTTTCAACCAGGAGACGCGTCAGTTCCAGTTCATAGCCGGCCCAGCGTTTACACATGTTCTGCTGGCGGACGAGATTAACCGGGCCACGCCGCGTACGCAGGCTGCTCTGTTGGAGTGTATGGGTGAACAGCAGATCACGGCCGACGGCGTAACCCGTCAACTGCCGCGCCCGTTCATGGTAATCGCCACGCAGAACCCAGTGGAGTATGAAGGCACCTTTCCTTTGCCAGAGGCCCAGCTTGATCGATTTCTTTTCAAACTTAACCTGGGCTACCTGTCGGATAAGGAGGAAGGGGAGATGCTGATCAGTTTGGGACACCGGCATCCGATCGAGACGCTGGAAGCGGTGGTCGACGGGCACAATCTGCCGGAACTGGCGGAACAGATTTGGCAGGTGACCGTGGCAGACAGCATCCGCGAATACATCGTTGCGCTGGTACAGGCGACGCGCAGCCATTCGGATTTGGCGTTGGGCGCGAGCCCGCGCGGATCGCTGGCACTCTATCGCGGCTCGCAGGCGCGGGCTGCGCTGCGAGGCCGGGATTACGCGCTGCCTGACGATGTGCAAGCGCTGGCGCTTCTGGCGCTGCCGCATCGCTGCATTGTGCGCTCGGACGCGGCGTTGCGGGGCCGTACGGCGGAACAGATCATTACCGAACTGCTTGAGGAGACTACGCTCAATTTGGGCGATGAGACGGAGGATTGGACGGAGGCCCCCGCTGCTGTAGTGCAGGAGTAGTCATTTGTTTGATCTCTTCTTTCTTCTCCTTTTTCTGTTCGGGTTCGCCGTTTTTCTACGGATGGACTGGATATACTACGTCTTCTATGTTGTCGGAGGCGTCTGGATAATCAGCCACTGGTGGACCCGGCGCAGCCTACGCAAACTGAACGTCTCGCGGCGGGTGCCGGCCAAGGCATTTGCAGGCGAGACGATCCGGAGCGATGTAAACTTTCACAACCGGAGCCGCCTGCCGATACCCTGGTTACGGCTGCAGGAGAATATCCCAATCGACCTGCGAGCGGTCGATGAGTACAGCACGATTATCAGTATCGGCGGAAGATCTTTGACCAGGCGCCGGTTTGCGCTGCACTGTCATCGCCGCGGCTACTATGAGATTGGCCCGCTAAACCTCCATACCGGCGACCTCTTCGGGTTTGCCGAATCCTCGTGGCAGGAGACGGGCGCTCACTTATTGACTGTCTACCCCAAAGTCTACTCTCTGGCCGACCTGGGCCTGCCCAGCCTACTGCCCTTCGGCGATATTCGCAGCCCGCATCGATTATTTCAGGATCCATCGCGTATGGCTGGCGTTCGTCCATATGCGAGCGGCGACAGTATGCGCCACATACACTGGCGGGCCAGTGCGCACGAGGACACGCTGTTGGTGAAGAAGTTCCAGCCTTCGATGGCGCTCAGCACGACGGTTGTGCTTGATCTGGACCGCAGCTCATACCCATATCGAGAGGAGTACGGCGGCAGCGAATGGGCAGTCGTGCTGGCGGCGTCTCTGGCCAGTCATGTGGCCGAGCAGAGGCAGGAGATTGGATTTCTCAGCAACGGGGAGGATCCCCGTTCGGGCGAAGAGGTTCTGGCGGTCCCCGCGCGCAATGGGCGCGGCCATCTGATGGGGATACTTGAGATTTTGGCGCGCATTCAGCTGAGGGAGGTGCGCAACGCCGATGGAGACGCGTCGACCCGAAAGCCCGGCGCGCCCGAACGGACGGCGACCGACGGTTCCGAAGAGGAAGAGTGGAGCTCCCCCATTGCACTGCCGAACTGGTTGCCGGTGCGGGTGGCGCATCTGAGCTGGGGATCGACGTTGATTGTGGTGACACCCAGCCTGACTGAGAATCTGGTCTGGCTGCTGCACGGCATGTACCGCCGGGGAATCAATGTGTACGTGCTTGCCTGCACGCTGCAGCCGCAGTTCAAGCGGATGCAGGAGCAGGCGGAGGCCCTGGGCGTTACCTCGCATCAGACGATTTGGGAATCGGATCTGTTGAATCTGCAGAGTTAGTCGAGGTTAGTCGAGAGACGGATGGTAGAGACAGATAGTTCGCAACAGCGACTCGGATATGACAGTTCCTGGCAGGACTCTCTTTTGCGTCCGGCTGTCATCGCGGCGTTAGTTGGCTGCATCCTGGTAGCGCTGGTTTCGTTCATCCGGCATATCGGGCCGGGGCTGCCCGCCGGTTATATCAACATCCTGCGAATCACGTCGATTGGTGCGGCGCTGGTAGGCTGTTATACGACTACCGTTCTGGTACGTCCGGGGCACCGCCAGCGGAGGACGACGACTTTTCGACTTGCGGAGCTTGGATTGATCCTTTTTGTCGCCCGCTTCGCGCTGTGGTCAACGGTCGAAGGCTGGCCGACGCCTGCAGCAATGATTCTGCAACCGTTTGGTGTTTTTCTCACGCTAGGTTTCGTCATCAACGCGATTCTGATCCTGATTGCCTGGGGAATGGCAGTGCTGGTGACCAATGACTTTCTGGCGATGGGTTTGCAGGCGGACGAGCTGGTCGATTTGGAGGCAGCGTCCAGACCTATCAGCGGAGACGACCATCGAATTCAGAGTGACCGCAGGGCACTTGTGCGCCGCTTCAGCGAACGTTGGGCAATGGGTGGGATGCTCATGATTTTGCTGACCGCGGCGAGCCAGGTGGGTATGGGGACGAACGGATTCTTTGCGCTGGTACGTCAGGACATAGCCGGAGGCGTAATCGGCGCGGCGATCGTCTACTTTATGCTGGGATTGCTACTGCTAACGTTCGGCCATTTGGCGGCGCTGAGAGCCAGGTGGCAATTGGCAAAGCTGCCTACCGAATCAACGATTGCCCGCAATTGGCCTTTTTATGCATTCGGCTTGCTGCTGGTGGTGGCGGCGGCGGCCTTTTTGATGCCGCTGGGAGGGACGTTTCGACTAGCCCAGCTGATGGGGCTGACGTTTAAAATGATTTCAGGAGCGGTTTATCTGATCCTGGGGTTGATAATGGGCTTGCTCGCCCTACTGTTCGGCGGGGAGGAGGAACAGGTCGAGGAGCCGGAACGCGAACCGCCGGAAATGGGAACGCCGCAGATCGAACAGGCGCCGCAGGCCGAAGCGCCGCCGTGGCTGGGCGGCACTGTGTTCTGGATAATCGTGGCGCTCCTGTTGGGCTATGCGGCCTACATCTATCTGCAGGGACGGGGTGTGAACTTCCAGCTGCTGTTGGCGTGGCTGCGGCAGTTTTTGCTCGGCTGGAAGCAGATTGGCAGCGCGTTTAACGAGTGGAGGGCGCGTACACTGACCCCGATTGAGGAAGAGAAAGGCAGGCCGCGTCGCTCGCGCATGCGCCGCTGGCTGGATGACCTGATGCTTGGCCGCCTGCCACCCGATGAGCAGGTGAGATATTTTTATGTATCGACGCTGGAGAACGCGGCCGAGCACGGAATGCGAAGACGCCCGGGCGAAACGCCGCACAGGTTTCAGGCACGCTTAGGGGAGATGGTTGAGAGCGAAGATGAGGCGGCGGCCGCCGAGCTGACAGCCGGTTTTGTGAGGATTGAATTCGCTCATCAGAGTACGGAGGCAGCGGCAGTTCCAGTGTTGAAGAGGGCCTGGAGTCAGATTCGAAGCGCACTTGGGCGTTTACAGGAGGATACGCCGCCTGCAGACGAAGGTGAGGATTCGGACCCGAAGGCGTAGGAGTAAGCAGACCTTACAGGCATTGTTTTTGTGACCAGAGTGGGATCGTTGCTTGCGCTTCCTGGTAGCTGGTTGACGGATTCGAATTGTGAGGATGCCACGTTCCTGGGTTTTCCAAAGCGATAGATGTATTGCAGGAATAGATAACACATGTTTGGAAACTGCCAAGCCATATGCAGTTCCTGCCTTGACCAGCCCCTTATCGCTGCCGCCATTCAGGCTATCTGATTGCGTATTCGGTTGGCGGCGGCCAGGTTGGTGGAGCGGCACTGCTGGATTGAGCGGACAAGGTCGGTGCGCGATGGTTTTGTAGGGGGGCGGTGCGGGGGCGCGGCCCCTGCACAAGGGAGGGCCGAAGGCCCGACCGCCCATAATTAGGTAGAGAGTTGAGAGAGCACCTGCGCTCGCCTCACTCAGGATCGCATATTAGCTGTGGCGGCGCAGTTTCCATAATTGTTCTTTTCCACGCAAGAATCTGGACAAGCAACTTCTCATACCCTGAATTCTCTCTTGATTTCTACAGGTTTTGAGGCACCCTGAGTATTTTTCTTGTGTTTGACTGCTCTGTAACTGGTTGTTATAATGTAGGGACGCAAGTAGTCAGCACAGGGCGGTTATTGCGGCCTGCAGTTATGGGGCTGCATTGTTGGGATACCCGCCGCCTTGCGAAAAACTGCGCAACCCATAGGTGGACAATTCGATGATGTCAGAGTCAGAGCAATCAGGCAACGTGGCCGAGAACACCGACGGTGAGCAAGCCAGTATTGAGCGACTGATTGAAGAACCGCGAAGCGAGACGCAATTGAGTGAAGAGCCCCAGAGCGAAGCGCAAACGAGCGAAGAGCCCCAGAACGAAGCGCAATTGAGCGAAGAGCCCCAGAGCGAAGCGCAAACGAGCGAAGAGCCGCAAGGCGAAGCGCAATTGAGCGAAGAACCAGAGAGCGAAGCGCAACTGAATGAAGCGCAACAGGCCGATGAAATGCTCTTTGAACAATACCTCGCAGAGGAGGAGGATCTGAGTTTGCCGGAACGCGGCGACCTTCGTGAGGGTATTGTGGTGGAGGTGCGCTCGAATGAGTTGTTGGTAAACATTGGCGCCAAGCGAGACGGGATCGTGCCCCAGTCCGATCTGAATCGACTGGAGGATGATTATGCGGGCACGTTGCGAGAGGGCGAGACGGTTCCAGTTGTGGTGAGCAAGCTCACGACCAATGAAGGCATGCTGGTATTGAGCATTGCCGACGCCTTACAGAAGAAGGACTGGCTTGTTGCTGAGAAGATGTTGGAGAGCGGCGAGATCACGGTCCGGAAGGTTGTTGGCTATAACAAGGGTGGTCTTTTGGCCGATTTTGACCACCTGCGGGGCTTTATACCGGCTTCACATATTGTTGGGCTGCCGAGGAATATGAACGAGGAGCAGCGCAATGAGCGGTTGCAACAGATTGTGGGTCAGGACCTGCCGGTCAAGGTAATCGAAGTGGAGCGGCAGCGGCGCCGGCTTGTACTCTCCTATCGCCTGGCTGAGCGAGAGTACCGGGCGGGGCGCAAAGCGCAGTTGTTCGAAGAGTTGGCAGTGGGCGCGGTGGTAGATGGTGAAGTGCGCAGCTTGCGCCCGTTTGGAGCATTTGTCGATATCGGCGGCGCGGACGGGCTGCTGCACGTCAGCGAGATTGGGTGGACGCCGGTCAGTCACCCGCGCGATGTTTTGAAGGTGGGGGAGCAGATTCAGGTCGAGGTACTGCGCCTGGATCCGGAGCGTAGCCGCATCGCGCTTAGCCGCAAGCGGCTCTTGTCGAATCCCTGGGAAAGCATTGAAGAGCGATATAAGGTGAATGACACGATTCTGGTCACGGTTACAAGAGTGATCGATTTTGGCGCATTCGCTCAACTTGAACCGGGTATCGAGGGGCTGATCCACATCAGTGAGTTAGCCGATATTACCGTAGCCGAACCGCTGAAAATGGTTAGCAGCGGCGATCGTATTCCTGTAAAAATCCTGCGAATCCATCCGGACCGGCAGCGAATTGGTTTGAGCCGAAGGCAGGCTGACGAATTTGTCGGGCAGGAGCTGCTGGAGACGGAGGCAGATAATCTAGAGATTAACGCGGCAGAGGAGCAGGAAGAGCCGGCAAGTGAGCCCGAGGCGTCCGTTTCTGAGGATGCTGCTGCCGCTTCGATTGAGCCGGAAGCGACCGCGGGTGCGGCTGAAGAGCCTGCGAGTGAGCCGGAGGCGTCCGTTGCTGAGGATGCTGCGGCCGCTTCGAGTGAGCCGGGAGCGACCGCGGGTGCGGCTGAAGAGCCTGCGAGTGAGCCGGAGGCATCGGTAGGCGAGCCAGAGGCGCTTGCAACCGCAGAAGGGATGGCCGGGGATGCGGAGGTAGAAGGCGCGGTTGCGGATTCTGCCGAAGTCGCTGAGGAAGAGGGATCTTAGGAAGCTGGGCAGGATGGGACTGAGGAAAGTTCCTGAAGGCTGCATCCCGGAATTGGGCTAGAAGTGGTCATATGCAGGCATTTGCACTCTTTGCCTCTGGTCGTTTATACTTGAACTGCCTGCCAGTCTCTTGAAGCAACATGGGCTGGCAGGCTTGTTTTGTCCATTTGCACAAGCGTCCAGAAGGGGGTGAGTTCAATTAGCGTTGAATTAAGGCCTGGAGAATCTCAGGAAAGCCTGATGCGCCGGTTCCGAAAGTCGATAGCCGAGGCGCGCATCCTGCCGATTGTGCGCCAGAAGCGCTGGTTTACGTCCAAGAGCGAAGTGCGCCGCATAAACAAACAGAAGGCGATCCGGAAGGCACGAAGAAATGCGGCCCGTTCGTTCCGATAGCCCAATCTACACACACCAGGTAGCATAAATGCCGGCCTAGCGCCCACTGATGGAGATTTATGGCTGAGGAAATACTCACACTGGAAGGTAAAGTCGTCGAAGCCCTGCCGAATGCCCAGTTTCGGGTGGAATTGGAGAACGGACACGTTGTTCTGGCCTATCTATCCGGCAAGATGCGCAGAAACTACATTCGGGTGTTTCTCGGCGACAAGGTGAGAGTCGATATGAGTCCATACGATTTGACACGCGGACGCATTACATATCGACGAAAGTAGGAAGTTGAAGGTACCGGGACAGCCGGGCTGTGCGCGTCGCAAGAGGCGCGGCAGACGTTCCTGAAAGCAGGGGCGCCGGCACTTCCTGCGAAAAATTCAAGACAGTTGACAACGAAACGAGCCGGGAATGGGCACATTCCCGGTTTTTGTATTTTATTTAGCGCGGGTCACGAGCGGGGAACCTTCGCAAATGCGGTTACGGCGTCCTCGACAAAGAGCCGCTCGGCTTCAAAGGTCAACCGTTTGCCTGCGGTCGCTAGCGGTTCCCACAGTACTTGAAACTGCTTAGCGTCTTTGGGGGGGCGGGCGGTCTGACGTGCAGACAGCAGCTGCATGAGAAAGTATCGTTCTTCGCGGATATAGTGGGCGCGCTTGTAGTCGAATTCGACGGTGCGCCAGCCCAGGTCTGCCAGAATGCGCAGGTCGCAGAAGCCTGCTTCTTCGCAGGTTTCGCGCAGCGCCGCTTCTTCAGCGTTCTCGCCGGGATCTATATGCCCTTTGGGCAGCCGCACTTCGGCGCGGCTGGGCCGGTCGAGGAGAAGGAGATGGGTCTCTTCAGCTGGTAAATGGGAGAGGATGTTTCTTTGGGTCACGATGCCACCGGCGGAGCGGTATCGAATCGTCTTCACTGGTCAACTCCTGTGCTACAATGTTCTCATGCAGACTCTAACTTCGGGGGCAAACTCTATAGGTATCCCTCTTGCCAGCGCACAGATTGAGCAGTTTCGGGCCTTTGCGGCGCTGCTGGCAGAGTGGAACCAGAAGATGAATCTGACGGCGATCACGGAGAGTGAAGACGTGCAGAAGAAGCATTTTCTGGACTGTCTGGCCGGTCTGCCGCTTGTGGCAGAGGAGATTGGGGCATCATTGCCACCGAACAAGACTTTGGCTTGCGTTGATATTGGAACGGGCGCGGGATTCCCTGGTATACCTCTCAAGATTGCATGGCCGAATCTGAAGCTGACGCTTGTTGATGGCACGGCCAAGAAGATACGCTTTCTAGAAGAGGTTGTGGCCACTTTGGAGCTCGAGAATGTCACTCTGGTTCAGGGGAGAGCTGAAGAATTGGGCCGTCATCGTCGTTTCCGCGGCCAGTTCGACCTGGCGACGGCCAGAGCGGTGGCCCGGCTCAATACACTGACTGAGTATGTATTGCCGTTTGTGCGCCAGAGCGGATTGGCGGTCATATATAAGGGCCCGAACGCGGCTGAAGAGTTCATGGAAGCCCGCAATGCGATAGAAATGCTGGGCGGCGAAACGGTGCGGTTCTCGCCGGTGGGCGTGCCGACACTGGATGAAGAGCGGCGTGTTCTGCTGATACGAAAGACACGCAAGACACCAAAGCATTACCCCAGGCAGCAAGGATTGCCTCGCAAAGAGCCACTCTGACGGCGGGCAACCGTTCCGAATTGCGCATGCGCGAATTTCGGGCGGTGGTGTGCTTCTGCCCTCCACGTTTTTCAACGCAGATAGTAGGTCATATGCTGGAAGTGAACAACCGGATCGATGTATTCGACGCGGACGTGCGAGGGGACCGCCAGGGTGATGGGTGCGTAGCACAGTATGCTATTCAGCCCGGCGTCGATAAGCTGACTGGCGACGCGCTGGGCGGCGTACGCAGGGACAGCCATCACGGCAATCCGCACGTTTGACCCTTTGACAAGCTGGCTGAGATCGGCGAAATCCTCGATCAGCAATCCGTTTCCGATAGGCTGCCCGATTTTTTGCGGGTCCTCATCGAGGACGGATACGATGCGAAAGCCGCTCGATTCAAACTCCTGATAGTTGGCGATGGCTGTGCCGAGGGAGCCGGCGCCTACCAGGACAACGGGCCAGATCGTGTCGACGTTGAGGATCTTTTGAAGTTGCCGGCACAAGAAATCGATGTTGTATCCTGTACCTTGCTTGCCAAATTCGCCGAAGTGGCTGAGGTCTTTGCGAATTTGCGCTGAACTGATGCCCAGGTGCTCCCCCAATTCCTGGCTTGAGGTGACATCCCGTCCGTCATCCGCCAACAAGCGCAAGGTGCGCAAATAGACCGGCAGTCGTCCGATAACGATGTCGGGGATTGAAGGCTTCCCCGGCGCTTTTTCGTCCTTCACCGTTACGTTTTCGCTTTCCTCAGTTGTGGCCGAATTGACACTTTTTGCGGGAAACTGTTTGAGACAGCAGGTAAGGCAGTTGCGTGGAAACTTGGGTCGCGTTCCCAAATGTTCCAATTTGGGTTGCGAAACCGTTCACTAACGATAGCACAGTCTGCTCTGGAGAGCAATCTAAGGGCAGTTTTTAGTTTTGCGTTTTCAGTTTCCAGTAAGGGCTACTTTATGAGCAGTTGACTGAACCGAAATCATTGGGGTTTGGGGATTGGCGGGATTTGGTGGCGAAGGTGGCACGGGGCGGGGCCGCGTCTCGCTCACATGCGCATCGTTTCGGTGTGACCGTCGACGGCCAGGGCCTGGCCCGAGATACGGGCGCCGTTGTCGGAACAGAGAAAGAGGACGGTTTCGGCGATATCGTCGGCAGCTATCAGCGTGCGCAGAGAGCTCTTCTGGCGAAATGCGGCCCGGATTTCCTCTGTGCTGACGCCGCGCGCAGCGGCTTTGGCGGCGAATACGCCGTCGATGCGCGACCCTTCGACGGAACCGGGACAGACGGCATTAACCCGGATGCCGGAGGGTCCCAGTTCCATGGCCAGGGTCTTGGTCAGCCCGATCAGGGCCCATTTGGAGGCGGCGTAAGGTGTGCGGAGAGGGTAACCATGCAGGCCGGCGGTGGAGGCGATGTTGACAATCGAGCCGCCGCCGCTTGCTTTGAGCATGGGAATGGCAAGACGGGCGCAGTAGAATGCGCCGTTCAGATTCACTTCTATTGTGCGCTGCCAGTCTTCAGGGTCGATGCTTTCGGCGTTTGCTGTTGGGCCTGAGATGCCGGCGTTGTTCACCAGCACATCCAGCCCGCCCAGTTCATCTGCAGTTGCCTGAAATACGGCTTCCATCTGCGCCGGGTCGGCAACGTCGGCGCGGGTGCCTGACAGGCGGGCTGCGCGACCAGGCAATTGGGCCAGCGCGGCATCGTCTACATCGCAGACGTGCACGCGGGCGCCAGCCTGTTTGAAGCGATCGGCTATGACACGCCCAATTCCTGCGGCTGCGGCGGAAACAAAGACCCGCTTGCCAGCGATTCCATCCATTTTTGAGTCCTCATTTCCTGGACTTCAGTGTCGAGGAAGGTTCCTTGCTGCGCCGGCCGCCCGCGGTTACCCGTAGGCCCCGTGCGGCAGGAAACCGAGAAGGCGCCGCAGCCTGTCGTCTGCACCGTCAAAGACATGCTCGGGCATGGAGTAGTTCATGAACGGGTAGTACTTATGGCCGATGATCCGCCGGCCGTACGTGACTTGCGTTATGTAGCGTGTGCGCTGGCTGCGATTGGGGCCGCCCCTGTGCCAGACCTGGTTGTTGAAGAGGACCACGCTGCCAGCGCCACCTAGATTGTACTGGATACGATCTTCCCACTCCGTGCCGTCCAGCTGGCGCGGCGGGCTGGCGCCGAAAAGGTGCGAACGGGGGATGACTTCGGTGCCGCCGTGCTCGATTTCGGTGACGTCGGTCAGGTAGTAGTTGGCGGTGAAGAAGAGAGTAGGCAGTTGTACATTGGCGGGGGCTTCGCCGTCGGTGACAATGAAATGGGGCCGGTCATCCTGGTGCCAGCCGTCAAGGCCGCCGCCGGGGGGAGAAATGAAGGAGTTGTTGTGGATTACGTGGCAGTCCGGCCCGATAATGGCTTCGGCCAAGGAGATCATCGGCTCCATGTCGAAGAGGCGCAGGTTGGCGGCGCTGGTCTCGAACATGCGGTGGGCCAGGTGGGCGCGATGGCTCTTGTTGTTGAGCCCATTGGGGTTGTCGCGCAATGACTTTTCCAGGTCGGTGCGCAGTTCGGCGGTCCAGTCGAGCGGAAGCACATTGCGCAGGAAGAGGCATCCATCGCGGTTGAACTGGTCCGTCCAGGCGCAGAGTTGCTCTTCGCTGACTTTCTGATCTGCAAGATAGTGCGTGTCCATTGCTTTCTTCTCCCCTTCTTTTTCAGATTTCGGTCAATTGCGGCGTGCGGCCAACGAAGCCATTAAAACGTGTAGCAGTCACAGTCCATCTCTTGAATTCGGAAAAAGTATTCAGGCGATCAGAACCCTTGCAGGCGGCTTAGATCGGCGACGGAGGCGGGAATCAGGGCGATGCGTTGGACAAGCGCTTGGCGCGCCAGACGCACGTCATCCTCCTCAGCGTTCACCAATACGGTGTCGAAAAAACTGTTGATCGGCGCGGACAGGTCGGCCAGCACTTGTCCCAGCGACTCAGCAGCATCGCTTGCGCCATTTAGTTTCATCGCCGCACTTTCGTATGCGGTATGCAATTCGTGCTCCACTTTCTCCTGGTAGGACGCCGGTTGCAGGGGCAGGTCGCGTTCGATGCCGCGGACGATACGGGCGCAGCGGGCATAGGCGGTGAAGGTCTGTTCCCAGTTTGGGGAGGCAACTGCGGCGGCAAGATGGTGGACAGTGCCGACGGCAGAGTAGGGGTCGTCCCCGCGTGCGGCCAGGACGGCGTCCACGACATCGGGCGCATGGCCCAGATCGCGCAGCTTTCGCTCAAGACGGCGAACAATGAAATCTCTGGCGCTGGAAACGGCATCTTCTGCCAGAAGATTTCCGTAATGTGAGGCCGCGTGCTCGAGAGCAGTCGACAGATCGAACGAAGAACTGGTCAGTGTCAAGGCATTTACGATCCCAAGGGCGGCGCGGCGCAGACCGAAGGGGTCGGCACTGCCGCTGGGCGACACACCGACACCGAAGAGACCGACCAGACTATCCAGTTTGTCGGCAAGGCTGAGGGCAAGGCCGGCTGCGCTCTTGGGCACTGCGTCACCGTCGAAACGGGGCAGGTAGTGCTCCCGGATAGCTTGTGCCACTGGCGGTGGTGCGCCGCTCCTGAGGGCGTAGATCTCGCCCATTACGCCTTGCAGACTGGTCATTTCGACCACCATGGAGGTAACCAGGTCGGTCTTGGAGAGCGCGGCGGCCCGGCGAGAAGTCTCGGTTGTCTGCTCGCCGGCCCCGAGCATCTGGGCGATCTGGGGGGCCAGCGTCTCCAGGCGGGCTGTCTTCTCGAGCATCGAGCCGAGTTTGGCGTGGAAGGTGAGGGTTTCCAGACGGTTGGTGAAAGTGTCGAGGGGCTTGGCCGTATCCTGCCGGTAGAAGAATTCAGCGTCTGCGTAACGGGCGCGAATTACGCCCTCATTGCCCTGCCGCACTACGTCGGGATGGTCCAGATCGTCGGCGTTGGCGATGGTAACAAAGCGAGGCGCCAGCGTTGAGCTTTCTCCGTCTGAGGACTTGGCCAGGACCGGGAAGTAGCGCTGGTGCTTCTTCATCACCGCTGTCAGTATCGGCTGAGGGAGGTCCAGGTAGCGTTCCTCGAAAGCGCCGATTACGGCCTGCGGGGATTCCACCAGATCTGTGACCTCTTCCAGAAGGTCCTCATCCGGCTCCCACTCGTAGGCGCCGGGCGGCAGTGGGTCGGCGCCGCCTGTTTCAATGGAAGCGGCGCGGGAGGCCGCGTCCTGGACGGCTTCAGCGATCAGGCTACGGCGATCCGGGCGGCATAGGCGAATGCCCAGCGCGGCCGCGTCATCGAAGTAGCTGTCGGCGTCGGCGATGTCGAAGGTTGTAAACTCGCCGGCGGGCAGGCGCGCCCTCGCATCGTGATAGCGGGGCCCGCGGCTGACCCTGCCGCTGGTGACGTGGGCCCACGATACGGGAATAACGTCAGTACCATAGAGGGCGACGATCCAACGTAATGGGCGAGGATAGCTCTTGTTGCTGCTGTTCCAGCGCATCGTCCTGCCCCACTGCATACTTTCGAGCAGATCTTCGATTAGCTGGGGCAGCACGGAAGTGGCCGGCTCACCCTCCAGCCTGGTTACGGCGTAGACATAGTTGTCCCGGACTTCGAGATCGGATGGTTGGACGCCCTGGCCGCGGGCGAAGCCGATGGCAGCCTTTGTGGGCTGGCCGTCGGAATCGAAGGCGCGCTCAGCGGGCGGCCCTCTGCGTTCGACGATCTCGTCCTGCTGGCGCGGGGCCAGATCCTGCACGTGCGCAACCAGGCGGCGAGTTGTTCCGGAAACGGTAAGATCGCCGCATGTGAGCCGCGCCTGTTCCAGCAGGTCTCGCAGCCGTAACTCAATTTGCTGGATTCCCACAGGCACATCACCGGCGGGCAGCTCTTCGCTACCCAGTTCGATGAGCAACGATTGGGGCTCGGACAGTTGCTCAGCGGCGAGGTCTTGTCTGGGGACTGATTTGCCTTGGCTTTCCGGGCTCTCTTCGCCGCCGGCCAGCCACGGATATTCCTCGTGCTGCCGCTGTTCCACGTACAGTTCGGAGATGCGGCGGGCCTGGCTGCGCATTGCGGCGAAGAATTTGGCGCGTTCGGTGACGCCGATTGCGCCGCGTGTGTCCAGGATGTTAAAGGCCTGGCTCTGCCGAAGCACGTAGTCGTGGGCGGGGGCGACGAGGCCGCGCTCGATGCAGGCTTCGGCTTCGGCGTTGTAGAGATCGCACAGTGTGCGCTGGCGTTCGACGTCGGCCAGCTCGAAGTTATAGATACAGTGTTCGATCTCCTGCTGACGGTAGATCTCGCCGTAGGTGTGGACGCCGTCGAAGTCGATGGACCAGACCTCTGTCCGCTGCTGGAGATACATGACGATGCGCTCGAGCCCGTAGGTTATCTCTACGCTGACGGGGTCGAGGCTGACGCCGCCGGCCTGTTGGAAATAGGTGAACTGGGTGATCTCCTGGCCGTCGAGCCAGACCTCCCAGCCAAGGCCCCAGGCGCCGAGGGCGGGCGATTCCCAATTGTCCTCGACGAAGCGGATGTCGTGTCGGTCGCGCTGCAGACCGATGGCCTCCAGGCTGCTCAGATAGAGTTCCTGCGGGTTTCCGGGGTCCGGTTTTAGCAGCACCTGATACTGGGTGTGCATCTGCATGCGGTTGGGGTTTTCGGCGTAGCGGCCGTCATCGGCGCGAAAAGAAGGCTCGACGTAGGCGACGTTCCAGGGCTCGGGACCGAGCACGCGCAACACGGTGGCGGGGTTCATGGTGCCAGCGCCAAGTTTTTCGCTGTGGGGCTGCCAGAGCTGGCAACCGCGCGCGGCCCAGTATTCGTGCAAACGTCGGATTGTTTCCTGCATTGAGGGGGCGTTACCCATTGTTCATCTCGTTGGTAGCGTATTGCAACCGGCGGTTCACGGTCACTGAAAGATGGTTTCCGATTCTGACTTTTTGGTATTTTGCCATGACTAGGAGGCTTTTGCTACATAGCCATTAGCGGCAACTGCTTGTTGGAAGAGGCTCTCGTCCAGGTTCAGCCCGAAGCCGGGGGCGTTCGGAAGGCACACATGTCCGTTGTCAATAGAGTAGGCGGAACTGTCCAGCCCGGGCGTGGCGAGCTCGTCCCATTCGACGAAGGCAAAGCCAGCGACGGCGGCGGCCAAGTGGCCGGAGACAAAGTTACCCAGGTGGGCGCCGTAGTGATGGGGCGCTGTGCGCACGTTCCAGGCATCCAGTTTGGGAGCGGTTTCGAGCCATTTTGTCATGCCGTAGGAGAAGATGTCGTATTGAATGACATCGACGATCCCTCTTTGTGCGTAATCGAGCAGGTGAGGTGAGGCTGCGCCTTCGCCGTCGGCGATGAGGACGGACAGCCCCTCGCGCTCGATCCAGGCATGCAGGTCTTCATACAGTTCGTCATCCTCGTGAAAGGCCTCTTCCAGCCAGTATACGTTGCAGTCGGCAGTTTCGGACAGGATATGTTTGGCGATGTTGAGTGTGTAGCCGTTGTTGGCATCGATCAGGATGACGGCGTCGGGGCCGACCGCGGCGCGCACAGCGCGGATCACGGCTATGTCGCGGCGGTCGCCTTCCAGAGGAGGCATGTGGCGGGCGCCGCGACCGACTTTGATCTTAAAGGCGCGGTGGCCGTGCTCGAAGCCGAAATTGGCCTCCGACGCGATCAGAGCGGCGCCTTCCTCGTCGGTGGGTATGTGCAGGTCGTCGATCAGGAGCGTGGTGTCGTAGCAGGGCACACGCAACTGGCCGGAGACATTTTTGCCGGCACGATCGGCGAGGAGCTGGTAGACGGGGCGGGCGCCGCGCCGGCCCAAGAGATCCCAGAGTGGGTACTCCATAGGGAAAGCCGCCTGGTTGACACCACTGTCAACGGTGATCAGCTCGTCCAGCTGCCGATCGAGAAGCAGTTGGGCCTGCTGGCGGGTGAGACGACTGAAACCAAAGCCTGAAATTCCATCCGAGGTTGTGACGCGCGCCAAGGGGATCTTCGACTCCCAGCCGTGGTCGCCTTTTTTGCGGGCGTTGAACCCGGCAAGGCGGGGCCGCCGGCCGACGAGTGTTCCCGATTCGATTGCGGCGATACGCGCACTGCTCATTGCGTTACTCCTGGACCTTTCGTCAAGCTAGTGGGAATTGTAGAAAAGCTGGCGCAGCAGCGCCAGTGTGATGCTGCCCCTGCGATGAAGATACAAGGGAATCGTTCTGAAGTCGGCGGCGACTTCTCCGGTCTTTCGGGTCGGTTTCGTTACAGGCGTACGCTAAAACCGTCGGCGGCGACGGCTTGTTGAAAGAGATCTTCATCCAGTGTAAGGGCGAAGCCGGGCGCGTCGGGCATGCGAACATAACCCTCCTCCACCTGATAGGCGGAGCCGTCGAGCCCGGGGGTGGAGACCTCGTCCCATTCGATGAAGAGAAAGCCGTCGACGGCCGCGGCGAGGTGGCCGGAGACGTAGTTGCCTATGTGGCGCCCGTAGTGATGCGGCGCGGTGCCGATGTTCCAGCCGTCAAGTTGGGCGCCGGTCTGCAGCCAGTTGGTCATGCCGTGGCTGAAGATATCGTACTGGATGATATCGACGAAACCGTCGCGGGCGTAGTCGAGGAGCATAGGAGAGGCCTGACCCTCGCCGTCGGCGATGTTGGTCGACAGCCCTTCGCGCTCGATCCAGTCATGCAGGTCTTCGTAGAGTGCGCCGTCCTCGTGAAAGGCTTCTTCGAGCCAGAAGAGGTTACAGTCGGCGGTTTCGGCCAGGATCTGCTTGGCGATGTTGAGATTGTAGCCGTTGTTGGCATCGATGAGGATGGCGGCGTCGGGGCCGACTTCTGCGCGTACGGCCCGGATAACGGCGACGTCGCGGCTGTTGCCTTCCAGGAGGGGCATGTGCCGTGCGCCGCGGCCAACTTTGATCTTGAATGAGCGATGACCGTGCTCATAGCCGAATCGTGCCTCGGAGGCGATAAGGGCGGCACCCGCTTCGTCGGTCGCGAGGTGCAGGTCGTCGATATAGAGCGAGGTGTCGTAGCAGCGAACGCGCGGGGGCTCAGAAACCGTTTTGCCGGCTGATTCCGCCAGGAGTTGGTAGACTGGGCGGCCGGTGCGCTGCCCCTGCAGATCCCACAGCGGGAATTCAAGGGAAGCGGCGCGCGGTGCGACCCCGCGGCCGGCGTCGATGAGGTCCTCGACCCGCTCGCCGAGAAAGGCGTGGGCTTGTTGCTCGCTCAAGGGGCGGCAGGCGCCGAAGCCCGACGTTCCATCTGTCGCGGTGATGCGGGCCAGGGGCACCTGGACCTCGTTGCCGTGAACGGGCCCCCGGGAGTTGCAACCTGCTTGTCGGGGGCGCTGGCCAACAAGGGTGCCCCACTCGATGGTGGAGATCTTAGCGTTGTTCATCGAAAGTCTTACTCCTTTTTTCAGGTCCGGCGCGCCCACTTCAGGACGTGGGCCGAGGGCAGAGCCTCAATTTTCACCGTAGCGAACGCCGGTGGGGACGACATCGGTCGCCTCGCCGCGGCGGATGGCTTCGGCGGTCTCGACGATATTGACGAGATCATGCTTGGAATTGAAGCCGAGTCGTGTCTGAATCTTGGTCAGGTCAAGGGTAAAGTAGTTCGCCTCGGGCGTGCGCGCGTCGGCGAAACTGAGGTCGTAACGTTCGGCCAGCCAAGGGACAGCCTCGCCCCAGTCGATGACTGCGTCGCCGCCCAGGGTAAACTCCTCGCCAACGGCCTCATCCTTTTCGATACCCAGGACCAGCCCGCGAGCGATGTCGCGCACATCGCAGAAGTGCTGTTTGTGGGGTACGCCATTGGGGTTGCGGTTGAGGAGGAGTTGATCTTCGCCAGTCCACTGGGCTCTGAGGTCGTCGAGCATCGCCTGTGTGTCCGGATCACTGCTATTCATCGATTTGTAGCGGTCGTACACCGAACTGAAGGCGAGTCGCGCCGGCACACCGTCCTCGTTGAAGAATTCACTCGGTTCGATGATCGTGGAAAAGCGGAATGAGGTCGCGGGCACCTCATATTGGTAGTAGTAGGTCATGGCCAGCTCCTCACCGATCCACTTGGTGAGAAAGTAGGGCATGTGGTGGTAGCGGGCGACCATGTCTTCGGTGATTGGCTCTTCGAAGTAGCGGCCGTAGTCCTCCAGACGCCAGTAGACGGCTTCGGTGCAGGCGTATACGAAGCGGTGCAGGTTGGGACATTCAGTGCGAACGCTCTCGAGAAGATTGAGGGTTCCCATTGCATTGATGTCCAGGTATTGCCGGTTGTCGAAGGGACCGCCGAAGGCTGCGGCAAGATGGACGATGGCATCAACACCTTTGACAGCGCTGCGGACATCATCGAGGTTGCGGAGATCGCCGGTCACTGTTTCCACGCTGGCGAAGGCGTCCAGCTTATTTGCGCGACTGGCATCGCCTGGATAGACGAGGGTGCGAACGTCGTGTCCTTTGTTCAGCAGGCGTGTGACCAGATTGGCGCCGACCCGGCCGGTGCCGCCGGTTACCAGAATCTTCATTGCGGGACCTTTCAATTTCTTTGGTTCAGGGTTTCAGTTCTTGCAGCATGTAGGAAAGGAAAGGTTTTCGGCGAATTCTCGAATCATGTTTCCTGACAAAGTTACCATGCGGCCAGTTGCTAATTATCCGGCACCTGAATCTTCCTGCCAAACGGAGGGGACGGCTAGATAGTTTGGCTCGTTTTCTGGCGCAGGATTTGCAGCAGTTTTCAGGATAGTAGACGACGGAGTTTTGTAGGGCGGTCCTTTGGCGGGGACAGATGGAGCGCTTGGCGGGCCGGATTCCGGGATACATCCCCGCTGTTCGGGGGAAGGGCCGGCCGGGAGGACGCTGCTCGGCATCAGCTCTCTCCGTAGCGGATGCCGGTGGGGACTACGTCCGTTTTTTCGCCGCGGCGGATGGCTTCTGCGGTCTCGATGACGCTGTCCAGATCGTGTTGCGGTACAAAGCCGAGTTTGGACTGGATTTTGGTCAGATCGAGCGTATAGCGGACAGGCGTCGGCAGGCCCGCGTCGATGTAGGTGACACCGAAGCGTTGGGCGAGGCGCGGGACAGCCTCTTCCCAATCGATGATCACGTTGCCGGCCAAGTTGAACTCCTCGCCGACGGCTTCCTCCTTTTCGAGGCCCAACAGCAGGCCGCGAGCGATGTCGCGCACATCGCTGAAGTGCTCTTTGTAGGGGATGCCGTTGGGGTTGCGGCTGAGAAGGAGTTGGTCGCGGCCGGTCCACTGGGAAATGAGGTTGTCGATCATCGTCCTTGTATCCGGATCACTGCTCTCTATGCTTTTGCAGTGGTCGACCGCGCTGCTGAAGGCCAGGAGTCGGGGCAGGCCGGCATCGTTCAAGAACTCGCCAGGCTCGATAATTGTGGAGAATCGAAAGGAGGTCGCCGGCAGATCGTACTGGTAGTGGTACGCCATGGTCAGCTCTTCGCCGATCCATTTGGTGAGAAAGTAGGGCATGTGGTGATAGCGGGCGGCCATGTCCTCTCGAAGGGGCTCCTCGAAGTAGCGGCCATAGTTTTCCAGCCGCAGATAGACGGCGACGGTGCTGGCATATACGAAGCGGTGGAGATTGGGGCAGTGGGCGCGCACGCTTTCCAGCAGGTTGAGCGTGCCCATGGCGTTTATGTCCAGGTACTGGCGATTGTCGAAGGGGCCGCCGAAGGCCGCGGCCAAGTGGTAGACGGCGTCCATGCCCTGGACGGCACGGCTAACGTCGTCCAGGTTGCGCAGATCGCCGGTCACGGTTTCCACTCCGGTGAAGGCGTCGAGCTTGTGCGCGCGGCTGGCGTCGCCGGGGTAGAGGAAAGCGCGGATTTCGTGGCCTGCGGCCAGTAGACGCGGGACCAGATTAGCGCCAACCCGGCCAGTGCCGCCGGTTACCAGGATTTTCACTGCGGGACCTTTCTGTGAGCAGATTTTGGCGGTGTGGGGATTGCCTTAAGTTTATCAAAGGGGTAGGGGCGTGTCTAAGAACGGCAGTGGTCGGTGGTCAGTGGTCAGTGGCTTGAGACTGAAAGGGAGGGGAGCGGACACTGTTGGCTAGACACTGTTGGCTAGACACTGTTGGCTAGACACTGTTGGCTAGACACTGTTGGCTAGACACAGTGCTGGAGAAGAGTACACTAGGTGGGGAGCCAGAAAGGGGCGTTGCCGGGGGCGCGGAACTGCGGTTTTGGGTGGTCAGTTGTAACTACTATGCCATATACAGTGCCTGTCTTGACCAGCCCTTTATCCCTGCCGCCATTCAGGCTATCGGATGGCGTATTCGGCTGACGGCAGCCGCGTTGCTGGAGCCGCACGGCTGGAATGCGCACACACGGTCGGTGAGCGATGGTTTTGTAGGGGGGCGTTGCGGGGGCGCAGCCCCTGCACAAGGGAGGCCGCGTGCGGCCGACCGCCCATATGCAAAGCTCAATGGTTAGTGGTCAGTGGTCGGTTTGGGGCGTTTTGTGTTGTTGAAGTTTGTGGTGGGCCGGAAATGGACGTATAACGGGGAAGAAGTTATCGATCCATGTCCGGACAGGACAGTCCAGGAGCAAAAGGGAGCGGGTCATGAAGATTACGGATATGACGGTTGAACGGTACGCCTGGCCGCGGCCGAAGCCGATCAGCAATGGGAAATATACGTACGTGGATGTGAGCCTGAACCTGGTTCATATTTACACCGACGAAGGGGTTACAGGCGTGGGCTGGGGAGGCGGCACGGCGTCCGGCCAGGGCAGCGATCTGACGACTACGCTGATCGACTACTTCAAGCCGGTCGTCATCGGCGAGGACCCGTTCAACTACCGGCGCATCTGGGAAGATATGTGGCTGCCGAAGCTGGTGGGTCGTCGCGGGCTGTCGACGCGGGTGATCAGCGCCATCGACATTGCACTGTGGGATCTGATTGGCAAGGCGGTGAATCGGCCGGTATATCAACTGCTGGGCGGGTACAGGGACAGCATCCCAGCCTATATTGCCGGCGGCTATTATGAGGAGGGCAAGGGTCTGCGGGAGCTGGCGCAGGAGATGGAGGAGAACCTGACGCTGGGCGCGAAGGCGATCAAAATGAAGGTCGGCGGCGTGCCGATCAATGAGGATGTGGAACGGGTGCGGGTCGTGCGGGAGACGATCGGACCGGAGATCAAGCTGCTGGTTGATGCAAACAACGCGTACACTGCGCACGAGGCGATCGAGATGGCGCGCAAGATGGAGAAGTACGAGCCGTTCTGGTTTGAGGAGCCGGTCGCGCCGGACGATTACAGGGGGCACGGGCGTGTTGCACGTTCGACTTGGATTCCGATCGCCAGCGGTGAGAATGAGTACACTCGCTATGGCTTTCGGGATCTGATTGAAAAGGAAGGGGCGGCGATTATCAATGCTGACGCCCAGATTCTAGGGGGCATTACGGAGTTTATGCAGGTTGCCGCGCTGACGGCGGCGGAGGACCTGGTCATCGCTCCGCACGGTGCGCAGGAGGTGCATATCCACGTGGTTTGCGCGATCGCAAACGGCCTTATTCTGGAGTTTTATCGTGAGACGGTGGACCCGCTGCGGATGCAGATTTTCGAAGAGACGATGAAGCTGGACGCGGACGGCAATGTCGATGCGCCTGATCGCCCGGGGCTGGGGATTACGCCGAACTATGAGCTGCTGAAGGAGTACCGAGTAGGGTGAGCGGGTGAGGTTGTTTGGGGGCCAGCCTAAGTCAGGAGGCACGCGTTGACGCCGGATTAAGTCTTATCAGACCGGCATGGTCGAATTCGATTCCAGAGAGTTCCGCCCGATGGGCGTAGAGCTTTACGGGGTGATACAGGTATAGCCAGTGCGGGTTGGCGTGCAGCCAGGACAGACAGCGGCTGTAGGCTTCGCTCCGCTTGCGGTTGTCAAGCGTCAAGTGGGCAGCATCTATCAGCTGGTCGGCTTGGCTATCGGTTACACCTTGCCACCAGAGACCTTGGGTCTGGCTGGATATTTTCTCTTGCAGCACTCGGTACGTGCTCAATGGGCTGGAGTCGAATAGCGCCAGGTGGCCGATTCGCTTCTGGCTCGTGTCCATCGCATACTTCGGGCGGTCCGATTCGCTTTCGATGCGGACATGAATGCCGATGTGGGCGAGTTGCTCCTGGATCATCGCTGCCACTTGCGGCGCGCGATCGGGGATGACCAGAGGCGTGCGCAGGACCAGCTCTTCCGGCATGTCACAGGTGTTAAACAGCTCTCTGGCGCGCTCAGGATCATAGGCGTGCGGGCGCAGAGCATCAGAAAATCCGAAGTGAAACGGGCTGACGACGGTCGCGGCAGGCTCGGCAAGTCCAGGCCAAACGCGGTCGATGATGGCATCTAGGTCAACAGCGAAATTGATCGCCAGACGTGCTTCCGGTTGCGAAAAAGGCTTCTCGTATCCGTTGAGGAAACCGATCACGGAGAGCGTGTTGGTAGACCTGCGCCACGTCAGTCCGTCATTCTCAGGAAGCGGCTGCATCAGTTCAAGGCCGGTTGCCAAGTCTGCCTGGTCATTCAGTAGTGCACTGTACCGATCTGACGCGGACGGCATCTGCGAAATGGTCAGTTCAGAGAACTGTGAATTGTGATCGGGCCTGGCCGCGCTTGACAGCCGGAGAAGTTCGCCCTCGACGTACTCTTCGAGCCGGAATGGTCCCGTGCCCAATGGAGGCTCAGCAGGGCCCCTCTGCTTGCCCACATACACTGCGGCGAAGATGTCGGCCAGGTCCCCTGTCGGGGTGGAACTCTTAACGAGCAGTTGCGTTTTGCCAACTGGCTCAAAGCTGAGTGGCTCAAGGTAGGGAGAGTACACGCCCCCCATTCCGAAAGCGCCGCCTGCTTCCCGCATCCGTTCCAGACTTTGCACGACGTCGTCAGTGGCGCAAAGGGAGCCATCATGGAAGCGGACATCATCACGCAACGTAAGCAACCATGAGCGACCGTCGTCTCGGACCTCCCAGGAGGCGACCAATCCAGGCGCGACGCGTCCACTGCGCCATTGCATGAGCGGTTCATACACCAGCGCCAGGATGGACTGCAGGTCGGGTTGATCGGTTGTGAATTCCGGTTGAAGCAAATTCACTTGCGATTGGGCAATACGCAGTTCATTCACCTTCGCGCCTCCCCTGCTTCTACATTTGCCTGCACGGCGACAGTCCTCTTGTCAGAATTGCGATTTGGGCTTTGGAATGCGTGGCGCCAACAGTGGAGTCAGGTTTGCAGTTTCGGATCGAGTCTGTCCCGCAGCCAATCACCGACGATGTTGATGGAGAGTACTGCTGTCATTATGGCAAGGCCCGGAATGGTTGCCACCCACCAGGCGACGGCCAGGTAGTTCTTGCCTTCGGCCAGCATCAGACCCCAGGATGAATAGTCCAGCCCGCTAGGCCCCAACCCAAGAAAACTAAGCGCGGCTTCGGCGATAACCATTTTGGCGAATTCAAATGAGGTGAGGACGATCAGGGGCGGGGCAACATTGGGGAAGATGTGTCTGAGCATGATGCGCGCATCGCCGGCTCCAATCGCCTTGACAGCCTCTACATATTCCACCTCTTTGAGGACGAACACTTTCGAACGAACAACCCTGACATAAGCGGGCCACCCTCCTATAGCCAAGACGATGATCATGTTGACGAGACTGGGGCCCAGTACCGCGATCACGGAGATAGCCAGCAGTATGAAGGGAAAAGCAAGTTGCACATTGACAAACCAGTTTACGATATCGTCAAACATGCCGCCATAGTAACCACTCAAGATCCCAAGGACAGTGCCGAACAGTACAGATATGAAAACGGCTATCGAACCGACACTAAGGGAAATCCTTGTGCCGAAAATCAGACGCGTTAAGATATCGCGTCCAAGGTGGTCAGTCCCCAGTGAGTGACCGGGCGTCAAGGGAGGCATGAACCTTTTGACCAGGTCCTGATCATCGGGGCTATAGGGCGCTACGATTGGTGCAAGAATGGCCAGACCGATCAGGACAATGAACACTGCCGCGAACGGGATCATGCCTCTGTCACCGGCTCTAACTTTCATCGTCTGGTCACTCAGTACAGTCGTACTCTGGGGTTAAGGAAAGCGTAGGACAGATCCACCAGAAAATTGATCATCACATAGATCGAGGCCACGACGAGGACGGTAGCCTGAACGACCGGATAATCTCGACCGTATATGGCGTTCACGGCAAGGCGGCCAATACCCGGCCACGCAAAGATTGTCTCGGTGATGACCGAACCTGCCAGAAGCGCGCCCAGGTCCAAGCCGATCAGGGTCACCAGCGGGATGACTGCATTGCGAAAGGCGTGGCGCCAGAGAACGACGCGCGCTGACATTCCTTTGGCCCTGGCGGTCATGATGTACTCGGCTTGCAGGATTTCCAATAGCTCAGATCGAAGTAGACGTGCGGTGCGGGCCATATTGAACATGCCCAATGTAATGCCGGGCAGAATCAGGCTGCGCCACCCGGCTCGCGTGCCGGTGGCCGGCAAGACGCCAAGATTCACGGCAAATACGAGAATCAGCAAGATGCCAAGCCAAAACACGGGCATACTCTGACCAATGAGCGCGGCGCCCATCACTGTCCGATCTATCCAGGTGTTGCGTTTTACCGCTGCCAGAACACCGAACGGCAGCGCGACAATGAGGGAAAAAAGGAGAGCGGTAAATGCCAGTCTTGCGGTTGCCGGTACCCGTTCCAATGCAAGATGCAGTGCGTTCTCACCGCTGCGGAGCGACTTTCCAAAATCGCCGCGCAGAACGCCCGTAAGGAAGTTCCAGTACTGCACAGGCACCGGGCGGTCCAGGCCGTGCAACTTGCGTATCGCTTCAAGTTCCTCTGCGGTCGTGTCGATGGGTGCGAGCAGGCGAATCGGATCGCCGCTCAGATGCATGAGGCCGAAAACGACGATGGAGACGCCCAGAAGAATGGTCAGGGACTGCCATGCCCGTCGAATGACATAGGACCAGAAATTGCTCAAGGGCTGCGTTCCTCAGTCCAGCGTTGCACATCAATGAAATTGAACCGTCCAAGTTTGATCGTCGGCGCGACGACACAGGTCGGAAACCACAACTCATCCGTGAATTGAACTTTACGCTCTCTAGATATGCCCTCGACCGTCTCGAAGGCGGAGAATATACGATCCATCCAGCGAAAATTGCGAATAGGGCCGGTTATGCGGCCGTCTTCGACCAGGAACAGGCCGTCGCGAGTCGTGCCGGCAATGTACCCTTCCTTGCCCGACAGGGGCGAGACGAAACCATGAATTCGGCTCACCAGCACACCGTATTCGGTGGATTCGATCAGGTCGGCGACGGAGCTGTCGCCGCCCTCTATCACGAGGTGCTGCGGCGAAGGACCGAACTCATTTCCGGGCATCTGCGCGTGGCCGGTGGGCGCGTGGCCAAACCTGGCGGCGCTGGTGAGGTCGTGCGCGATGCCTTTTGCCACACCATTGACTATCAAGTCGAGGCGCTGCTTGGCAACGCCTTCGTAGTCGAATGGCATCGGCGCCAGGCCATCGGTCATCATCTCATCGTAGACTATTATATTGTCTGCGGTTATGCGTTCGCCCAAGTTGTCATAGACGATGTTATCACGATTGCCGGCAGATTGCGCGCCCCAGACGCCCAGGCTCCTGAAATTCAGGTGGAAGAACAGCTGCGCGACCGCAGGCGGTTCAAGGATGGCGGTCATCGGTCGGGCTTCGATTAGCTTGGGGCTTCGGCCCATCAGACACTTGACGGCAGCCTCACGGGCCGAACTTTCGGCATCCATCGCCTCGATGTCGCGGCCTATCCAGGTATTGTAGCCTGAGGCGTTGTTGGCCGCGTCAAGCGCTACTGCCACCAGCGCGATGATTGAAAAGGGCGCGTAGCGGAGCAGTCCAGCCGAGTTGCCTACGGCCATTTCCAGCCGCCGCACCCTGACGTTGCCGGCGCCGCTCACGCCGCAACTACGGAAGACGTTGCAGACTCGATCCACGATGTGGGCCCGCTCTTCCGCTCCGCAGTTCGCTGTAGCGGGATTGAATGTAACCACGTCCTGGCGTCCATCGTTCGCGGCCGATTCCATGGGGTAGGCGAAGTTGGGCAAGGCGGCGCTTGGGGAAACGGAAGCGGCCAACTCCTCGCTGCGAAGCAACGCTTTCTTCACTGCCTCTTGTGAGAGATCGTTGCCCTTCACAACTACCAGCCGATCATTCCAGACGGTGCGGAAGAAGATCTGGTACTGGGATTCCGTCACGTTCTGGTGGATGGCGAGATTGGCGAAACGCGTCAGATCGGTGTTTTCCGCCAGAACCAGAACTTCGGTCGCGTCGGCAGGACTTGCTTGCAAGCCGAAGTTGACTGCCTCCAGAGCTTGATCTTCGCCGAGGGGCATGTCAGGCCTTTTGTCGGTGCTCATCCGATGCCTCCTCCAACCTTAACATGATCAAACCGGGCCGGCGGTCCACCTTGTCCGGTGGGGATGAACTGCCACGGAAGGCCCTTACCGCAACTGGAGATGCCCAAGACCCGGTCCTCGTCGGGACCGGCGATTCCACTGCAATTGCGCCAGAAGATGGGGGCCTCCCCGTAGATGACAGGGTTCTTTACCAGACCGACGATTTTGCCGCCGCGTATTTTCCACGCTCGTTCGCCCATGAAACTGAACGTGAGACGCTTGTCATCAATATCTCCGCCCTTGAACGTCTCGATGTAGAGTCCATCATCGGTTTCAGAGATGAGCTGCTCGCTTGTCGATTCCCCTGGCACCAGAGACAGGTTTGTGATGCGCACCATCGGGATGCGATTCCAGCTGCTTGCGCGGGCGGTTCCGTTGCTTGGCTGATCCAATTCGGTCGCACATTCGCGCGACATCAGATAGTTTGAGAAAACGCCGTCCTTGATGATGGGAATGCTTTGGGCCTTGACCCCCTCATGATCATATCCGTAGGTCGCGACCGCCTTGGGCCGGGTTGCGTCAGCGACCATATTCACCAACTCTGATGCGTACTGGAAATCGCCGAGGTGGTGGACTTGCAGGAAACTCGGCCCGAAATTGTCCGATTCGTCGCCCAGGGCACGGTCCATTTCGATGGGATGGCCCATGGTCTCGTGAAGCACCATGCCAACGAGTGTCGGATCCAATATGACCGTTGAGACAACATCGCCGCAAGGGGGGGCATCCAGCAGTTCAATCGCTTCATGAACTATCGCGGCGGCCGCCTCGGTCGGTTTGAGAGCGTGGACCAACTCGAATCCTCCCGTTCCAAAATCGGTATGACTATAGGGATAGGTTCTGCGGAAAACCTGGCCCCGATCGGCGACCGTGACGGCCATTCCTGCGCCGGTCAAGGTGATCGTCTGCCCGATCTCGGTACCTTCCGAGGTTACAAGCTGCGATTCCTCGCGCCTGAAGTCGAGCTTGGCCTGGGTCTTGGATACTTTGTCGCTCGCGCCCGCCATGGCCTGCATGATGGCCTGGACCATCTCGACTTTTTCAGGGACAGGCATGTTGAACGGGTCCTGTTCGCAGGGCGTTTCGTAGATGGCTTGAACGGGCGGTACATCAGCCAGCCTGACGGTGCGCGTGCGCCGGGGCATAGCCCGTGCGAGCGAGATTGCTTTCCAGACTGACTCAGATGGCTGCTGTTGGGAAAGGTTGTCGCTGGCGAATCCCCACTGTCCGTCCACGAGGACGCGGATTCCGAATCCGCAGGTGGTAAATTCGGATACGCTGGCAGCACCGTCCGTACCGACTATCTCCTGTTGGGATTGATCTGCGACGCGCCCTTCAGCATACTGTGCTCCCATGGACAAAGCCATCGATACCAAGTCGCGTGCGAGGTTTATCATACGGTTGGCTCCGTTCTAAACATGCTGAAACATTGTTCAGTTGGGACAAAGGCCTCCTCCTCTATGGTCACAGGGGAGGAGGCCTTCTCAAGCGGCGCCTTTCAACGACCGAGGCGCCAAGGGATCAACGGTCTCCGGTCACGTCAATGGACGCGTCAATTTTGAGGCGGCCATCCGGGAACGGGGCGAAGTTCTGGACGCGGTCGTGAACGCCCCACAGGATGTATTGCTGATGCAGGAATACGACCGGCGCATCCTCACGGAAGTATTCTACGGCTTCCTTCACTATTGCGCGACGTGCGTCAACGTCGGTTTCATTGATAGCGGCGTCGGACAGTTCATCAAATGTGGCATCGGGGTGCTGATCGTTCGGGTGGGTCGAATGCCAGATTGACAGCATGCGGGCGGCGTCGGGGACGGTCATGTATCCGAGCAGGAAGACCGGGCCGCCTTCGTGGCTGTACTGCTCCTCGCTGAACACGCCCCATTCCAGGGTGTCGACTGTGGCATTGATGCCGACGTCCTTCAACTGTCCAGCTACAGCCTGGGAGATTTCGGCATCCATCATATAGCGACCACGCGGGCTGACGATACGCAAGTCAAAACCATCGGGATAGCCGGCCTCAGCCAGTAGCTCTTTGGCCTTGGCAGGGTCGTAGGGATAGGCCTCAAGAGCAGCCTGGTACCCCCAGTATTCCTCGGACAGCACCTGGCCTTCAAGCTTCTTGCCGAAGCCGTCGAGGATGTTCGCGATAATCGCATCCTTATCGACTGCGTAGTTGATTGCCTGGCGAACGAGCCGATCTGTGACGGGGGAATCGATCTTGGTATTGAATAACAGGAACACGGAGCGCATACCAGGCCGGCTCACGACACTAAGACCGTCCCGGTCTTCGACTTCCTGAACCGTTGCAGGCTGGAGGTCGGTCGCGATGTCCGCCTCGCCTGCAAGCAGAGTGGCCACTCTGGATGCAATGTCAGGTACGGTAAGGAAGGTGAGTACATCGATGTTGGGCTCTTCACCCCAGTAGGTTGGATTCTTGCGAAGCGTGATGTGGTCATCCTTGACCCACTCTTCCAGAACGTAAGGACCAGTGCCGATCGGATTGTTGGCAAAGTGCTGGGCGCCATTCTCGGTGATGTAGCCTTCAGGCACGATGGGGAACTTCGCCGTAACGTACAGGTCGAACAGGGGGATGATGCCATCGGTGTGGAAATTGACAGTGTAGTCGTCCACGACTTCTACGCTCGAGACATAGCGTGTTTCGCCCTTGCGCATCGAGTCGCTGTCAGGGGCCATTACGCGATCGAAGCTGAACTTAACCTGATCGGCGTTGAACGGTTCGCCATTAGAGAACTCAACCCCTTCTCGCAGTTTGTACTGCCACACAGTAGGCTCGATCTGCTCCCATGAGACCGCCAGATTGGGTTGCAGGGTCATGCTATGGTCGTAGTCAAGCAGGGTCTGCTGAATGTGGTTGCCGACGTTCACGATCACCTGGGCGGTAACCCACTGCATGTCCATCGTCCACGGCTCTGTTCCTTGAACGATAACAAGCTCCTTCTCCGCTTCCATTGCTTGCTCACCATCTGCCTGTTGTCCTGTTGCAGACGGTGCAGGTTGCGCGACACACCCAACCAGGACCATCGCTACGATCAAGACGTAGGCCAGCGGGAACATCCTCAGTTTCTTTAGCATCACTCTCTTGCCTCCTTGTGGCTGAATGTGATGAGGTACAATTTGTCGAAAACTATCGAGGATACACACGGAACTCGTTCTTCTCACTTCGGCAGTTTTGGTAGGTCTATTGCATTCGAAACTACTAAGCCACAACTAAATTGCGATCCTGAATGAGGCGAGCGAAGGTGGTTGCTCTCTCCTCACTCCTTTATACTCTCTTTTTGCATTTGGGCGGTCGGGCCTTCGGCCCTCCCTTGTGCAGGGGCTGCGCCCCCGCAACGCCCCCCTACAAAACCATCCCTCACTGACCGTGTGTGCT
>MKWU01001660.1_pt1 | contig 37244 bp, 32 predicted proteins | sample 809101 | NCBI WGS metagenome assembly MKWU01 (sample SAMN05860141, study PRJNA318959) | sponge metagenome | host: Aplysina aerophoba | place: Slovenia: Piran, Adriatic Sea, Gulf of Piran | collected 2013-05-07
TTCTTCTCCCAAACGGCCGAGTTCAGGAGATAACTCAAAACGGTGGGACTCCTGAAACCTACCGGCCCGAAGGTTTTATCCTGCTCCAGGATTCTGGAAAAAAATGCCTGCGGGGTGTCGTTCGCAAGATCCGGTGTTCCACCACACTTTTCCCAGAAAGCTGGCGCGGAGAAAGATTCAATAGCGAATCTGTTGTTATTCCAGAACGTCTGGAGCTGTTTTTGAATGATGCGCTGCTCGTCAGGATTGGCGCTTTGCAGGGGGTCGGCATCACCCCCAGCCCCTTGGCTGGAAAAGTACTCGATGATTTCAGGAAGTTTTCTGTATTCGAGCTCTCGCTCCGGGTGGTCTGTACGCAACCGGTAGTTCAGGTTTCTGTTGATGAGAGAGTCAGTTGCGGTGGCGTTTCTGAGGTTGATGATGTCCTGAAAAGAAAGCTGCTTGCTTATTGCATCTGCTATAGGAGGCTGACGCAGAAAATAGTCCAGAGTCGTATTCTTGTTTCTGGTACCAGTCACGGCCGCCGCCAGTGCGGCACTGCTATCTGGCCTGCTCTCCTGGCGCTGGACGGAAGGCGGGGTGACAGTGGGAGGCGAGGGGGGTGAACGAAAAGGTGTCATATTGTCTCTTTGAATCATAAGCGAGAAAGGTGCGGCAACAGCGGGCGAAGACGCGGCGTTCGATGGGCGAAGAGCCCGTTGGTCGCTACCTTCGAGTGGGTGCGGGTGCCTCTGTGCTGTGCGTCCTGCAGAGCGAAGCGGGCGCGGATTATATGAAAAGAAGACGTCAGAGTAAACATAACCTGAGCGACACCTTGTCAACAGTGGCGCTGCAAAGACCGTAACCAGAGTGGTTCCCCAGACTGCGCTTTGCTCTGCTGGCGAGGCGAGCGTCTTGTCGTTTTTGTGCGCCCGCCGTTGCGCTGCCGGCAGGCATTGCAGGTGTGACAATTGCTGCTGGTGTCAGGCCGGGGCGGTTACAGAATGCTGCACGGCCATGGATTGCTTGCCAGCACCTCGTCTATCCGGCCATCACAAAGGACGTCTGCCAGGGTGTCTATCCTGTCTTCGGGAAAATTCTGGCGTCTTGCCGCTTGCAGGAACAAGGCTATGTCATGCGCGTCGTCGTTGCGGTTCTGTCTCCTCTGGGGAGAAAGCTCAAGGCGCCCGCCTGCCGCAGCCAGCGTGTATAGCACCCTGGCTGGATAGTCCTTGTCTGAAAGGAAAAGCCTGGCTGCGTAAGTCAGGGCAGAGCCCTGGGTGCGGGAGAGAAATCGGTCCAGGCTGGCTGCCGGATGCTGCACGATTTTTTCCACAGCACAGGAGAGTCCGGAGCTTATGGCGATGTGCAGGGGGGATGTACCCGCAGCTGTTTTTGTGACATCAATTGCCGGGTGGCTCAGCAAGGCATCCAGCTTGCTCATCCGTGCAGGTACATCGGGGCCCAGACAGGCATGCAGTGGTCCAAAACCGCAGGCTCCTCCCAGGTTTGGATCAGCTCCGGCATCCAGCAGCAGTTTGACAGCATCGGCATTCGGTGCCGTTCGACAAGCTTCGGTCAAGGGGGTCACGCCCAGGGGGGAACTTCTCTGATTGACATCCAGAACCCCCGGGGCAAGAAGCATTTTCAGCCACTCAGGGCTGGCTTCTTCCCAGAATGACTTGTTGTGGAGCAAGGAGGTTTTGTCACCATCGAGAAAACCAGTCAGGGGCAATGTGCTTCTGCTTTTTTCTTGTTCCAGCTGTGCGCCTTCCAGCATTTTGAAGGCAGCAGCCCAGTTTTTTTCAGAAAAAGCCCTGCTCAGGAAAAAGTGACAGATGTGCGTGTGTTGGCGCCCTTCCTGCTGTGTCTCTTGATCTTTTTTGAGCAGCCGGGAAAAAAACACCTGCGCGTCTTCGCTCACAAAGTCCGGCTGTTCAGGGTGTTCATCCCGGGACGATGTCGGGAGGTGATCGACGGCAAGATGAGGGCTCATCTTCTCCTGGAAGGTCTGGAGCTTCTCGTTGATCAGGTGTTGTTCGTCAGGGGAAGCGTTGCGCAAAGGGTTGGCGTCCTGCGTGCGCTCTCTGGAAGAAAGGTAATCTATGGCCTCGGAGCATTTTCGGTGTTCAAACTCTTGCGTTGGATAATGCGAACGCAACCACCAGCTCAAGTTGTCATGGACCGCAGAGTCGGTGCTGGTGGCGTTTCTGAGATTAATGATGTCCCGGGGCGAAAGGTACTTGTTTACAACAACAGTTACAGGGAACTGACACAGAACAGCGTTCAGGGTTGCATCTCTATTCTGGATATTGGTCAGAGCCGCAGCCAGAGCAAGGGGGCGCTCAGTCTCGTTTTCCTGGCGCAGGGTCGCTGAGGGCTGCTCCCTGGAAGGCGCGGGGATTGTTAGAAAGGGAGTCACGTATCATACCTCGTGGGTTGTACAACAAGGTCACTTGTATCTGGCGGCTGCTCTGGCGCAGGCGGCCTGGTGCGTGGCAAGCCCCGGTCAAAAAAGTCGTACCTTGCCGGGGCTTGCGGTGGATGGGCTACAGGATGTTGCACAGGGATGGACTGTTCTGCGGCCTGTACTCCATCCCGCTTTCTCGAAGGATTTTCTTTAACTCTTTTGCCCTGCCTGCGGAAGCACCTTCATGGCGTGCTACCCGAAGGGGCAGCGCGACCTTGTGTTTGTCGTCGTTGACCTTGCCTCTCTCCTGATGCTTTTTCTCCAGTCGCCAGGCCGCCAGGGCGCGTAGTGCGGCGCCTGAATCCTCCCGGTTCAAAAGAAAACGCTTGCTGGCGTAAGCCAATGCGGCGCCGGAGATTGAGGCGTCCGGGGCGGTTGCAGGATGTTGCAAGAGTCGTTCCACCTCAGAAGAGAGATTGAAATCTATGGCTCTGTGTAGAGGAGGTTTGCCCCAAAGTGGTTTTCCAACATCAATCGCGGGATGATTGAGCAGGGCATTGAGCTTGTTCATCCTGGCGGGGATATCAGAAGAGAGACAAGTATGCAGTGGCGTAAAACCATCGCTCCCTTCCAGATTGGGATCCGCCCCGGCATTCAGCAGCAGGCTCACAGCATCGCCATTCGGAGACTTTTGGCAAGCCTGGAGTAATGGTGTTATGTGCCCTGTGCTGTCTTTTTGATCAAGGTCCAGCAGACCTGGTGCAAGGACCAGTCTCTGCCACTCAGGACTGGCTGTTTTCCAGAAGTGCTCACGATGCAGCAAGGACTGGTTGTTGCCATCGAGCAAGGTGCTTTTGTCAAACTGGCTGCCACTCTTCTCTTTTTCCAGTCGAGCCCCTTCCAGAATCTTGAATGCGGCAGCCCAGTTTCCTTCATGAAACGCCTGACGCAGGAAAAGGCTGCAGATCCACTCGGGGCTTCCGCTCTGGCTGAGGTTTTGCTGTCTTTTCTGCAGCTTGGAGAAAAAAGCATGTGCGTCATCGTGTACAAGATGGGGGACGCCACCACAGGTGTCCCAGAAAGATTGTGCGTGGGCATTGTGATCCACAATAAGGGGATACATGCCTTTCCAGAAATCCAGAAGTTGCTGTCTGATTATGCTTGATGCCTTGTCAGAATTGGTGTCTTGCAAGAGATGCGAATCCCCTGTGCGTTTTGTGCCGGAAAGATGATCGATGGCCTGGCACAAGGTTCTGTATTCAAGCTCTTGCTCTGGATGGTGTGAACCGGCCCACCAGTTCAGGTACTCATTGGTTGAAAAGTTGGCTTCATCGGCATTTCTGAGATTGACAATATCGGGAAAAGAAAGGTGTTTGTAGATTTCGGCAGCTATGAGTGTCTGACGCAACAGGTCGTTGAGAGTCACGTTTGTATTCGCAACAGCAGCAAGGCTCGACACCAGACCGGCATTGCGATCAGTCTCGCTTGCCCGGCGTTGAGTGGGCGGGGTCTGGACCGGGATCGGAGCGGGGCCTGAAAGGGAAGGCGTCATACAGCGTGCCTCTAGGGGTCGTAAACGAAGGTAGTGGCACACGAGCGGGAGAAAGCTCCACAGCCGACGGCCAGGGCACCGGACTTTGCGAGCTCTCGTCAGGCTGACGCATGTCAACAAGTGCCGTCCCAGGCAAACACAGGCACCCCTGCATTTTTACGCCGGAAGGGATCAACAGGCGCGGACCCTACAGCACAAACACGGCAGTGTAAACATATTTGCACGACATTGATCGCTTGTTGGGCGGCGCAGGGAATCGCCCTCCCGGAGAAGTGGGGCCTGACAGCCGCGCGTTTTTCACAACGACTTGCCAGGCCGGAACGCAGTGGCCCGGGCCCGGGTGCCCTGTCGACAGAACACATGGGGCCGGTGGGTGGCGCCGATTTTCAAGTTGCTGAAGGGTCAGGACAATCCAGCCGGCACCTTGATATCAAACGGCAGCCCGTCTGGCGCTTCTGGTCCTTTTGGCGACAGGCTCAAGGTCGTTCGAGGGCGCTGGACGGCGAAGTGATTCCCTGTCAACGGAAGAAGTCGCAGCTGTCCCCGGCTCGGTGGCGGGGTTGTCTTCTTCAGACTGCGTGTCTGTGGTATCCATGTCTGTGCCATTGAGAAGACTGTCGAGAGCTGCGAATCTGGTCTCTTCCTCGTCCCTTTGCTGTTGCCTGAGTCTGGCCGTCTCCTCGTCCTGTAGCTTTTGCCGTTGCCAGGTGCGCAGCACACCTGTCGTCAGCAGTTTTACTATGAGTCCGGAACCGGCCAGTATCGGATTACGTCCGTTACGCATCACGCCCAGGTGGTAAACCTTGTTTTCAACGTTGGCGTGCAAGGATTCCAGCTGCGCCTCCGTCTGCGCGATAATCCCTACGCCTTTTGCCAGCAGGTGAGGATAGGTCTCCGGATCCACGATGCTCTGGATGCTGTCACGAATGCAGGTGCCGTGGATGTCGTCCATCCAGTAGCGCAGCTCCTGGGTCATCTGGTCCAGCGGGGTTCTGTGCCCCAGGTCATCGGTCTCCATAAGACTTCTGATCTCGTCGGCCGGCAAGTCGAATGCCTGACTGAGGAAAGTTTGCAGATAAGAGCTCACGGCGGCCTTCAGATCAAAGGGCTGGTTTTTCTCTCTCATCCGCTGGCAGCGATAACCGCACAGCAAGATGCCTCCCCAGGCCGCCTTGCCGACCTCCATCAAACGTACCCGGCTGATGTCACGGTCATCAGAAGGGTCAATCATCAGTAGCAGCCGGTCCGATTTGTTGTTGGGACAAAAGTAATCGGCGGGGGCATTGGTGCAGGCCCAGATGTCCATCTGGTCACGCATGCCTATAACGCCGACATTGGGATACAGAAGAATTTTTTGCATGTCTTCCAGCATCCCCAGGTTGATAAACGCCGAGATTTCAGCAAGGAACTGGTATGTCCTGCCCGTCTTGGCATCGTGGAAGGTGCTGAAGCAGTCCGGGCCGTTGATTCCCCTGGCCCAGAGGGTGCCTGCATCCTGTGCATAGCGGTGCAAGCCACTGGAAAACTCTTCCGCCGACAAGGAGGGATCGGTGATGTAGTTTTCATAAGGCGCATCGGGAGGAAGAGTGAAGTGCAATGCCAGCACATCCTGGACCCCCACGCGCTCTGCCAGTGCCTCGGTTTCATCTATGTCCAGAGGCAATTGCTCTACCTGCAGGGTGTAGACGCCCCGCGGTTGACCTATGCTGCTGAGCAGCTCCCATTCCCCGGCCTTCTCGTATAGCCATTTCATACGGGCACAGCCGGCCTTGAACTGCTCGGCTGTCTCGGTCTGGTCCTGGAGCTTGAGATAATGGTTCTCACCATCCTGGTTCATCCAGACCATAGTGCGTCCGAAAACCTGATCAGGCTGAGTACAGACCATAAAGTGAAGCCTGCCTTTCGGCATATCAGGACTCACCGGGATCGCAGGTGCCACAGAAGGGAAATCTTCCGGAACTCCGGGTGGCTTTGACAGTTTCAAGGCGGCGTTGAGCAGCACATTGAAGTTGAAGTGTTCCCGGAACAGGGTGCTGTTCGGGTGCACCTTCTGTTCAAACAGCCAGCTGATAGCCGCCGGAGGATTGCGTTCCTCCAGCCAATGATGCAGGAGAGCGGCTACCTTGTCCTCGCTGCCTTGCTCCAGGAATCCGGCTATCAATTTGTATTTGAACCAGGTCGTACGAGAGAACAAGTCCTCCAGTAACAAGCGGGTATCACCGCCGTTGGTATTGAATGGCCTGACATCTGCGGCAGTGGCCTGGGTTCCAGGTCCTGATCTGAGCTCTGGTCGCATAACCTCCAGCCAGTCGGGCAGAACATCGCGCAACGGACAGTCCCGGGTTGTAGGTGTCCAGTGGACAAGACGATCCATGAAGGCGACGAATTTTTCCTCTGTATCCAGTTTTCTGTCAGCAGGCAACAGGGGAACGAGCGCCTGCAGAAAGGGAAAGCGCCCAATGTCACCCTGATTCCACGCCAGCCGGTTTTCCAGAAGCAAACGACACTGGGCAGAAGTCATTTCCCGGTCCCAGTGTGACAGGGCACGTGGTGCCACGGTCTTGCTTATGCTGACCTTGCCGGGCGTGGCTTCCATCAGAAAATAGAACAGACTCCAGCGTACCCGTGAGGCAAGATGGGAGCTTCCCTGGGCCTCGGTGCTGTCGCGACGACAGCGCTGTATCCATGCGGTCAGGGGCGTGCATCCTTGTGCATTTTTTTGCTGGAAGAGTGCCGCAGGGGCGCGCTTCAACAACTTCTCCCGGGCTGTAAAACTGGCAACGCTGGACTCAGCCGCATCACGAGGACAAAAGCAGTCGAGGTAATGCAGCATGTTTCCTGACGCAAACCCCACCTCGTAGTCCGGGCTGACGTTTGCCTTCTCAAAGAACTCGTAGAGGCGCTCCATGCCCAGACAGGCAGCCGCCGCCATGTAGCTGGCCTGGTTGTCGCGGCCAAGGCCTTGCATGGCCCTTTGCAGAGCCGACTCCTCCAGGCGGCCCATGTTGTAGCAGGTGTACAGCAAGGCTGCTGCTGAACAGGGAAGAGACCCCGTGAGGCAGGAGGCCGGCAGGATACTGCCTTTGGCCGAAGCCTGTACCTGAGCACGGAAAAGAACCTTGCTCATGTCTGCGTTCGAGTGACAGATCACGTTGACAATGTCGCGACCAATACGGTTGACATATTCAGGGAAGCGCGCCAGACAAGCGCGTAGAATCGGCTCCGAGATGCTGTCGATCAGAACCGAAGCCAGGCGAGAGGCCTGGATTCTGTCACTGTTGCCGAAAAGCCGGATAAGGAGCTCCTCCGGGATGAGATAAGCCCAGTCGGCTTCGAGCTCCAGAGACGGGCCCTTGTCAAATACAAGTCCACAGCCCAGCGTGGCCAGGCGTTCCAGGTGTTGGCACTGCCGCGCGTCCAGGCCCTCTTCACTGCAACAGGGAGGCCGGGCGTACGAGAGGGGAAAGCGCAGCCGTGCCAACAGCGCCTCGCGCTGATCCAGACTGTATGCCCGCTTTTGCAGGTGCAACTTCAGTTCGTTTATCTCCTTGTTCAGACTCTTGGTGCGTGAGCGAAAAGCTTGTTTGCGTTCCGTCAGAACCGTCACAAACATCTTCTCGTCCTGCTCCGTTATGGGGCAGGACGGGTCAAGGATTCTCCTGGCAAAAGAGCGTGAGTCCGGCGTCTGGAGGGACTCTGCAAGGGACGGGGGGGAAGACAGAGGCGGCGTATCCTGAACGTAACATGACCGGTGCGCGATCGCTTGATCGATGTCCATGATGGCGGGGGGGGGCATCTCACCCGTAACCAATGCGGTAGTCAGCTGGGGGGCTCTGGAGAGGGGCGAACCGGGGCTACCAATGCCCTGGGCACACGCCTGGTTACCAGTTGCTGTGATCATACATTCAGCTCCTTTATCTCGACTTGAGGGGGTGTTGTTTACGAACCTGACACTTCAGCCGGAATGAACAGCCGGTAATCCGGGCGTTGTTGCTGGCTTGCCCGCCCACGCGGCTGTTCCCCCAGGATCCGTGCCTGCAAGGTGTCTTGTTTGACAACGACGGGATCGCGATAACAGGGCTCTTTAACCTGGAAGTCAGTGTTACTGACCTGGTGCGCGGCAAGCCCCGTCCTTCCGGGCGGGGGAGGATGTCAACATTGCCCCGAAACTGCCGCTTGCCAGGCTACGGGGGCAAAGACGGGCGTGCGGCAAGCCCCGGCGGACGCCGGCTGGTGCCGGTCCGGGGCCTGTGAGGGGAAAACAGGGGTGCGGCCAGGATGTTATCAGGCTGTCAGCAGGTGCTGCCTGAGCAGGGAACCTGCTGAAAACAGAGGGGAGAGCGACAAGCGCAGGCCATTACCGTGCTAGCTGTCGTCATTGTCTGCCGTCACAAGAATGCCGTACGCGGACAGCCGGAATCCGTCCGGGGAATCCTGGTTTGTTGCGCCATGCAGGCAGGATGTCAGTGTGCGCTGAATCGGGTCACATTCAGCCGGGTCCATAATGTAGAACAGGATGTCAATGGTGGGCGCCAGCGTTTGCCAGCATGCCAAACCTGCTTGTCTGGGGGGAACGCAGTGGCCGATGGCCCCGTGCTGCGTATGGAGTGCTGATGCCACTTGCATATGGCGCAGTTGAGAAAGCTTGTGGGACGTATCTCTGGCCATGATGAAAACGGGGTGCGAACCTGCCATGGCTTTGGCGTACGGGCTGGCCTGGCTGAGAGATTTGGTGGCTTCTCTCAGCGGCAAGGGCCTTGCCGGTTCAGGGGTGTCTTTTTCCAGCAAGGACAAGTCTCCGTGCCATAAAGCAGCATAGAGTCGTCCCTGTGTTGTTCTGATATAAGTTGTTTCTTGTGCATTATCAGCCTGTTGGCATTCAATGCAGACTTGGGAGTTCCAGTTTTTTTCAAACAGGGAGTCTGCGCTTCCCTTGAGGATTTTAAGTCCCCGGCCTGGTTCGCGCACCTGGATGCTGTTGTGCACCTGCTGGATGGCTTGTTCCCAGTCGGCGTCATAGGCTGCGCGGGTATCGTATAGTATGTCCCCTTCTTCAAAACGGCAGCGTGAGACTGCTTTCGAGAAGGCTCTGGGCAGAGCCCATGCAAAACCCTCAAAGAATGCGGGCAGCTCCGGTCTTCCCGGGCCAGAAGTGCGGGTTGTTGTGTCCAGGTTGTTGTTTTGCGTCATGGTATTCTCCTCTACCTGCCTGCCGTTTCAGTCCCCAGCGGCCGCAGCTTGTTGCTTTATCTGCATGGCAGCCTTGTAGAGTCGTCTGGACTTGAGGCCTGTCAGTTGCGATATGAGCTGGCAGGCCTGTCGGGCTGGTAGTGTCTCGAGCAGTGGCGTCAGCGTGCGCGTGACGGCCTCTGGCAGCGGGCCATCGTCTGCTTCTGATGCACTGGCTCCTTCGACCAGTACGACAAACTCCCCCCGACGCTGATTGGGATCAGAGTGCAGTGCTTGCTGCAGCTCGGACAGGGTTCCCGCCAGCACTGTCTCGAATTTTTTCGTCAGTTCGCGTGCCAGCACCAGGCGTCTTTCAGGCCCCAGGATTGCGGCCATATCTTCAAGCAGGTCGACAATGCGGTGCGGCGACTCGTACGCAATCCAGGTGTGCGTAAACTCTTTGAGTGCCTGAATGCGCTTGCGTCGTTCACCGGGGCGGGAAGGCAAAAAACCCTCAAAAAAAAACGATCGGATGGTAATCCTGCTACGCTGAGTGCCGCAATCAAGGCGCAGGGCCCGGGAACCGGAGTGACCTTTACTCCTGCATCGCGCGCCAGGTTGACGAGCCGGAAGCCGGGGTCTGATACCAGCGGTGTGCCAGCATCGGACACCAGGGCGACAGACTGGCCAGCCTGCATTTTCTTCACCAGTTCGGGACCACGGGTTTTCTCGTTATGCTCATGACAGGGCGTCACGGGCGTGTCTATGCCGTAGTGTTGCAGCAGGACTCTGGTGTGCCGTGTATCCTCTGCTGCAATCAGGTCGACGCTTGCCAATATGTCCCGGGCCCTGGCGGACAGGTCAGCCAGATGGCCTATGGGTGTGGCAATGACATATAAACCCGGGGCAGACAACTCTGTCCCGGCAGCCGGTAGAGCTATACTGCCCTCTCGGTTAGAATCTTTCATCGACATCTGCGCTTTCTCAAGATCGACATTCAAGGGGTGACCGACGACCATGAACTCCCCGGCCCGGGGCCGCATGCCCCTGTTCGCGCTGCTGATCATACTCGCTGGCTGTGCAGGTTCGCCAGTCCGGCATACAGACGGCAAGCCCGAGACCATGATTGCAGCCAAAGACAAGCAAGAGAGCAATCAGAGCCAGCAATCGAGCCTGGCGCATCTGCAGGAAGCAGAGCGTCTCCTTGCTCGCCATCCGTTCCGTAGCGGGACAGAACTGCAGCAGGTTGAGCTTCGCAGTCTTGGCAGTGAAGACCAGAACAGGTACTGGCTGGCCTATGCCCAATTACATCTTGATCTGGATGAACCCAGCCTGGCGCGGGAGAGTCTGCTTCATGTGCGGCCGGACGAACTGGGAGCCGTTTCCCGGCACAGCCATGACCTGTTGAAGGCCCGGCTGGCGACCCGCAGCCACAGGCAGGCAGACGCTGTTCGCTATTGGCAGCGGGCTGTTGAACAGCGGCCGGGCCAGCCAGCTTATGGCGAACGCCTGTGGCATGCCTTGTTGTTGTCGGACAACAAGCTACTCAAGGGGCTGCTGCCTGAGGTCTCTGACCCACTGCTGCAAAGCTGGCTGGAGCTGGCGATTCTCTACACCGCGCCCACAGCTTTGACACACAAACTGGAAGAATTGCAGACGTGGAAAGAACGCTGGCGAGGTACAATGACGCAGCGGTCCTTGCCTGAGGCCCTACAAACCCTGCAAAAGATACCCGTCCTGCAACCTGCCGTGATTGCCCTGCTGCTTCCTCTCAGTGGTGCGCGCGCCCATGTAGGCAGTGCAGTCAGGGATGGCTTCATGGCTGGCTACTACCACAGTGTCGCGCACAGTGGCAGCACCGATGTGGCTGCGCCTCGTATCCGGTTTTACGACACTGAAAAATCAGATCCCGCTGATCTGGTTCTCCAGGCGCAGGAAGAAGGCGCACAGCTGCTTGTGGGGCCGCTGCGCCGCAGCATGACAACCCAGGCTGTGCAGCGTTTGTCAGAGAGCCCGGATGCCGTCAGGGTGCCCTGGTTGTTGCTCAATGCCATAGAGGGGTTGCCGTCTGATCGTCCTGTGTACCAGTTTTCTATCCTGTCGGAGGATGAGGCCAGGGACGCAGCCGGGAAGGCCTGGCAAGACGGTTATCGCCATCCGCTGCTTATCACCGCCGACAGTGACTGGGGGGAGCGTGTAGCAGACAGCTTCAAGGCGCAATGGACGCAACAGGGCGGCAGGATTCTGGATCATCATACGATCAAGAAAGGCGAGGATTACAGCCGCCTGGTGCGCAAGGCGCTGCTGGTGACCGACAGCCTGCAACGGGCGAAGGAGTTGAATCATCTGCTGGGGTATCCGCTGGACTATACGCCGCGCCGCCGTGAAGATGCCGATGTCATTTTTCTGGCCGCCTCTCCAGGCCAGGGGCGGGGCATCAAGCCAACGCTGAATTTTTACTTTGGGAGTGATATTCCCGTCTATGCTGTTTCCAGCCTGTATGCCGGGCGGAAGGATCCGCAGCGGGATCGTGATCTGGACAGCGTGAGGATTCCCCTGATGCCCTGGCTCTCGGGCCGCTCGCCGCAGGCGTTGACCGTCGCTGAGGTCTGGCCAAACAGTGAAGGGCCCCTGGCACCCTTCTACGCGCTGGGTCTTGACAGTTGGACGCTGCACCCGCAGCTGGCACATATGGCCGCCCTTTCTGATTTGCCTCTTGCGGGAGCGACCGGCACCCTGAGAATGACGCAGGAGCATCGTGTCATGCGTGAACTGGATTGGTATTTTTTCAGGAATGGACGCCTTACGCCTATGGGACGGTGAGTTGGTGTTCTGGACAGCAAAGATCAGAAACAGGGTCGGCAGAGCGGCTGAAAAGAAAGCACTCAGCTTCTTGCGCGGCAAGGGGCTGAGGCTGGTGCGCGAGAACTACGCGTGCCGCCTGGGCGAGCTGGATCTGGTGATGAGCGACAAGAATGTTCTTGTTTTTGTTGAAGTGCGACACCGGACAAAGCACCATGCCGGCTCGGCTGAAGAGTCTGTTGACAACAGGAAACAGCGGCGTCTGCGACTGGCGGCGGAACACTACATGCAAACCTTCGGTATTACTGACACAATGCCTTGTCGCTTTGATATAATCGCCGTCTGCCCGGAGGCCGGTGGCGGGATGGTCATCCGCTGGACAGAGAACGCATTTGGAGCATGAATTGGGGCATGGCGTGGGGTACAAAAAAGGGTCGAATCTTGTTTAGCATCGCTTCCGGAGCATCCTTGCCTTCATCAGGGTGTCCCTGTTTTCAGGGGGACGACACAAGGTTGCGGTATAGGGGGGCGCGTGTTGAAGCGAGACGGGGTCGAACAGGGGCTCTGTGACATGCTGGCGCACATAACAGAGCACTTTGCAGACAGCATCGATGCCAAAATCAATGCGGCCGACAAGCTGCCCCCCAGCGTGGCGCAGGCTGCCGGCTTGTTGGTGCATTGCCTTGTGCATGAGGGCAAGGTGCTGGTGTGCGGCAATGGTGGCTCAGCCGCCGCTGCGCAGTACTTTTCTTCGGTTCTTCTGGATCGTTTTGAGCAGGACCGTCCCGGATTGCCTGCCCTGGCGCTCAATGCGGACGCCTCAACACTGACTTCGATCGCGACCAGCAGTGGCTACCAGGATATCTTTTCCAGGCAGGTGCGGGCACTTGGGCAGCCGGGGGACGTTCTGCTGCTGATCTGCACCCAGGAACAGGAGCCCTGCCTCGTGCCTTCCATCCAGGCGGCTCATGACCGGGAAATGAGCGTAATCACCTTGACTGGAAAGGATGGAGGCCATTGCAGTTCGTTGCTGCACAATGAAGATGTTGCCATACGCGTGCCGGAATCGCGGTCCATTCGTATTCGTGAGGTGCATCTTCTGATACTGCATTGTCTTCATGACCTGATTGATGCACATCTCTTCGCCAACGGCTCTCGAAGTGAGAGTTAAAAAGAAAAAACGCCATGTTTGCAAGACATAATCGCCTCGCATTGAACTGTATTTTTTTCGTGATGCTCGTCAGTTTCTTGAGTGGCTGCGCCTCTCTTATCCATAAGATACACAGCGATCCGATAGTGGAGTCGCGTGATGTGCGGACATGGGGAGGCTGGCTTGACGATCAACAGGCTGAGTTGGTTTCTGATGTCAATCTCCATCATCTTGTGGACAGCCGTATTATTCCTTTGAGCTTCAACGGCTATGTTCTACTCATCGGCCAGGTCCCCGATGAGGATATAAGGTCCAGAGCCGAGCAGGTGGTGCGTCAGACAAGGGGGATACGTCAACTTTTCAATGAGTTGCAGGTCGGGAAAACGATTTCTGTTATGGAGCAACTCAAGGACGCATGGATCACAAGTAGCATCAAGCTCAGCATGCTTTTCTCACGCAATGTTCCCTCTTCACGCATCCGGGTGGTCACTGAAGCGGGCGTCGTGTATTTGATGGGGCTGGTGACGCAGGAGGAAGCCAGACAGGCGACCGCAGTTGTTCAAAGAAGCGGCGGGGTTCAGCGGGTTGTCAAGGTCTTCGAGTATTTGTAAGGCCGTCCGGGAGCCTGTTTGTTGTGGGTGAGGCCAAAGTGCGCTGGTGGGGCGGGCTGGAGAGCCTGAATTCAAGTTATCAATGCATAACCCATGACTTTCTCTTGCATCTATGCCTGTTGACTCCTTGAATGCCTCGTAAGGAGTCTTGTAGTCAAGGCATTTCCCTGGCCTGCTGTTCAGCTTGTTAGTTGCAGAGCATTGGCAGCATATCAGGACGACCAACCCCATCAAGTCTACCTTTGCCACTGTGCGGCGAGAACAGCGAAGGGCAGAAGCTGTGTGAGCCGTGACAGCAGCTTGTCGATGGTCCACAAGCTGAGCCAGAGTGCCCAGAAAAAGTGGCGCAGGCTGAGAGGCTTCAAGCTCCTGGCTGATGTCGTAAAAGGCATTAACTTTAAAGACGGTGTTCGAGTAGGAAATGATGCTGATCAGGAGACCGCCTGATCATGCCCTTAACCGCCAGATTTGACTATATCTCTGCAGACGGATGCTGGGGCATTTGTCACGCGCCGCTCATCCCCATGCTCCATAAGGCGCTGCCGTCACTGGGTGGTCACGTCAATGGCGATAGTGCTGACCGCATTGATCGAAGGGATCAGGCCTGCGTCATGCAAGAAAGCCTCAAAAGTGGCATAACGGCCAGCGTCCATTGCAGTAGGGCGCAGCGCAAAGCGTGACAATGTGTCGACCCATGCGCGTTTGTTCAGCTCATCGTTTAGTTCTGGCGATGTACTTGCAAAAATCTCCCAACTCTCGGCGGGATGATTGACGATGTACTGTGTCGCCTTTTCGGTGGCGGCCATAAACCGCTGGATCATATCGACGTCCATCGTGTCTCTGTTGGCTACGTAAATCAGTTCGTCATAAGGCGGTAGGCCTTCTTCTTCGACGTAAAAACAGCGCCCGGGAACACCTGCAATATCCATTTGGTTCAGTTCGAAATTGCGAAATGCGCCGATGACTGCATCAATTTGACCCGACATCAGCGCGGGAGACATGGACCAGTTCACGTTGATCAATTCCACATCCTCCAGCGACAAAGCATGGGTCGCTAAAACATGACCTGGCACTGCCTCCTCAACGCCGCCCACGGAAAACCCAACTTTGCGGCCTTTCAGGTCGGCGGGGGTTTCGACAGGGCCGTCTGCCAGGACCAACAGGCAGCTCAACGGGGTAGCGACTAATGTGCCGACAGGTTGCCGCCGCAGCCCCTCATGGATTTGCAGATGTCATTGCGGCTGATAAGTAATTGCAAGATCGGCCTGACCGGCTGCAACCATTTTGGGCGGTGCTGAAGGATCGGCCGGAGCTATGACCTCAACTGCGAGGTTTGGGTCCGCAACGTACTCTTTTTCTTGCGCTATTATGACGGGCCCGTGGTCGGGATTCACGAACCAATCCAACAACAGAGTGACTTGATCCTGCGCGCAAAGCGGGCAGCGAAAAGCGATAGGGCAGTTGCAAAGATTTTTATTTTCATGGGTCATGCACTTTCATTCTGAAAAAGTCTTGAGAAATGGTGTGTGGGGCCGTGGCCCGTGCCCACCGACAAAGCGTCAGCGTGGGCAATGGCGTGCGTGACGTAGGATTTGGCGGTGGCTGTGGCGTTGGCGACGCTGTGCCCTTTCGCCAATTGTGCCGCCAGCGCCGAGGATAATGTGCAACCTGTGCCGTGGGTATTTGCGGTTTCGGTGCGTAGGGCGTCAAGCCAGGTAATGGTGTCGCAGGTCACCAGGCAATCGGGGCTGTCCGGCCCCTCAAGATGGCCGCCTTTCATCAACACAGCGGTTGCACCCAATGCGCAAAGTGCGGTGCCTTGGGCTGCCATTTCATCACGTGTTGTGGCAGTGTCGGTGTTTAGCAAATGTGCAGCTTCCGGCAAGTTGGGCGTCAGCACCGTAGCCATGGGTAAAAGTATATCGCGTAGCCTGTTCACTGCATCTGGTTGCAGCAATGCGGCTCCGCCTTTTGCAATCATCACCGGATCGAGCACGATGGGGATACCTGTTCGGCCATCCAGCGCATGCCCAACCGCAGCTGCGATATCAGCGTTTGCGATCATCCCGATTTTGACAGCGTCAACACGGATATCAGCAAAGATAGTCGCAATTTGGTCCTGGACAAAAGCGGGTGGAACAAGATGAATGCCCACAACACCTTGGGTATTTTGTGCCGTTAAAGCGGTGAGTGCGGCCATCGCAAACGCGCCGTTTGCAGAAATCGCTTTGATGTCAGCCTGGATGCCAGCCCCACCTGACGGATCAGAACCTGCAATACTGAGAACGTTGGGGATCATGGTCTGTCCTCCGGCTTGAAGGTGTCAAATGCGCGGGCGGCGGCCTCTGGATCAGCCTGCCCGCAAATGGCGGACACAACAGCCATGCCGTTGGCACCGCTGACCAGGACACCGTTGATATGATCGGGTTTCAAACCGCCAATCGCAACGTTTGGCAAAGGCGACAAGGTGACCAAATGTGCCAAACCATCAAACCCTGTGGGTAGCGCATGGTTGGTTTTCGTGGCCGTGCCAAACACAGGCCCCAGCCCCAGATAATCCACGAGCAGCGGGTCGACATCGCGCACGGCTTGCGGCGTTTCGCACGATAGCCCAAGGATCTTGTCGGGACCCAGAATGGCGCGTGCTCGTTCCGTTGAGATATCTCCCTGACCGATATGTGCACCGTCCGTATCTGCAGCTGTGGCAGCGACGACATCATCATTGATCACCAGCGGCACGCCCGTTCCGCTCAAAGCAGCTTTAAGGGCAACCGCCAAGTCGGTGCGCTGCGCGGTTGTGGCGTTTTTGTCGCGTAGCTGGACCATCGTAACACCACCGGCTACAGCGCGGCGCACAGTTTCCACTATGCCAATTTGCTTGCAAAGCTGAGGATCAGTCACAAGATATAACCGCAATTGATCTTTAAGTTCTGCCATTACCCAATGACCTTCGCCAGATCGGCAGGCTGCGCAGCTGCGAGTGCATCCAGGAAATGCATCTGAAAGCTGCCAGGCCCATGCGCCAGTTTTGCGGCGGCAGTCCCGGCTACTTTGAAATGTGCGAGGGCAGCAAGAGCAGCATCAAAGGCAGGACCTGTCGCACCGTAGGCCCCCATTAATGCAGTCTGCGCACAGCCCAAAGCAGTGACCTGTGGCATCAAGGACGACCCACCTGAGACCTGTGCCTCTCGATTCCCGTCGGTCAGATAATCAACGGGGCCCGTGATCGCAACGACAGTGCCAAACTGAACCGCAAGCGCCTTTGCAGCACCCTGTGCAGCAGTAACACTATCTCGGCTATCGGCGCCTTTCCCGGCACCAGCCTGGCCAGCGAGAGCCCGTATTTCTGATGCATTACCGCGGACAATCGCGGGACGCAGAGCCAATAAAGTCTGTGCCGCGCCTCGGCGATAATCCGTAATGAAATGCGCAACCGGATCAAGAACCCACGGAATATTGTGAGTGTTTGCCGCCGTTGCTGCCTCTGTCATGCTGGCAAACCAAGGTGTGGAAAGAGTCCCGATATTGATTGTCAGCGCACTGCAGATTGGCGTAAATCCTGCCATTTCTTCAGCAGCGTGGACCATTGCAGGTGACGCGCCAGCTACCAAAACAACGTTTGCTGCGATATTCATTGCCACATAATTTGTAATGCAATGAACCAACGGATTTTGATCTCTTACGGCTGTCAGAAGGTCGTGAGGGGGCATGATAAGTCCTCTTCTCGCGGGCAAAAAGAGGGAACGGTATTTGCACAGAAAATTAACATACCACCTTCCTCCGCCAGCATTATCTGGTTCAGGTTCAAAGGGTACATCTCAGCTTTTCAGCGCCCCTGGTAGAAATTCGGGTGATGGGTCTCAGCGGTATCGCCAAGCAGAATGATGCTTGCATCAAGGAATGCGGCCCCTCGTTACACATCGCCCAGCGTCTGCCAGGTCCGCTGGGCGAACATCGGCGCAACCCGCAGCGAAGGTCCGCTATCACCCCAGTTGGTGGTGAATCCAACGCAGATTGATCCGCATAAATATCGAGTTCATGTCTGGCGATCTTCGCGAATGTCTGTCGCATTCGATTAAGCTGTCACATCAACTGACGTTTCCACATTTGCCCCGCGTGCCAAGCTGGCAATGGAGGTGGAATTTCGCGTAGTGCGTAGAGGCTGGGCTGACACCCCCGCCCCCCTTGAAGGGGCGGAAGATTCTGCGGCTTTTTAATTGCCCAACTATACAGACCAGTCTTCCATCATGGTGTTGCGCTTCTCCAGATAGTTGGAGCGGAATCCAGTGGCAGGGCCAAACAGGGCAGCGTTCCCGGTCTTCAGTGGACAGACCGGGAGCAGCATCAGGATTCTGGGGGGCGTGGGCGCTCCGGCGTCGCACCCGGAACAACGAAAAGGCTGCTACCTGATTAACTTCAGAACAGTGGCACTTTTGCGTTTTTTGGAAGTGCCCGGCTGGGATTTGCCTTCTTTGCCGGTGTCCTTCTGCTCTTTTTCAGGAGGGGGGGCGTTGGTCTCTACCGATTTGGCTACAGCTTCTGGCCCCGGCTGCTCCGGATCAAAAACGGTCCCCTGCCCATTTTCCCGTGCATACACAGCTGAAACAGCTGAAACAGGAACGTAGACCTCACAGGGTTCCCCGTTGAATCGCGCCAGAAAGGAAACAGCTTGATTGTTCATGTCCAGGTCGCGAACCGCCATGGGAGAGATATTCAGGACAATTTGTCCATCTTCCACAAATTGCTCAGGAACGGATGTGCCGGGCCATGCCGCATCGACAAGGAGGCAGGGTGTACATTCGTTTTCCACAATCCATTCGTACAGGGCCCGGATGAGATAAGGGCGACTGCTGGTCATATTCATTGGTTCTATTCCCCCCGCTAGGCTGTTTCTCGTTACTTCCGCCAACGAATAAACGACAGCGGGAAAGTCTTGCTGCAAGTTGGCCAAAGCCCCGGAGGCTCCGGCTTGCTCCGACCCCATAGGCGGGCACGCCCTGGGGGCTGCCTTTTGCATTGGCTTCCAGCTCAGAACAGATACTCCATGCCCCAAGTCTTGCCAATATCGACGACACGGCCAAGGCAAGGCGCAGCGATCCTGCTATTGCACCGGGCCCAGCCCGTCTCGTTGCTGCAACACAAGGCGTCTTCGCTATGTTGGGGTGCAGGCTCAGGTCCCCCAATCTATTGGCGTCGAAACCCTGTTGGCGTCGAAACCAACACGCAGCCGGAACTAAAAGGGCCTTGCGCCTGGAGGCGTTTTCCCCGATACGGCAGAGCCTGATCTCGAAAGCCGCAGCTCTTTCTCTGAGTACTCTGTGTGCTCTGGGTTCATAAGCTTCTCTTCTTCCGACAAGCTCGCCTGAAAAGAGTCCTGATCAAAAATTCTTTCTTTGTATTGCTGGATGTTCCGGCGGGGCTTGGTGCCCTCCAGCTCAATGCCCAGTATCGGCAATCGCCAGAGAATAGGGGCCAGGCAGCAATCGACAACTGTCAGCTCGTCACTCATGAAAAATGGTTTTTCAGCGACAACATCTGAAATGGAGGTCAGGCCATCAGCCAGTCCCTTTCTCGCCGTGGCTTTTTCCTCTTCAGAGGATGCTGGATCCAGAATAAGGTCAATAACAGGAAACCATTCTTTCTTGATCCTGTGGATCAGTGTACGACTCTTGGCGCGCGCTACCGGATAGACAGAGAACAGAGGGGGGTGCGGGAACCGCTCGTCAAGGTACTCCATCATCACAATGGGCACATCCAGAACCAGATCCCTGTCCACGAGGGTCGGGATTGTTCCATAAGGGTTGAGCTCAAGAAGCTCTTTGGAGATGTCGTTGGTATAGAGTTCGCTGCGTTTCAGATTTTCTATTTTTACAGTGACGCCTTTCTCTGCGAGAACTATCCGTACACAATGTGAATAATGATCCGTTGGATCAGAGTAAAAAGTCATGGCGGACCGCTTGGCGACTACGCCCATGTCCCTACCTCGCCTGAAGCCTGTCTGACAAAAAAGCGCACAACCGTTATTGGCCGTGCGCAGCCTGCGGATTCTACCAGAGGATGAGCTTTTAGTGAACCGCCTTCCAGTATTCTTTTTTGAGCAGGTAAGTCAGAACAAAAAACACTGACAGGAACAGCAGGACATAGAAGCCAATACGCTGGCGTTCCAGCTTGACCGGATCGGCGCTGTAGGCGAGAAAATTGACAAGATCGTAGATTGTCTGGTCGTATTCCTCTGGCGTCATGGTTCCCTCTATTGAAGGATCCGGTTGAAGTCCGCACAGGCTCTCACCGGTCAGCTTGTCGCGCTGGCCTTGCTCGGCATGAGGACCGCAGGTATCTATCTGGGCACCCTGCAACTCAAGCAGCACATGCGGCATGGCAACATCAGGAAATACCTTGTTGTTGACTCCCCAGGGGCGCTTGGGATCCAGGTAGAAAGTGCGCAAGTAGGTATAGAGCCAGTCTGTGCCCCGCACCCGCGCAACCAGAGTCAGATCGGGGGGGGCAGTGCCAAACCAGGCCTTGGCTTCATCGGCCAACATGCCATTTTTCATCAAGTCGCCGATCTTGCCTCCACTGGGCATCAGGTTGGCCTGCATCAGCTCATGAGGTATGTCGAGGTCATCGGCCACACGCTCATAGCGTTGAAAGGCGGTGGCATGACAGCCAAAGCAATAATTGACAAAAGTTCTGGCGCCACGCTGGAGGGATGGCTTGTCAGACAAGTTGGGCTCCATCCTGTCCAGCGGCCAGCTTCCTGTGCTGGCGAAAACAGAACCAGAGAAAAAAACCAAAATAAAGGAATAAAGTAGTTTCATCAGCCTGTCACTCTTTCCGGCACTGGCCTGGTTTTTTCCTTCGCAGAATAAAAGGGCATGAAAAAGAAAAAGCTGAAGTAAACGACAGTGCACAGGCGCGCTATCAACGTGTATGTTTCCGTCGCAGGCTTGGTACCCAGCCAGGTGAGCAGAATAAAGTTCAGCGCAAACAGGACGAGCATGGCACGACTGTAGATGCCCTTGTAACGCCAGGACTTGACCGGGCTGCGATCCAGCCATGGCAGAACGAACAGTATGGCTATGGCGCCTCCCATGGCGATCACGCCCATGAGCTTGTCCGGTACAGCACGCAAAATGGAATAAAAAGCACCGAAATACCAGACGGGCGCTATGTGCTCGGGCGTCTTCAGATTGTTGGCTTGCTCGAAGTTGGCGTGCTCCAGGAAGAAGCCGTTCATTTCGGGAAAGAAGAAGACAACACCGCAGAAAACGAAAAGGAATACGACAACACCGACTATATCCTTGACCGTGTAGTAAGGGTGGAACCCTATGCCATCAAGGGGTTTGCCGTCCTTGTCCTTGTATTTTTTGATATCCACGCCATCCGGGTTGTTGGAACCTACCTCGTGCAGGGCTACCAGATGCATGACAACCAGACCAAGAATCACCACAGGAAGGGCAATGACGTGCAGGGCAAAAAACCGGTTGAGGGTTATACCGGATATGAGATAGTCGCCACGGATCCATTGTTGCAGGTCGGCACCAATAACAGGAATGGCGCCAAACAGTGAAATAATAACCTGAGCTCCCCAGTACGACATCTGGCCCCAGGGCAACAAGTATCCCATGAACCCCTCTGCCATCAGCGCCAGATAAATGGCCATGCCAAAGATCCATATCAATTCACGTGGCTTCTGATAGGATCCGTACAGCAAGGCCCTGAACATATGCATGTAAACAACGATAAAAAACGCTGATGCACCCGTGGAGTGCAGATAACGCAGAAGCCATCCGTACTCCACGTCTCTCATGATGTATTCAACAGAAGCAAAGGCGCCCTCCGCACTGGGGACGTAGTTCATGGTCAACCATATGCCGGTCAGAATCTGGTTCACCAGAACAAAGAGGGCGAGAGATCCGAAGAAATACCAGAAATTGAAGTTCTTGGGCGCATAGTATTTGGTGAGATGCGCCTCCCATGTGGATGTCAACGGAAAGCGGTCATCGAACCAGGCCAGCAGTTTCGATCCCATCAGACGTTCTCCTCATCCTTATCCTTGCCGATAGTGATGACGCTGTCGTTTTCGTACATATAGGGTGGAACAACCAGGTTGACAGGCGCCGGCACCCCTTTGTACACGCGCCCGGCAAGGTCAAAGCGAGAGCCGTGGCAGGGGCAATGGTAACCCCCTTGCCAGCCGGGATCAAAATCTTTCGGAACCACCTCCGGAAGATACTTGGGAGAGCAGCCCAAGTGGGTGCACAAGCCGACAAGTACCAGAAGATCCGGCTTTCTTGAGCGGTGTGCATTGCGGGCGTAGTTGGGTTGATCAGAATTTTTGGACTCGGGGTCGAGGATCCGTTTGTTTTCCTGGTTCAGGCGTTCGACCATGGCCGGTGTGCGCCTGACAAGGAAAACTGGTTTGCCTCGCCATTCGGCAATAATTTGTTGGCCTGGCTCCAGCTTTGAAATATTGACCCTGACGGGAGCCCCCGCCGCTTTCGCTTTGGCACTTGGCTGCCATGAACTGAGGAAGGGTATGGCTGCGCAGGCTGCACCGGCTGCGCCTACAACACAGGTCGCTCCCAGCAGGAAGCGACGTCGACGAATATCTACTTGTTCCTGATTTTCCTGATTTTCCTGGTTTTCCTGAGTCATCCAGAGTCCTCGTCCTTCGTCATCCGCTCTCTCAGTTGCACCCCACATAAAACAACGGACACCCTTTGCTCTCCCGGAGAGCATCAGAGCAAGAGCGTGTCCGAACCGTCTTCTTCAGAGGGCACCAGAAGAAGAGCTCGTCTGAATTATCCCCTCTCCGGGAGCACCGCCAGAGAGGCATCCGGGACATTTCCTTCACAGAGCGCAGCACAAGAGTGCGTCTGGACCATCTCTTTCCGGGAGCACCGCAAGCAAGAGAGACATCCGGGCGTCTCCTTGCCAGAGCGCAGCACAAGAGTGCGTCCGAACCGTCCCCCTCCCAGAGCACCAGAAGAAGAGCGCGTCTGTACCATCTCTCCCCGGGAGCAGTGACGAGAATGGCATCCGGGTCATCTTCTTCGAAGAGCACACAAAAAAGTGCATCCGGGCCAGCTCTTTCCGCAAGCACCGGAGGCGAGGCATCCGGCCCATCTGCTTCACAGAGCGCAGCAGAAGAAGAGTTCGTCCGAAACCGTCTTCCTCAGATAGCACCGGAAGAAGAGCGCATCGGAAGCTCTCTCCTTCATGGGAACACCAGAGAAACGCGTCCGCCGCTCTCTTGCAAGCGAGCATCAGCAGAGGAACGTGCATCAACCCTCTCTTCCAGAGAGCGCAGGAAGAAGAGTGCGCCAGCCATCCCTCCTTCAGCAAGCACCAGGAAGAAAAGTGGGCTCGAACCATCTCTTTCAGAGAGTTCCAGAAGAAGGCCTGTCCAAATCACTTCCCTCCGAGAATTCCAGAAGAAAAGCGCGTCCGCACCGCAGTCAGCGCACCAGGTCGATGCGCAGCAACCCGCCGAACTTGCCTTCACATCAAAGGCAGTCTTCGGCAGGCGGAACCAGAACAGATTCACCAAGCAGGAAAAGCAGGAGCGCCGCTCCTGGTGCGTCTGACAACAAGAGACAGCAACAGCGTTTCTTCAGCGCTTGGAGTACTGAGGACGCTTGCGCGCCTTGTGCAAACCAACTTTCTTGCGCTCGACCATACGGGCGTCACGGGTCACATAGCCAGCCTGGCGCAGCGCCGGACGCAGGGTCTCATCATAGTCCATCAGCGCACGCGTAATGCCATGGCGAATAGCACCAGCTTGTCCTGAAGCGCCGCCCCCCTTGACCGTGATGCTCAGATCAAATTTTTCCGTCATGTCGACCAGCCCCAGTGGCTGCATAACCACCATACGGGAGGTTTCCCGACCAAAATATTCCGTCAGCGGGCGACCGTTGACCTGTACAGCACCTGCGCCGGAGCGCAAAAAAACACGCGCCGTCGAATTTTTGCGACGACCCGTTCCGTAGCCTTGTTGTTTGGACGACATAAATACACCCGTCATAGATCAATAGGTTGGGGCTGCTGGGCAGTATGTGGGTGCTCAGGCCCTGCGTATACTTTCAGCTTCTTCAGCATGGCCCGACCCAGGGGTCCGCGGGGCATCATTCCCTTGACGGCCAGCTCCAGAACCATCGGCGGCTTGTGTGCCAGCAACTGCGCGAAGCTCATTGATTTGATGCCGCCAGGAAAGCCTGTGTGGCGATAATATTTTTTATCGGTGGTTTTGCGGCCAGTCACCTGAATCTTGTCAGCATTGATGACAACGATGTAGTCGCCAGTGTCCACGTGGCGTGTGTATTCCGGCTTGTGTTTGCCGCGCAGGCGAACAGCTATCGCGGAAGCCAGCCGCCCCAACGTTTTTCCGTTGGCATCCACGACGCACCACTCGCGCCTCGCGGTCTCTTCTTTTGCACTGAAGGTAGTCATCTCTTGGATTCGACTTGATGCATCTCTGATGCGTTAAACAAAACCAACCCAGCTTGCTGCCAAATCTGAGTCCGGCACTCAAGCCCAGGTTGTACACACCGGGCACTCGACTATCGCGGGAAACGAGCCAGGCATTATAGCGAATTTAAAATATATGTGAAGCCTGTCTGGCAATGCTGTTTGCGGTGAGGAGCGCTGGCGTCGAGACAGCTGTCGTTCTGGTGCCATGCGAATGGCGTTTGGATGGAGGGTTGAGGCAGCACCTGCACCCTTGCCAGGCGCTCACAAGAAAGTACAGTCCCCCCGGAGGCAGGTGTCGGCTGGGATAGTGAGGCGCAGGCGGTCAGTATGTCTTACCATACTGACCAGAGCTCCTGTCGGGTCTGGAGCCACAATAGGGCAGCACGTCAGCTGCGGCGCGCCCGGGAGACCCGCTGGCATCAGGAAACAGTGGCTGGTGCTGGCAGGCAGGTGCGTTGCCGGTCGTGTGTCCTGTCCGCATCAAGGCAAGGCGCGTCTTCAAACAGTGCCTCAGGTGCCTGTTGGTTACCTGTAAGATGGTCGAGCCTTGTTGCCCCGGGCGTTTTCTGAATGAGGATATGCATTGTGAGTCATAACATATTGGTGCCCCTGGCCGAGGGTTTTGAAGAGCTGGAGGCCATCACTTTGACCGACACCCTTCACAGGGCGGGCTGCCGCGTTGTTACCGCATCCTGTGGTGAGAGTCGTACTCTGACAGCTGCGCATGGAGCCGTCATGCAAACGCAGGAATCGCTTGCTGAACTTGTCGATACAGATTGGAGTTTGATCGCGCTGCCTGGCGGAATGCCCGGAGCAGAGCATCTGCGCGATTCGGATCTGTTGGTCCGGTTGCTGAAACGACAAAAAGAACAACACCAATGGATAGCGGCGATTTGCGCCGCTCCCGCCCTTGTTCTGGCTCATCATGACTTGCTGGGGGCGGCACGAGCCACTTGTTATCCGGCATTCCTGCATCTGCTTCCGGAGCAGGCGCGCGACGCCGGTGCGCCTTGTGTTATTGATCAGCAAGAAAAGATTGCTACCAGTCAGGGGCCGGGTACGGCCCTTCCTTTCGCCCTGGAACTGGTCGCGCTTTTGTTTGACAGGAAAAAAGCACAGGAAGTGGCTGGGGATATGCTGGTGTCTTTCCCTGCGTCGTAGCATGAATGTCGTGTCTGCCGTCTGTGAAGAGGCTGACGGTAGCAGCTGTTCCTGATTGCGTATCTCTTTATGAGAATGCCATGGCTACGGCCGGGAAGCTGCATTCGCCATATGGTGAAAGTTGCCTGTGCTGTTTGTCCGGGCGGCGTCGTGCTCAGTATTTGTGTTTCCGCAAGTCTGCCGTGAACCTTCATGCAAGCGGGCGAGGATGCCTGATAGTGGGATCTTGTCGGGCTGTTGCATCAGGTGAGTGGCTGTCCTGGGTCGCGTTCTGCCAGCGGCGGGACCTGAGTCAATGATTTCTCAGTGCGCACTCGGCTGTGTTGAGGCTGGACAGGGCTTTCATGCCCGGCTGGCGCTGATGGTTCCGGATGTCATGATGCGATTTGTACGGGGGGGCTTGCACCTATGCAGGCAGGCGGTCCTTATGGCTCCGGGACGCAGCCGGTCCGGTACAGCCTGCCTCAGGTTTTCGTCGTATGTTTCCCGCCGGACGCTGGTCTGATTGACAGTGAGGTTGCGCTCAGCCTGATGCCAGCTGCTGGCAGGCGGTGTATCGGAAGCAGTCCAGCTGGTGGTCGTTCACCATGCCTGTGGCCTGCATGAAGGCGTAGCAGATCGTGCCGCCCACAAAGCGGAACCCCTTCTTTTTGAGCACCCTGGCCATGGCCTCCGACTGAGGGGTCGATACGGGCAGGTCGGCGGGTGAACGTATCTGTCCCGTCAGTGGTTGTCCTTCCACAAACGACCAGATGAACTCGGCGAAGGAGCCGTAGCTGTCCCTTACGCGCAGGAAGGCATTGGCATTGATGACCGCGCTCTCCAGTTTCATGCGATTGCGAATCAGGCCGGCGTCCTGCAACAAGAGGTGTATTTTTTGCGGGTCATAGGCTGCCACCTTGTAGGGATCAAACCCATCCAGGGCGCGGCGATAATTGTCTCGCTTGTGCAGCACGGTCCGCCAGGAGAGTCCCGCTTGAGCCCCCTCCAATATCAGAAACTCAAACAGGGTGGTGTCCTCCCGGCAGGGCACTCCCCACTCTTGATCGTGGTACAGGCGGCTGAGCGGGTCGCCCCGGCACCAGGGGCACCGTTGTGCATCGGTGAGCGAATCGGCATGTGCTGCGGTCATACAGGTACCCTCCTTTTTGTCTCCAGCGTAGAGTGTCATGAAGGTAGAGTGTCATGAAGGTAGAGTGTCATGAAGCAGCCGTGCCAGCGGCTGCCCCGCCACGCCCTTGTGACTCGCGCTTGTCGCATGGCTCGCTGTTTGATACAGGCCACCGCTCCGGACTATGTGTGTGCTTTGCTCCGGGCAGTAAATTTCACGTTGGCCTTGCCTTATGGCAGCTATATTGCCATGCCCGGTGTAATGAATGCCAAAGCCCGCCATCATGGCTGGAGAGATGCCGGCGACGGCATTGGGTGTCAGGGCACTCTATGACGGGACCTTCGAGATGACACTGGAAAAAGCAGTCCCTTTTTTTGTTCGTATGCTTGTCTACTCGAGAACCTTCCCTGCGCCATATCCTGTTGTGAAAAAAGACGGCGTGAAAAAGACGACAATGCTGTTTTTTTGCCGGACAGAATGGTGTCCAGGGGTGCCTGTTTGCTCGAAGACTGGGTTGTCAATGAGAAAATCACTGTGGCACGCAACAAGAACGACTGGAACGACAAGCAAACGATGATCAACAAGGTGACCTGACTGAGTCTGTATCAGGATCAGGGCGGCGGGGCGCCGTTGACGGGCGTCCTCCTTATCTGTCTGTGAACTTTCCTCTATGAACTGATGTCCAACTGGTAAGAGTCCGGGGAGACTGATTTGTCCGGCACCGATCGCGTCAGGAAGATGACAAGGAAGTGAGTACGCCATGAATACGACAGAATCTATGGGATTTCCGCCTGTTCCCCAGGCGCCGCAGGAGCCGGTGTCCGAAGACTGCCCGGCGGCCTCGGGGCGCGCTGTGACTGTTGTGCAGGACGCAGCGGAAGCTGAGCGGCAGAGTCAGGTGGCGGTCATCACCCAGGATGTCTGTGCGCGTCCTTGTGCTTCTGATCCCTCAAGCTGGCCTGATCTTGTACTGGAACGGCTGTTCAGACAGCTGAACATCGGCGACCTGATGGCGTGCAGCCTGGTGTGCATCCATTGGCACCAGGTGACGAGTGATCGCCGTTTGCAAGTGCACTGTTTATTGCAGACCTACACGCCCGCCCACCGGCGCCAGCTGGAACGGACTCTGGATACGGGATTGCTGCGTTCCTGTCTGCCGCCCCGGTGTGACAACAGCCATGCTCCACAACCTGGGGAGGCGTTATCGGTCCGTGTGAACCCGGCATGTTCGGCACAGGCGTTGTTGTGTACAACAGTGCGCCGGATGTTGCAGGCGGAGGCCTTTTCGGCCGTTTTTACAAAAAGCCCCTTGTACCCGGGACAGATGCACAATTTTCTGTGCAGTCCGGATGGTCGTCTGGTCGCTGTGTGCCATGGCAGCGGGAAACAGAGCATGGTCAATCTGTGGGAAGCGGCTGCCGAGCCGGTCAGGTCCCGACTGCCAGAGGCTGGTGTGGACCGGAGAGTTCTCCAGATGGCATTCAGTTCAGACGGCTGCAAGCTACGGGTGCTCTATCAGGATGGTCGGGTAGACGTGTGGCATGAGACAGAAGGTCGCTGGCATGGAGAGCAGGGTGCTTTCCTGCGCGGGGAGGAAATACACAAAACTGAACTCAGTGGTGATGGTCAACGGCTTGGTGTTGTGCGGGGCGATCATATGCTGATTTACGCGGCGGGGGAGGACGGTGGCTGGCATCCTGCCCCCCTGGCAGGAAAGATTTTGCCGTTCCGCTGTGGCGCTGATACCGGGCAGATCACCATGCGTTTCAGTGATGACGCCCGTCATTTGGTGTGCATATTTGAGTGCCGGGCATTTATTCTTTTCCAGGACGACGAAGCCTGGTGGCAGAAGGAGTACAGTCTGCCCAGGCCGATTCGGGACCAGCCCGTTTTTGATGCTCACAACAGTTTGCTGGCAATAGCCTATGCTTCCGACAGCGATGACGGCTTGTCCGTTGGTGGCCGTGTCAAGTTCTGGCGTCTTGAAGCGGTAGGGGGTGGGGCGTCCTGGAAGATCATAACGGATCTTGGTCACGACAGGACGGGTGATGCTCAGCGCCTGAGGGTTCACCCTGTCACCGGCTACAAAGCCCCTGTGGCATTCAGTCCTGACGGTCAGCTGGTGGCCTTGCCTCACTCCCGGAATTGCCAGTTGGTGTATGTTCTTCCTGTCAGCGGCCGGGACGCCTGGGAGAGCGGAGTAGTGTTGAAATGCGGACAAGTACAAGAACAACAAGGCAGCTGTGAATTGGTTACCTCTATTCAGTTCAGTGCCAGTAGTGGGTATCTTGCCGTGCATCTTGAGCAGAGTATTGTTCTGTGGCAGCGGCAGAGCAGCACCTGGCGGTTCTTGCTGAGAATTGGCGATCTGACGCCTTATGCCCAGCTGCCTTTTGCTTTTTCTCCGGATGGTTTTCATTGTGTGGCAAGCACTGTGGCAGACGGTCGGGATCAGATCAGCATCTGGGGACCCGGCTGCGGTGGAGCCTATGGGTGCAAGTATACGGACACTCTTCCTCCAGGCTCCCGGGTCGAGAAAGTGCTGTTTGCGCCGGATGCCACCCGGGTGCTGGCAGTGGTGTCCTGCCGGGAACTGGTAGAGCGCAAGGGGACACAACAGATGGATTGTCGCCTTGCCTGTCGCTTCCTGCACTGGCAGCTGGCCCCACAAACGGGATGCCGGTTGCGGTCTGCATCCCGGGAAGATGCCGTCCCGGTCTTGCCTGATTAAGTCGTCGTTACCTGTGTTTTTGATGTTGTGTGCGTTTGGTCTCGTACCGCCGTTTGGGGCAGGCTTGTGGCTCCTTTGTGTTTGACTGCTGCCGGGGGCGACAAGTCGTTGTGTGCGGGTGTCCTTCTGCGTCTGTCCTGGAACTTTTCCCGTGAGCTGACATCCAACTGCCGGGTATGGGGAGACTGATCTTCCTGGCACAGATTGCGTCATGACCATGGTAGAGGAGCCAGTGCCTCCATGAATACGGCAGCATCTATCGCGTTGACGGATACTCCCCGGCCACAGCAAGAGCCGGTGTCCAGAGCCGGTCCGTCGGCCTTGGGGGCCGTTGTGACTGTCGCGCAAGACGCAGCGGGAACTGTGCGGCGGGGCCAGGTATCGGTCATCAGGCAGGGTGCTCGTGCGTCCCTCCCGGGCTCTGATCCTTCAAACTGGCCTGATCTTGTACTGGAGCGGATGTTCAGGCAGCTGCACTTCGGCGATCTGGTGGAGTGCAGCCAGGTGTGCAGCCGTTGGCGCAAGCTGGCGAGTGATTACCGTTTGCAGAGGCACTGTCTGTTGCGTACCTACGCACCTGATCATCGGCTCCAGATGGAGCGCGCTCTGGATTCAGAGTTGGTACGGGCCAGCCTGATGCCCTGGTATGACAGCCCTGCCACCGAGCCAGAGCCTGGAGCCCTTGCCAGCCGGGAGCCTTCATCACAAGAGCTGTTGTGCACGGCCTTGCGGCGGTTGTTCCTGACGCGGTGGATTCGTCCGGGCGTTGCCATGCGGGGCCCTGCGCTTCCCGGATCGCTGCAAGAGCTGCTGTGCAGCTCCGATGGGCGGATGATCGCCGCTGTACGACAGGTCTGGGGGACGCCACACAGCCAGGTCAGCTTATGGGAAGATGCTGCCGAGCAGGTCACTGTCCAACCTGCGGAGGAGCCTGCAAACGCGAGGGCATCCCTGCTGGCATTCAGTTCAGACGGCGGCAAACTGCAGGTCCTTTACCGGGATGGGCGGGTGGATATTTGCCAACCCGATCATGAAGACGACTGGTACACAGTGTCCGGTGCTCGCCTGTTCGAGGGCTGCGTGCACCAGGCGACCCTGAGTCCTGATGGGCGGCGTCTGGCTGTTGTGTTGAGAGACAGCGTGCGGATTCATGGCGAAAGGGCGCAGGGCGGTTGGGAAACTGAGCCAGAAATGCGAGAGAACGAGCCCTTGGGATATCGTGCCCTTACTGACTATGAACCTGACAAAATTTTCATGCAGTTCAGTGCTGATAGTCGTCATTTTGTGCTGGCGATTGACTGTGAGGCAGGTATCTGGACCCGGCAGGGAGAGCCGCGATGGATTATGCAGAGCTGGCATTTCATGCAGGGCCAGATTCGGGCACAGCCTGCTTTTGATACGTACAGCCGGCTGTTGGTGGTGCCGTGCAGTAACGACAGTGCTGACGGTTTGTCCGTGCCTGCCCGTCTTGTTTTCTTCCGCAGGGAAGCAATGCCAGCGGGGCAAGAGCGGTGGCAGGCTGTGAGCGCACTCGGTCGCTATCAGGTCAGTCTGCTGGAATCCAGGGCGCACCCTCACACCGGCTACGCAGTGCCTGTGGCCTTCAGCCCTGACGGCGAGCTGATGGCCCAGCCCGACCCTGACAATTGCCAGGCGGCATTCGTTGTCTTCGCCTGCGGGCCTGATGCCTGGGCCAGAGGCATTACGCTGCCATGCGGCGCGACAGAAGAGGCTGCGGCCTGTGAACTGGTGAGGTCGTTGCAGTTCAGTGCCAGCAGTCAGTATCTTGCCGTGGGTACTGACAGGGCCCTTGTCTTGTGGCGGCGCTACGGCGGTACCCCCGGCTGGCGATGTTTGAGGCGGATAACCCCTTTCATACCTCGTCCGCTGGTGTTTTTTACGTTTTCTCCGGATGGGTTCCATTGCGCGACCTGCAGGTTCCTTGAGGGGCGGGATAGAGTCGAGATCTGGGGTCCTGTCAGGGAAGGGGTGTACGCGTACAAGATGATTTACACACTGCCCTGGGGCACCAGAGTGGAGAAAATGCTGTTTACACCTGAGGCTACTCGATTTGTGATAGCGGCATCTGGCCGGGAGCCGGTGCAGAGCAAGGGGAGCGCGTACAAGGATTTTCGTATTGTGAGTCGGTTGTTTTACTTCCAGCTGTCGCCGTCAACCCCCTCCTGGGCTGCGTCTGAGCCGGTTGATGCCGGGCCGGTCCTGTCTGAGTGAGCGGGTGTGGTCTGTGTTTTTGAGGCCGGTGCATGGTGGGGCATCTGGTCCGGTACTGGCAGCTGTGGTGGGCTGGTGGTGCCTTCGTGTATGAGCGCGGCCGGGGCCCGACCAACCTGTGTCTTATGACCAGTCTCTGTCTGACGCGAGTAGTCCCGCATCTTTCCCTGAACTTTCGTTTGTCAACTGAAGTCCAACCGCAGCGGTTGTGAGGAGAGTGATTTCGCGCAGATCGCGGCATGAGAATGGCAGAGGAGCAATCACATCCATGAATACGGCAGCATCCAGGGCGTTGACGGAGACTCCCCGACCACAGCCGGATTCAGTGCCCGGCGCCCAGCCAACGGCCTCGGGGCGGGCTGTGACTGCCGGGCAGGACGTACGGGTGCTTGTGCCAGCCAGCATGCCGGGAGCCTGTGGGCCCCTCCCGGGCTCTACCTTTTCAAGCTGCCCTGTGCTGGTACTGGAGATGGTGTTCCGGAAGCTGAACATCAGTGATCTGACGGCGTGCAGCCAGGTATGCCGCCATTGGTGCCAGGTGGCGAATGATCGCCGTGTGCAGCTGAGCTGTCTGCGGCGAACCTTCCTGACGGACCATCGGCTCCAGATGGAACGCGCTCTGGACTCGCAGTTGCTGCGCGCCAGCCTGATGCCCTGGTATGAGGCGCCTGCAACAGAAGCAGAGCCGGAGTCTGCGGCCGTTGCAAAGCGGGAGCCTTCACCCGGGCAACTCTTGTGCAGGGCGCTACAGAAGATGTTGCTGACGAAGCATTTTTATCCGGGCGTTTGCAGCAAGAGTACCTTGCTGCGGGGAACCATGCACGACATTGCGTGCAACCTGGATGGACGGCTGATCGCTTCCCTGCGACGGGTAAGAGGGACACCCGGGAGCAGCATCAATCTGTGGCAAGACACTGCTGATCAGGTCGTTGTCAGGCCGGGAGCGGATCTGGTAAGCGCGCGGGTTCTCCGGTTCCAGTTCAGTTCAGACGGCGGCAAGCTGCGGGTCTTGTACGGGAATGGGATGGTGCAAGTCTGGCAACCGCATCCTGAGGGGGGCTGGTATATAGAGCCCGGCCCGGCCAGGCTCTTGTTCGGGCTGCGGATACGCAAGTCAGTGCTCAGTCCGGATGGGAAACGCCTGGCTGTGATGCACGAGATGTGGCGTGTGACTGTACGGATTCATTGCGAAGAGGCGCGCGGTGACTGGGACCTGACGCCAGAGTTGAACCTGCTTGATCCCCTGGGTGCCGGCGTTCTGGATGATGTGGATACGTACGATCCTGATCGGGTTCTCATGCAGTTCAGTGATGATGGTCGTCATTTTGTGTTTGGGTTTGAACATGATCTGGGTATCTGGACCCGGTTGGGACGCGCCTGGCAGAGGACAGGGGAGATGCGTACTACCGACCCGCTGTGGGGACAGCCTGTTTTCGATACGCAGAGCCGTATGCTGGTGCTGGGCTGTTGTTGCGACAGTGATCAAGGCTTTGTTGCGCCTGTCGAGCTTCTGTTTTATCGGCGGCAAGAAGTGTCAGAGCAGGAGGTGCGGTGGACGCCCGTGAGGCAATTGGGCGGCAGACAGTTCCAGGGCTTGAGTACCGGGATTCAGACCGGCGACAGGCTTGCGGTGGCGTTCAGTCCTGATGCCGAGCTGATGGCATGTCCCCACTACAGTGAGGATTGCCGGGCCGTGTTTGTTGTACCGGTCAGCGGGCCTGGAGCCTGGTGGCAAGGAACTGTGTTGAGGAGTGAAGAGGAACACAAGGAGCAGGTCCCCTGTGGACTGGTGTCGTCTCTGCAGTTTAGTGCCAGCAGTTGCTATCTTGCGGCAGGAGCTGACCGGGTCGTCACCCTGTGGGGGCGCTACCCGAGTTGGCAGGCGCTGTTGAGGATAAACAATACCGCGCGTCATACCGCAGTGCCTTTTGTTTTTTCTCCGGATGGTTTCCATTGCCTGTGCGTGACAAGCGGTTGTCCTGAGGGTCCGGACCGCGTTCGCATCTGGGGGCCTGTCAGCGCAGGGGGCTATGGGTGCAAGTGGAGTGTCACTCTGCAGCAGGGCAGCCGGGTGGAGAAAGTGCTGTTTACACCGGATGCTACCCGGCTGGTGATGGCCGTGTATTACCGCAGGCCGGTATGGGAGGGGAGCAGCGAGTGCAAGGGGTTTCGCATGGGCAGCCGGCTATTTTACTACCATCTGTCGCCGACCAAACTCCCCCGGCCAGAGTCCGAGCCGGCGCCGGCTGCCGAGCCAGTCTGGCCTGACTTGATTGAGCCGTTTTTCTGATCTGGGGCAGTTGCTGTTATGACCGGCAACAGACGCACATGGGCAGAGGATTTTTTTTGCACTTGCTGTAAGTCCAGCCTTGCTATAAAGGGGCGGTTGGGGCTTTATCGGCAGCTTGGTGAGTGCGCACGCCCGAGGTTGCAGCAGACTGCTTTCCGTCATCCGCGCAAGAGAAAGGGGAGGAGCCGCTATGGGTGCTCAGGTGTCTCGTGAGACTGAGTTGGTGTGCGTACTTTTTCGTACAGCCGTTATGCGGACAAACAAAATTTTTTGTCCGCATATGGACGGGCAGGTGTGCTGCCAGCAGGCTTGGGAATGAGAACCTTTTTCCACAGCTTTCATCCGGACAAGCATGAGGTTGGTTCCCTGTATGCATGCGCTGGTGTCGGCGTAGATTGTTTGAGTGCAAGTACTTTTTTCCACAGCCTTTATCCGGACAAACATAAGATTGTTTTCCAGTATGAATGCGCTGGTGTTGAAGTAGATTGCTTGGGTACGAGTACTTTTTTCCACAGCCTTCGTTCGGACAAACAAAACTTTTTTCCCTCGTATGGACAGGCTGGTGTCGGACCATCTCCCACCGGGTGAAAAACGTTTTGCCACATTCTATGCAAGGGTATGTTTTGTCCCTTCTTGCAGGGGCGCGCGGCACCTCCTGGTTGTTGACATTGGAAACACTGACAGTCTGTGCCGCCAATGCCTGTCGGGAACCGGCGACACTTAAATCCAGGGGAACAGCAGTGGCCTGTCGAGAACCGGCGACACTCAAATCCAGGGGCGAATCAGTGATCTGTGGGGCTGACAGCCCCCCGCCGTTGTGTACACTACTGCTTTGTATCTTCATAAAAAAATCCGGAGTGAGTGCGCAGTGCTTCACATATGAAACACGTTGTTGCGTGCATATCCTGCAAGGTGCGCGATTGTAAGCCCGGAACTTTGTAGGGGCAACAGGTTCCGTAGCATCGCAAACCCGATTGAATTATGCTCAGAATCGCCATGGAACAGGACCTTGGCAGAGTGGCTGTTTTCGCTGAGTTGAAGTCGGCTCGCCTCCTTGCGGCATCAGTGATTGGCTATCAGTCTTGGGGGTCTGTCCCCAAAACGGGCGGCAAGCTGGCGCAGTGGGGCCCTGCATCATCGGCTGGGGAGGCGTACTGGTTTTTTTCTGCAACAAAAAATGTTCCCGTCAGCAGCCGTTCTCGCTGTAGTATCCTTCAGTGATTTTCTTGATGTTTTTCAAATCAATGGTTCGCGTTCTCCTTTCAATTTTCTCTGATGCATTGATGAGTTATGCAAAGTCATTGCGATCATTGTGCCGCGTCAGTTATGTCAAGGAGAATGACAGGGAGAATGACAGGGAGAATGACAGGGAGAATGACAGGGAGAATGACAGGGAGAAAAGAAATTCGTTTGCTGGTGTCTGAGTTTCCTCAAACCAATAACGTCAGCAAGCGGTCTTCTGTGAACGGATCTTGCGCCTGTTCTTTCGGTTATTCGTTCTTCTCGTTTGCACAAGCTCCTCTGAATACAATGATCCAGCAGCTTGAATCCGAAGATGCGTAGAGTCAGCCAAATACGGGGCAGTCGCCTGTGCTACTACCCGCTGTCGCCGACACCCCCCGGCCCGTGTCTGAGCCGGCAAGGGAGGCCGAACCTGCCTTGCCTGACTGGATTGATCCACTTTTCTGATCTGGAGCAGTTGCTGTTATGACCGGCAACTGGCTCACACGGGCAGAGAAATTTTTTGCACTTTCTTCAAGTCCAGCCTCGCCATAAAGGGGCGTTTGGGGCTTTATCGGCAGCTTGGTGAGTGCGCACGCCCGAGGTTCGAGCTGCCTGCTTTTCGTCATCCGGACAAACATAAGGCAGGTTCCCTGTATGGCTGCGCTGGTGTAGGCGCAGCCTGGCTAAGTACGCATATCTTTTTCCACAGCCTTCATCCGGACAAACGAAATTTTTTGTGCGCGAATGGGCGGACCGGTGTTGTGCCAGATGGCCTGGAAACAAGAACCTTTTTCCACAGCTTTCATCCGGACAAACATAAGGTCGGTCCCCTGTATGGCTACGCTGGTGGTTGGCCAGATGGCCTGGAAACAAGAACCTTTTTTCACAGCCTTCATCCGGACAAACATAAGGCAGGTTCCCTGTATGGCTGCGCTGGTGGTTGGCCAGATGGCCTGGAAACAAGAACCTTTTTCCACAGCCTTTATCCGGACAAACAAACTTTTTTTCCCCAGTAGGGACGGGCTGGTGTCGACGCCAACGCCAATGGGAGAAAAACACTTTGCCAGATTCCATGCCAGGGTACTTTGCCCTCCCCCTTACTGGGGCGCGAGCCACCTCCTGGTTGTTGACATTGGAAACACTGACAGTCTGTGCCGACAATGCCTGTCGGGAACCGGCGACGCTCCCATTCAGGGGAACAGCAGTGGCCTGGCGGGAACCGGTGATACTTGAATCCAGGGGAGAATCAGTGATCTGTGGAACTGACAGCCCTCCGCCGTTGTGTACGCTACTGCTGTGTGTCTTCATAAAAAAATCCTGAATCGTACCTGGTGCTTCACATGCAAAACACGTCATTGTTCGCATATTCGGCAAGGCGCGCGATTGTAAGCCCAGAACTTTCCCGGCAACAGGTTTCGTAGCGGCGCCAGTGATTGGCTATCAGTCTTGAGGGTCTGTCCTCAAAACGGTCGGCAAGCTGGCGCAGTGGGGGCCCTGCATCATCCGTATGGGAGACGTGTTGTTTTTTCTGCAACAAAGATGCCCGCGTCAGCAGCCGTTCTCGCTGCAGTATCCCTCTATTGGCAAGCAGGGCGCGCTCCAGGTGTTAACGGCAGGAAAATCTCCAGCTCCGCAAGGTCTTCGGGGCCTCATAAGCCGTTACTAAAAACCTGCGACGATCGCAGATTGTCTGGGTTTATCTACACCGTCAACACAGCCGCGTGCCGAAGCGCATCTTACGCCCGCTTGTGTAGGGTTTAAGGTCGAGCTGTAACCTGTCTCGACCATATCCATCTAAATTTACGGAGGCGTCAAAATCCCGGTTATGCGCAGGTTACAGCGGGAGCAGTCCCATGTTTGCCAAGCGACGGCTGGTCGCCATAGCATGAGGTTGTAGCGGGTAAAAGTAGATTATCGCAGTGTACTAACACTGTTTCTTACCCTTGTCATAGCTGGTCTGGTTCATGGCCGGGAAGCTTTTCTGGGCTTCTTTTGCCATAAGTACAGTGAATTGGTCGTCGGTTCCTTGCGCTGTTACATGGTGATGCACTGTAAAACCAGGCCGATGAAATGAGGGTCGCTCTAGCTGGCGTCAACAATCAGTGTGCGCTCTGGACTTGCTGGCGTGCGACCATTGTATGCTGCCGCAACCAGCAGACTGGACACTCTGCCTCTGCCCGAGCAAGCCGACCAGTCGGCCGCTGGACAGCGCGGTAAGGGCCGTGTTGGGCCTGCGATAAGTTTTTCCAGTTTTTCCAGTGCCCGGGTAGGTTGCACGCCACCGCGATGCAGATGCTGGTCAACAAGGCTGCGAGGGTTATCCAATATTGACGGCCTATGGAGCGCATT